>Ga0209770_10000487_pt1 | contig 21806 bp, 21 predicted proteins | sample LauGreSu1BDMLBDD_2_FD_187572 | JGI IMG/M metagenome (GOLD analysis project Ga0209770, IMG submission 187572) | Freshwater lake microbial communities from Lake Michigan, USA - Su13.BD.MLB.DD (SPAdes) (version 2) | ecosystem: Environmental > Aquatic > Freshwater > Lake | place: Lake Michigan, USA...
TAGATCCTCGCGCACACCTTCGATGATTGATGCTAGAACGCTCATAACTTGTCATCCACCGTTGGATCAATTCCGTGGTCAAGTGCGCTCCATGTATTGAGTTGGCGCGGTTTGCGTTCGTAGCGTGATGAGAGTTTAAATCTCTTTGATATCACCACTACAAGTGCGAATACAACTACTAGTGAAATGATAATCGGCAGAAACTCTTTCATTACTTATGCGCCAATCGATTAGCTGCATGCACCGCTGTTAAAACCGCTGCCGCTTTATTACGACACTCTTGATTCTCTGATTCAGGATCTGAATCGGCAACCACACCCGCACCTGCTTGAACATAAGCGGTTCCGTTATGAAGCAACGCTGTTCTAATTGCGATACAGGTATCTAGATTTCCTGTGAAATCGATGTACCCAACTATTCCGCCGTAAACGCCACGTCTCGTTGTTTCCAGCTCTTCGATGATTTCCATTGCACGAGGCTTAGGAGCACCTGACAAGGTGCCTGCTGGGAATACTGAAAAGAGTGCATCAACTGGTGATGACTTCTTTGAAAGCTTTCCGATTACCGTTGAAACAATATGCATTACATGTGAGTAACGCTCGATGTGCATGAAATCAACTACTTCAACTGATCCAGGTGCACAGACACGCCCTAAATCATTTCTTCCAAGATCAACCAGCATTAAATGCTCAGCACGTTCCTTGGGATCGGCTAATAATTCTTCAGCTAGACGATGATCCTCTTCGGGATTAGCAGAGCGCTTACGAGTACCTGCGATGGGATGAATCATCACATCCTCTTGATTAACCTTGACTAGCGCTTCTGGGCTGGAACCAACGATTTCAACTCCATCGGTAAAGCGGAATAAGTACATGTACGGCGAAGGGTTATTGAGTCGAAGCATTCGATACACATCAATTGCATCAGCGGTACATGGCATTGCAAAACGTTGGGACAAAACAACTTGAAAGGCCTCGCCTGCCAAGATTTCTTCTTTAACCTGTGCGATGTTCTTCTTGAACTCCTCAGCCGAGATATTTCCCGCGTAATCCGGCAGCGAAAAATCAGGAATAGCTGCCGCATCACCTGGCAGCGAGACCGCTAAATCTGCCTGCATGCGATCTAAACGTTCAACACAGGATGCATACGCTTCATCGATTCGATCATCGCTTCCATCCCAATTAATTGCATTGGCAATTAATGTGATGGTTCCATCGCTGTGATCCATTACGGCTAAATCACTGGTGAGCATAAAAGAGAGTTCTGGAAGTGGAATGTCTTTGTGCGCTAACGATGGGAGTTTCTCTAATCGACGAACAACGTCATACCCCATGAAGCCAACTAATCCACCTGTAAGTGGAGGTAAACCTGCAATCTTGGGAGATTTCAAATGTGCAGCAGAAAGTCGCAATGCTTCCAATGGATCGATCCCGGTGGGTGCTCCCGCTGGTGCGGTCCCCTGCCAATACGCCAATCCATCCTTTTCACTTAATGTGGCTTCGCTGCGAACACCGATAAATGAGTAACGAGACCAAGCTCCGCCATGTTCTGCAGACTCTAGAAGAAATGTATTTGCCGCACTCTTTGCTAATTTTCTATAGACACCCAGTGGGGTTTCAGAGTCAGCTAAGAGTTTGCGCGATACAGGTATGACATTAGAAACCTTTGCGTAGGCGCGAAACTCTTCTAGATTCATTGTTTACGATCGCAGCTCTAGGGGCGTATGAAAACAAGTGCGATCCCCGGTATGGCACGCCACACCAGTTTGGATTACCTGCATGATTAATGCATCTCCATCACAATCTAAAGAGATTGATTGCACATCTTGGTAATGACCTGAGGTTGCACCTTTAACCCATAGCTCATTACGGCTGCGCGACCAGTAGGTTGCTTTTCCAGTTGTCAGAGTGAGTTCCAATGATTGAGCGTTCATGTACGCAAGCATCAAAACTTCTTTGCTCGTTGAATCTTGCACAATTGCAGGTATTAAGGCATCCGGATCTTTAAGGAGTGCAGCTACCTGCGGATCCAGTGTTGTCATGTGCTTATTCTGCCTTACCGCACGGCAACGGCGCGCACCGGATAATTGTGCTTACCCAGATAGCTCTTCACATCTCCAATGCGGTGAACTCCGAAGTGAAAAACGCTCGCAGCCAGCAGCGCATCTGCTCCAGCATCGAGAGCGGCTGAGAAATCTTCTAGCGAACCTGCGCCACCACTGGCAATCAAGGGAACCTTAGATACAGCACGAACCGCAGTAATCATTCCGATGTCATACCCGGCACGAGTTCCATCTGCATCCATTGAATTAAGGAGGATCTCGCCAACACCAAGTGCGCATGCTTGCTCTACCCACGCAAGTGCATCAACACCTGCACTTTGACGTCCACCATGAGTTGTCACTTCAAAACCTGATTCGGTGCGAGCACGTCGTGCGTCTACTGAAAGAACTAAAACCTGTGAACCAAATCGATCTGCGATTTCAGCGATCAATTGTGGACGAGCAAGCGCTGATGTATTGATTGAAACCTTGTCAGCACCGGCGCGCAATAGACGGTCGACATCTTCAACACTTCGAATACCGCCACCAACAGTCAGGGGAATGAATACTTGTTCTGCGGTGCGTCGAACAACATCAAGAGTTGTTTCGCGTCCTGCAACGCTGGCTGAAATATCTAGAAAAGTTAATTCGTCTGCACCTTCGGTGTTGTACAAAGCCGCCATCTCAACGGGATCTCCCGCATCAACAAGATCGGTGAAGTTAACGCCTTTAACAACTCGACCATCAGTGACATCGAGGCAGGGAATGATGCGGACAGAGAGCGTCATTTTCCGCTGACCTTAAGTGCTTCTTGCAGGGTGAACTTTCCTGCATATAAAGCTTTGCCAACAATTGCGCCTTCAACACCAGAAGCGCGAAGTGCGGCAAGGGCTGCGATGTCATCTAATGATGAGATTCCACCACTTGCAATTACAGGCTTACTAGTCGCAGCGCATACAGATTTGAGTAATTCGATATTTGGTCCAGCAAGGGTTCCATCCTTAGCGACATCTGTTACAACATATCGAGCACATCCATCGCGATCTAATCGCGCAAGGGTCTCAAATAAATCGCCACCCTCCTTAGTCCATCCGCGCGCCGCCAATGTGTGTCCACGAACATCTAAACCAACTGCGATGCGATCGCCATGCTCTGCAATTACTCGAGCGGTCCATTCAGGATCTTCAAGTGCTGCTGTTCCTAAGTTCACACGTCGACAACCAGTAGCAAGAGCACGACGCAACGATTCATCATCGCGAATTCCACCGGAAAGTTCGACCTTAATATCCAACTTTCCAACAACTTCCGCCAATAAGGCAGAGTTTTCTCCCCGACCAAAGGCAGCATCAAGATCTACCAGGTGAAGCCATTCAGCACCTGCTGCTTGAAACTCGAGTGCAACATCAAGAGGAGCTCCGTAAATGCTTTCCCTATCGAGCTCACCTTGAACAAGGCGAACTGCACGGCCATCTTTCACATCAACCGCTGGAAGAAGTTCTAAGTAACTCATAGCGATCTCACCCAATTCTTAATCAAAGCAAGTCCAGCAGCTCCTGATTTTTCAGGGTGAAACTGAGTTGCGCTCATATATCCATCTTCAACAGCTGCCAAAAATCTTTCACCATGCGTGCTCCAAGCCTGCATCTTTCCGACAGCGCTCTTTGCAGCGTATGAGTGCACAAAGTAAAAAGATTCTGCTTCGATACCTTTAAACAAAATTGAATCTGAATCAACTTCTACTGTGTTCCAACCCATGTGAGGCAAAATTGGTGCAGCTAATTGAGAAACCGTTCCATCCCACACACCCACACCTGCATGTGGAGCGGTGTCAGAGTGTTCAGTTCCGTGGCTAAACATAATTTGCATGCCGATACAAATACCTAAAGTTGGTCGTTCCTTTGCTAAACGCTCTCGCACAATAGCTGCACCATCAACACCATTTAATCCATTCATGCATGCTGCAAATGCGCCAACACCTGGAACTACTAAACCTTCTGCTTCAACTGCGACTGTGCGATCAGAGGTAACAACTATCTCTTTACCTGCTGTTGCAAATGCACGTTCGGCAGAGCGTAGATTTCCAGAACCGTAATCAAGAATTGCTATCAAAGAGAACCTTTTGTTGATGGGATTCCGGCAACTCTGCCATCAAGTGAAACCGCATCACGCAATGCGCGAGCGACCGCCTTGAACTGTGCTTCAAAAACATGGTGTGCGTTACGACCTTCAAGTACGCGGATATGCAGCGCGATGCGAGCTTCTGCAACGATTGATTCCCAGATGTGCTTTCCGAGGGTCGTATCAAATGTTCCAATGAGCTCAACTATCTCTGGTTGACGGTGCACTAGGTATGGGCGACCTGAAAGATCAACCGCAGCCTGAACGAGAACCTCATCAAGTGGAACCATTGAGTCACCAAAGCGACGGATGCCAGCCTTATCCCCCAACGCTTCGCGAAGTGCTTGTCCGAATGCAAGAGATGTATCTTCAACTGTGTGGTGTGAATCAACATCAACATCACCTGTTGTCTTAACTGTTAGATCAAAACCTGAGTGCTTGCCTAATTGAGACATCATGTGATCAAAGAAAGGTACGCCAGTGTCGACATCGATGATGCCCTGGCCATCTAGATTGATCTCAACGAGTACATGCGACTCTTTTGTCTTTCTTTCGACGCGTGCTGTTCTCATGGGTATCTCCTTTAAATGAGCTCTTTGAGGGCTGAAATAAACAATTGATTCTCGGCTTCATTGCCAATGGTGACTCTTAAGTACCCTGATAATCCCACATCTCTAATCAGAACACCCTTTTCCAGCAAGGCCGACCACAGTTGTGGCGCATCCTGCTTGAAACCTGTGAAGAGAATGAAGTTAGCGCTGCTCGGAACGGTGTGTAACCCCATCTGATGCAATGCATCGATGAGATTTGCTCGAGCAGCAATCAAGGTTGAAACTCCACCTAATAATTCAGCGCGGTGATCGATAGCTACTTGGGCTGCTGCTTGGGTAAGGGCGCTGAGGTGATACGGCAAACGAACAATCATCATCGCATCTTTGACCGCTACATCACTGACTAGATAACCAACGCGTGCTCCAGCAAAAGCAAAGGCCTTGCTCATAGTACGAATGACGATTACATGTGGATTTTTTGAAATGAGAGTTACAGCAGAAAGCTCCTGGGAAAACTCTGCATACGCCTCATCAACTACTAGTAATCCCCCAACAGTTTGTGCTGCATCGGCCAACTGTTGAATCGCTTCAAGTGTGACCGCACCACCTGTTGGATTATTAGGGGTTGTAATAAAGGTAAGGGTTGGTTTGTTCTTAATAATCTCGGCAACAGCGTCCTGAGTATTGAGAGAGAAATCAGGGTTTCGCTTTCCATCGATCCACTGAGCACCAGTTGTTTTTGCAATCAGTGGGTGCATTGAATATGACGGCGTAAAGCCCAGAACTGGACCATGAGCAAAGGCTAAGAAAATCGATTGAATAATTTCATTTGAACCATTAGCCGCCCAAATATTGTCGAGAGTGAAATCGGTACCACTTCTCTCGTTAATGTAGGTAGCAAGTTTGGTACGCAATACAGTTGCATCACGATCTGGATAACGATTTAAATCAGCTGCAACTGTTGCGACAGCATCGGTGATCGCCTTTTGTAACGCTGGTGATGGTGAATAAGGATTTTCATTTGTATTTAAGGATGCCTGAGCGGGAACTTGCGGTGCACCATATGCAGATAATGGACGCAGAGTTTCGCGCAGAGGTAACCAACTTGGCCAACTCATGACAAATTCTCCAGGCGTGCTGTCATTGCTTCACCATGTGCCGGCAAATCCTCTGAATTTGCCAAGGTGACAACGGTGTCAACAATCTCGGTAAATGCCTTTTGGCCATACTCAATAAAGTGCAATCCGCGAAGAAAGGTTTGAACTGAAAGTCCGCTTGAGTGACATGCGCAGCCACCAGTTGGTAGAACGTGATTTGAGCCTGCAGAGTAATCACCTAATGAAACCGGTGAAAATCGCCCGATAAAGACAGCTCCGGCGTTGCGAATCTTTTCAGCATCACTACGAGAGTTTTTTGTTTGAATCTCTAAGTGTTCCGCTGCATAAGCGTTAACAACATCTAAACCTTGCTTCATATCATCTACCAATGCGATCGCAGATTGAACACCAGATAGCGCGCTTTTGATTCGGTCTGCGTGCTTAGTTGCTGCAACCCGTACCTTGAGTTCTGCCTCAACCGCTTGAGCCAATTCAACTGAATCAGTGACCAATACAGCTGCAGCAATAACATCGTGCTCTGCCTGACTAATCAAATCAGCAGCGACATCGGCGGCGATTGCTGATGAGTCAGCTAAAACTGCGATTTCAGTTGGTCCTGCCTCGGAATCAATTCCGATAATTCCACGGAGCGCACGTTTTGCTGCCGCTACATAGATATTTCCAGGACCGGTTACTAGATCGGCCTTTTCGCATACACCTTCCATGCCATAAGCAAAGAGTGCAATCGCTTGTGCTCCCCCAACCGCATAGACCTCGGTGATTCCCAGCAACGCACAGGTTGCAAGAATCGTTGGGTGTGGCAAACCACCAAAATCCTTTTGTGGTGGTGATGCAACCGCAATCGATTGCACCTTAGCGATCTGTGCAGGAATGACATTCATCATCACACTACTTGGGTAAACCGCACGACCACCTGGAACATAGAGACCGACACGATCTACGGGAATCCATTTTTCAGTAACTGTTCCACCATCTACAACAGTTGTCGTTGTAGTAGTGCGCAACTGATCATTGTGAACCTTGGTAATTCGTGAAATAGATAGCTCTAATGCGGTTCTAATTGCAGGATCTAATTGTGAAAGCGCCTCATCTAAGGCGGTTTGAGGAACTCGAATACTTACCGGTGTTACGCCATCAAACTCTTGCGCTAAAGCGATGAGATCTGCTTGGGTTCCATTCTTTACTCTCTCTAGAATCGGCTCGATAAGCAGCATCGCCTCTGTCACATTAAGCGTGGCTCGAGGAAGTTCAGCGTTGTATTGAGCTTTAGACAGGGATCGTCCGCGCAGGTCTACGGTACGAATCATTGGGCAATTGTAACGGCAAGAGGGCAACCCTCGCTTATTGATTTAAACCAAGCAGTTAGGCCCCAAAATTGATTTCAAATCAGCGCTCAAACTTGGTGAAGATGTAATCAACGCATCTACCTTCATCACAGTACTGCTTCCATTATCGAGAAGTTGCAAATGCACCTCTCGCTTTCCGGGGTGTGAGCGCAAAATCTCTTTGATGCGATCTACAACAGGTGGTGTGCATTGCTGAATTGGCAGTGAAATTACAAGTGGTCCAGTTGGTCCTGCACTGATGTCTGGCATAGACATTTCGAGTGCGGTAAATCTCAGGGCATCTTCGCGACGATCTACACGACCGCGAATCGTGACGATACGGTCCTCGGTCAATGACATCGAGTACTGGTTGTAAGTATTTGCAAAGAACAGAACTTCGAGCGCACCTTCAAGATCTTCAACGGTTACAACCGCCCATGATGCACCTTGTCGAGAAACCTTTCGTGTAACACTTGTGATTAATCCACCAATGGTGACAATTGATTCATGTTGTGCGCCATCATCAGATAGTTCGCTAATAGACATATCTGTGTTAGCTCGCAAGACATGCTCAACACCCAGTAATGGGTGGTCGGAAACATAAAGTCCCAGCATCTCGCGTTCATAAGAAAGCAACATCGCTTTATCCCATTCGCCAGTTGGAACTTCGATATCTAATCCAGATACCGCGGTAACCGCTTCTCCGCCAAAGAGATCAAATTGACCAATAGCTTCTGCACGCTTTGATTCGATTACTGAATCTATTGCTTCGAGGTGAACTGCAATCAGACCCTTACGTGTAGAACCGAGAGAGCCGAAAGCTCCAGCTTTAATGAGCGATTCAATTGTCTTCTTGTTACACACCTGCGCATCTACCTTTGCAAGGAAATCACCAAATGAGGTGTAACGTCCCTTGGAATCACGAGCGCTCTTAATCGATGCAACTACACCTTCTCCAACATTTCTAATTGCGGCTAATCCGAAACGAATATCGACTCCACGTGGTGTGTACTCGGCATCAGATTCATTCACATCTGGTGGCAATACCTTGATTCCCATTCGACGGCACTCAGATAGGTAGAGCGCAGATTTATCCTTGTCATCGCGAACAGAGGTTAATAGCGCAGCCATGTATTCAGTCGGGTAATTCGCCTTTAAATACGCGGTCCAATAAGAGACAACACCGTATCCAGCAGAGTGTGCACGGTTAAAGGCGTAATCAGAGAAGGGAATCAGAACTTCCCATAAACGTTTAATTGCAGCGGTTGAGAAACCATTTTCCTTCATGCCAGCTTCGAAGGGAACATACTCTTTATCCAGAATGTCCTTGTTCTTCTTACCCATCGCCTTTCGCAAAAGATCTGCGCGACCAAGGGTAAAACCCGCAACCTTTTGCGCAATCGCCATAACCTGCTCTTGATAAACAATTAATCCATAGGTATCGCCCAAGATCTCGTTAAGCGGTACCGATAATTCAGGATGAATTGGTTCAACTGGTTTGCGACCATTTTTACGATCTGCATAGTTGTTGTGCGCGTTCTCGCCCATTGGTCCTGGACGATACAAAGCAATAACAGCTGAAATATCCTCAAATGAATCTGGGGACATGCTGCGTAGCAATGCTCGCATTGGCCCACCATCGAGCTGGAATACACCCAAGGTGTCTCCACGACTTAAGAGTTCATATGTCTTGGGATCATCCAAGGTTAAATCTTCAAGGACTACATCTTTACCTTGATTAGCTTTGATGTTGAGCAGAGCATCATCAAGTACAGAGAGATTTCGCAATCCCAAAAAGTCCATCTTGAGCAAACCAGTTGCCTCGCACGCACCCATATCAAACTGGGTAATAATCGCACCATCTGCTTCACGACGATGAATTGGAATAACATCCAACAAAGGTTCACGTGAAAGAATCACACCAGCTGCGTGAACACCCCATTGACGCTTCAAACCTTCAAGCCCACGAGCGGTATCTACAACACGTTTTGAATCTGGATCTGAGTTGTATAAAGAACGGAACTCCCCTGCTTCGCCATAACGATCATCCTTTGAATCAAAGACTCCGCTGAGCGAAATATCCTTACCCATAACTGATGGTGGAAGCGCTTTAGTTAACTTTTCGCCGACAACATATGGATAACCGAGAACTCGGGTTGAATCCTTAATCGCTTGCTTAGATTTAATAGTTCCGTAGGTAATGATCTGAGCGACGCGATCTTCACCATACTTATTAGTCGCGTAACGGATCATTTCGCTGCGGCGACGCTCATCAAAGTCCAAGTCGATATCAGGCATAGAGATACGCTCAGGATTAAGGAATCGCTCAAACAAGAGACCATGTTCTAGCGGATCTAAACCGGTAATTCCAAGTGAGTATGCAACCAAGGATCCAGCTGCAGATCCTCGACCTGGACCGACGCGAATACCAACCTTCTTGGCATGACCTACAAGGTCTGCGACAACGAGAAAGTAACCAGGAAAACCCATCTTCTCCATGACGCCGAGTTCGTACTTCAGGCGGTCCTCATGAGCAGGTGTAATGCGTGCACCTAACCGTTCCTTCAGACCTCGTTCTGCCTCTTTCTTTAACCAAGAGTCTTCAGTTTCACCCGCTGGTACCTCAAACTGTGGAAGTAAGTTTTCACCTTCGCGCAAGGTGATGTTGCACCGTTCGGCGATCAGCAATGTGTTATCGCAACTTTCAGGGATCTCCTTAAATAATTCGCGCATCTGAGCTGCGGTCTTTACATAAAAGGAGTCGTTATCAAACTTAAATCTCTTGGGATCTGCCAGGGTCGAACCGGATTGAACGCACAGCAGCGCTTCATGTGCACCGGCATCTTCTTGACGTGTGTAATGCAAATCGTTGGTAGCAAGTAGCGGCAGACCTAGCTCTTTACCTAACTTCATTAAATCCGCTTTAACGCGAGCTTCAATTTCGATTCCGTGATCCATAACTTCAAGGAAGAAGTTCTCTTTTCCAAAAATATCGCGATATGCACTAGCTGCCTTTATTGCTTCCTTGTATGCACCCATGCGAAGTCTGGTTTGAATTTCGCCGCCCGGACATCCAGTAGTTGCGATCAATCCCTTGGAATATGTTGCAAGAAGTTCGCGATCCATACGTGGCTTGTAGTAATAACCTTCGAGAGAAGCAAGAGATGACAACCTAAAAAGATTTCCTAGGCCTTCATTGTTTTCAGCCAAGATTGTCATGTGGGTATATGCACCACCACCTGAAACATCATCCTCGCCACCATCTGCCCACTGAACCCGCTTCTTATCAAAACGAGATTCAGGTGCAACGTACGCTTCAATTCCAATGATTGGCTTAACATCAGCCTTCTTTGCCGCCTTATAAAACTCAAAAGCACCAAAGACATTGCCGTGGTCGGTCATTGCAATGGCGGGCATGCCTTGTGCTTTGACCTCGGACATCAAATCGCCAACACGAGCAGCGCCATCGAGCATCGAGTACTCGGTGTGGACGTGAAGGTGGACGAAATTGTTCTCGGACATGATTGGCGAGATTAGTGGTTACGGAAGAACGGCGTCGGAAAGCAACGCCAGGGAGCGTGTGAGATCGGCCGGATATGGGGCGTGGAAGTTGAGCGCCTCCCCCGTAACTGGATGGGCGAAGCGAAGCTCAGCAGCGTGAAGCCAGGGCCTGGACATCTGCAAACTCTTAGCTAAGACAGGATCTGCGCCATATGTAGTGTCTCCAACCAGCGGATGGTGCAGCGCTGAAAAGTGAACACGGATCTGATGTGTGCGACCGGTTTCTAGTTCGATCTTGACCATTGATACACCACGATAAAATTCGATTACCTCGTAATGGGTAATTGATTCTTTGCCCGTGGCCATTACTGCGAAACGATGATCCTCTTTTGGGTGACGATCGATTGGTGCATCAATTGTTCCCGTTGTTGGATCCATGTGACCCTGAACCATAGCGTGATAAATTTTGTCAACGGTTCGATTTCTAAATGCATCCTTAAGTACATGAAAAGCTTTATCGCTCTTAGCAACAATCATTAAGCCACTAGTGCCAACATCTAATCGATGAACAATTCCTTGACGTTCTGCTGGACCAGAAGTTGAAATGGTGTATCCGGCGGCCATCAAAGCGCCAACAACAGTTGGACCTGTCCACCCTGGACTTGGGTGTGCTGCGCATCCAATTGGTTTATCAATAACAACAATGTCTTGATCATCAAAAACAATAGTTAAACCTTCAAGAGGAGTAAGAGGAATTGGATCTGTATTGATAGGTGCTGGCATAAGCACATCAATGATTTGTCCTGCGGTAACCCGATCTGATTTCGGCATCGCTTTTCCACCAGTTGTAATGTCACCATCTTCAAGCAGCTTAACGACAGCGGTGCGTGATAATCCCAGTACACGTGTCAGTGCGCTATCAATGCGCTCTCCCGCGACTCCTTCTGGCACCGATAAGGTGCGCAATTCGCGGTTACTCATGGTTGTGAGCCTACCTTTGTTATGGGTGGGATATTTCTGGCGGTTAAGACCATAGAAATCACCGCTGCGGTAACAATTGCTGTGTCTGCGATGTTAAATACCGGCCAATTAGGAAGCTGCATCCAATCAATGACATGGCCACGTAATACGCCTGGTTCACGGAATATTCGATCCACCATATTTCCGAGAATTCCACCGAGAACCAATCCCAATACAACAGCCCAGCCACGGGATGTGATTTGAGGTGAGTAATACAAGATTGCGCTCATGACTATTAATCCAAAGAGAGATAAGAAGATGGTCGCACCGGCAGCAAAGGAAAAGGCCGCTCCAGAGTTACGGACAAAGGTTAATTGAAAAAACTCACCAATTACTTTGATGTTGGATTTGTAGGAAAGGTTATTAACCGCCCAGATTTTTGTTGCTAGATCTAGAACCCAAACCGCCCAGGCAACACTAAAAAGTGTGCGCCATCTGCGCACCTTTAGCGCCGTTCTTCCTTCTGCTTGCACAGCATGCAGAGAGTTGCGCGAGGGAAAACTTGTAGGCGAGCTTTACCAATAGGAGAACCACACTCTTCGCAGTTTCCGTAACTCTTATTATCAATTCGCTCAAGAGCGCGCTCGGTCTGTAGCACCATGTCACGTGCGTTAATAACCAGTGACATCTCATGTTCACGTTCAAATGTCTTTGTTCCAGCATCTGCCTGATCATCGCCGGCACCTTCACCAGACTCTTGAATCAAGGCATCCATCTCTTGCTCAACAACTGCAAGCTCTTTACGAAGACGATCGAGCTCCTTTGAGATTTCAGTGCGGATCGCTTTGATCTCAGCAGCTGTCCATGGAGATTCATTCTCGCTAACGACAACTGGAGTTGGCGCAACTTTGATTGGCTTAAGTGGAGCGATCTTCTTACCGCTCTTTACTGGACGTGGTGGAGGCGGCATTACTAAACGACGCTCTTCAATAACCGGTGCTACAACTGGTGCTGAAATTGTTGATACAGAAACTGTTTGTGATTTCTCATCAACGGTAAGAGTTGTCTTTGATGGAAATGGCTTTCCTGGAGCTTTCTTTACTGGAATGCTCTTCACCGCAGCTTTTTTGGCAGGTGCTGCCTTCTTTGCTGCAGCCTTTTTGGCAGGAGCTTTCTTAGCTGGCGCCTTCTTTGCGACCTTCTTGGCAACCTTCTTTACAGGGGTCACCTTTTTGATCGCCTTCTTTACCGCCTTTTTGACAGCCGACTTTTTGGCCGCTTTTTTAACCGCGGCTTTCTTGACTGGCTTCTTAGGCATGTCGCGAACCTTATGCCTTGACGGCTACCGCTACCAACTTCGCCACGGTCATTTTTTAAGGATTCAATCAACTACACTAAGAACCTCGCGTACAAGGCGTTGACGGGGCTATCACCTCACGAGCCAGCAGGAAGAAATGGGTTCACGCCCATCTAGAACCAGCACGGGAGATTTCAAGTGGCGCACCTCGGTGTGCAAGGCGGGTGGTACCGCGAAAGCTGTGAATGCAGCGATCGTCCCTCCAGAGATTGTTTTCTGGAGGATTTTTTTATGTCATTTCGCGCCATTCCCGCAGCTGTTGATCTGCCTGCCGTCGAACATTCAATTTTAAAGTTCTGGCGCGAAAACTCCATCTTTGAAAAAACCGTTGCAGCTCGTGAAGGTGCTGCTGCCTGGACATTTTATGAAGGTCCACCAACTGCAAATGGAATGCCTGGCACACACCACATTGAAGCCCGCGTATTTAAGGATTTATTTCCACGTTTTCACACAATGAAGGGCAAGCAGGTAACTCGTAAAGCGGGTTGGGATTGTCATGGCTTGCCAGTAGAGATCGCTGTAGAAAAAGAGTTAGGTTTTTCCGGCAAGGGCGATATTGAAAAATTTGGAATCGCACCATTTAATGACAAGTGTCGCGAATCTGTGCAGCGTCACGTCAGTGCATTTACAGATATGACAGATCGCATGGGCTTCTGGGTTGATTTTGATGAAGCGTATTGGACGATGTCTCCAGAGTATGTTGAATCAGTCTGGTGGTCTCTGAAAGAGATCTGGAAAAAGGGATTACTAGTACAGGATCATCGTGTTGCTCCGTACTGCCCTCGCTGCGGAACAGGATTGTCAGATCACGAGCTTGCGCAAGGGTATGAAACAGTTACCGATCCATCGGTCTTTGTTCGTTTTCCAGTGACATCAGGTGAACTCGCGGCTTTAAATGCATCCTTGTTGGTGTGGACTACAACCCCATGGACCTTAGTTTCAAACACCGCAGTAGCTGTGCATCCAGAGGTTGAGTACGTTGCCATTGAAGTAACAGATGAAGAAAGTACTGAAGTCTTAGTTGTTGCACAGAATTTGATGGAAACAGTTAAGGGCGAGAAAAAGATTCTGAAGACAATGCTAGGCAAGGAGCTTGAGCGGGTTACATACAAGCGCCCATTTGATTACATTGAAATTCCAGATGCTCACTATGTAGTTCTTGCTACCTATGTAACAACTGAGGATGGAACTGGATTAGTTCACCAAGCACCTGCCTTTGGTGCAGATGACTTAGCTGTATGTCGTAGCTATGGATTGCCAGTTGTAAATCCCATTGCACCAGATGGACATTTCCTCGCAGATGTTCCAGTTGTTGGCGGAGTCTTTTTCAAAGAGGCGGATAAGCCTTTAGTAAAGGAGCTCAAGGCAAGTGGTGCTCTGTATAAGCACCAGCAATACGAGCACACCTACCCTCATTGCTGGCGCTGTCACACAGCGTTGATGTATTACGCACAACCATCGTGGTACATCCGCACTACATCAATTAAGGATGCGCTGCTGCGGGAAAATGCAGCAACAGATTGGCACCCAGAAACAATTAAAGAAGGTCGTTACGGCGATTGGCTGAACAACAATATTGACTGGGCTCTTTCACGCAATCGTTATTGGGGTACACCCCTTCCGATTTGGCGCTGCGAGAACAAGCATGAAATCTGCGTTGATTCATTGAAGGAACTTGGCGCACTTGCTGGTCAAGAGCTTTCTAATCTGGATCCGCACCGACCATTTGTTGATGACATCACCTTTGCCTGTGCTGAGTGTTCACAAACAATGACACGTGTTCCAGAAGTTATCGATTGCTGGTACGACTCAGGTGCGATGCCATTTGCTCAATGGGGATACCCACACAAAGAAGGTTCGGTAGAAAAGTTCAAAGCCTCTTATCCTGCCGACTTTATTTGTGAAGCGATTGATCAGACACGTGGCTGGTTCTATACGTTGATGACTATTGGAACCTTGGTCTTTGATCAATCCTCTTACAAAACAGTTCTTTGCCTCGGTCACATCCTGGATAAGGATGGCCGCAAGATGAGTAAGCACCTTGGCAATGTTCTAGAACCGATGGCATTGATGGATCAACATGGCGCAGATGCGGTTCGTTGGTACATGTTGGCAGCTGGTTCTCCATGGGCTGCCCGTCGAGTAGGCCATGACAGCATCAACGAGGTTGTTCGCAAGACTTTGTTGACCTACTGGAACACCGTTTCATTCCACGCTTTATACGCCAACGCCTCTGACTTTGAACTTTCGCAGACCCCAGCACTTTCTGATCGTCCATTGATGGATCGCTGGATCATTTCGGAACTCAACACTTTGGTACAAGAGGTTGATGCAGCGCTAGAGGATTTTGACTCTCAAATTGCGGGCCGCGCACTTGCACGATTTATCGATGATTTATCTAACTGGTATGTACGTCGTTCTCGACGACGTTTCTGGGATGGAGATGTTGCAGCGCTGGGAACATTGCATGAATGCTTAGTAAAACTGACACAGCTTCTTGCTCCCCTAGTTCCATTTATTACCGAGCAAGTGTGGCAAGAGTTAGTTATTCCGGCAGATTCTAAGCAACCTGCATCGGTTCATCTTTCTGATTGGCCAGCGGTCAACGCAGCTGCAATTGATTCTGAGCTTGCTTCGCAAGTTGCATTGACTCGACGTATCGTTGAATTAGGACGTGCAACACGTGCAGAATCTGGAATCAAAATTCGCCAGCCTTTGGGTCGTGCACTGATCGCAGCTAGCGGATGGTCAACTCTTCCAGAAGCGATGCGCGAACAAATCGCTGATGAGCTCAATGTTCAAACGCTGCAGGACATCGCAACTGCAGATGGTGATCTGGTTGATATCAGCGTTAAAGCTAACTTCAAATCACTAGGTGCCAAGTTTGGCGGTGCGGTTCAGGAGATCGCTAAGGCAATCGCCGCAACCGATGCGACAGCACTGGTAAAGACTCTTCGCGCATCTGGTGTTACAACCGTTGGCACATGGGAGATCGCACTTGATGACCTAGTCATTACAGAGGTTCCAAAGAGCGGCTGGAGCGTTTCATCCCATGATGGAGAAAGCGTTGCGCTAGATCTTGAGCTAACCCCCGCGCTTATTGCCGCTGGAAATGTGCGTGAGGTAATCCGATTCATTCAAGAGCGTCGTAAGAGCGATGGCTTGGATATCTCAGATCGCATCAGCGTAACCTGGAATGCAAATGAGGAAATGGCCGCCGCAATAGAAACTGATCTTGCACATATTGCAGATGAGGTTTTGGCGCTATCAATCACACGTGATGCTGGATTGGCGATTAACGATACTGAGATTGGTGTTGAGGTCGTACTGGTTAAGCAGTAATTACAGACCGCGAACAAAGCCCATCAACAATTGTGTTCCGAAAAAGAGCACAATGAAACTCATATCAAGACTTACTGCGCCTAATCGAAGTGGTGGAACAAAGCGACCCACAAACTTCATTGGTGGATCGGTAATTGTGTAGATCGCTTCTACAAAGTAGAGAACGATTCCTTTGGGACGCCAGGTGCGTGAAAACATCTGCACATAGTCAAAGATCAATCGACCCAAAAGGGCGAGCAGAAAGATTTGAAGAACACTGGCTAACAGTGAGCCGACGCTCAACATGATCAGCTCTGGTTGAAGAAGCTTGCTTGAGCAGCTGCTGACTTGTCTTCAGAGCTAACTGAAACATTTGCTGGTGACAAAAGGAATACCTTCTTTGTCACGCGCTCAATTGTTCCGTGCAAACCAAATGCAAGACCACTTGCAAAATCAACAAGGCGCTTGTGCTCTGACTCATCCATTTCAGTCAGGTTGATGATCACTGGATTTCCTTGACGGAAATGCTCACCGATCGTACGAGCCTCGTTGTAATAACGTGGGTGCAAGGTAATGATGCGATCCATGGTTGGAAGATCAAGCTGTGGCGCAACCTCTACAACTGATGAGTGACGCAATGAGCCAACTGAACGAGGCTCGCGAGTTTTAACGCGAACATCTCCTGTTGGAGGAATTGCTGGAGTATTTGTAGTTGCTGTTTGTGGAGTATCAAACTCAGGATCATCCATCAAACCAAGGTAATTAGCGACACGGCGCATTGCATTAGACATGGTTAAAGGTTACCTGTGGGGTGAGCGGGAACCGAGGATTGATGAGCCTACGCGGACATGTGTCGCACCATGGGAAATCGCTGTTTCATAATCCCCACTCATGCCCGCCGACAGGGATTTCGCATTCGGGAAGCGGTTCATAAACTCAGTACGGATCACTGCTAATTGTGAGTAAGCCTTTTCAGGATCCATCCCTACTGGTGGAACTGACATCAACCCCGCCAATGTGTGGGTCGCAGAAGCTGAGACTTTTTCAGCTAATTGATACAGCTGATCAACCCCTGCTCCCCCGCGGTGGTGGGCTCCATCTAATGAAACCTGCAAAAAGAGGGACAACGGATGAGGTGCAACTTTCTCAATCATCTCAAAGTGTCCCGGATCGTCTAGCGAATGAATTACAGATGCCCATGAGGTAATTGATTTCAACTTATTACTTTGTATCTGCCCCTGGAAATGCCAGTTTCCAACAACTAGTTGGGATTTTTCAGCCCCTTCAGAATCTCTGTTCTCGCCAAAATCTGTAACACCTAATTGCTGCAGGATCTGAGCATCACTTACCGGAAAGGTTTTAGTAACGGCGATCAAGGTGACGGGATGGGAAGCAACCGCTGCAATCTTTGATTTAACTACTTCGAGGTTGGCGGAAATTTCATCGAGGCGGCTCATAGGGATATGACTCCAGCAAATCTTCCAGTTGGATTTTGACGACGGTGTGAAAAGTACATTTCATCTTCATAGGTACAGCTTGTAGAAGCTTCATAGGAAACACCTGCCGACACTAAATCTGCGATCAAAGCCTTTGGTAGATCCAATCCGGGTGTTCCTTTGCGAGTTGTTGCAAATGCACGCGGATGCTCTTGCATAACATCCTGCTGCATCTCAAAGGGAACTTCATAGCAATAACCGCAAATTGATGGTCCCAATATGGCGTGAATATCAATGGAACCTAAGGAACGCATTGTGTGAATCGCTTTCAGTGCGATGCGATTGACCAACCCTGCTCTACCAACATGGATGGCACCCACCGCCTCTTTTGAAACAAGAAGCAAAGGAATGCAATCAGCAACCATGACAGCTAAAGAGATTGCAGGTTTCGTTGTAATCAATCCATCGCAGGTTGGTGCCTCTGCAGTAACAGAATCAACAATCACGATCTCATCACCATGAACCTGATTCATAAACTGCGCCGAACCAATGTGTGCCCGATTGGAAGCAACGATCGCAGGATCATCGCCAACATGCAGGGCAAGGTTCAAAGATTCATAGACGCCAAGGCTTGAGCCTCCGCGTCGATCGGTGAAAAAGTGAGGCAAAGCCTTACTTCATGAAGTCAGGAACGTCGATCTCATCCTCTGCAACTAACTCTTCAAAGGTCACGCGACGCTTTGGAGTTTCGCTGCCAAGATCTAGAGCTACTGAGATTGGATCGTTTGATGCGATTGGATCTGCCACCCCACCAAGAGTCGCTGCATTGATTACTGGAGTTGCAACCTTCTTAGGCTCGCCACCTTCAAAGCCGGCAGCAACAACGGTAATACGAACCTCATCACCCAGTGCATCATCAATTGTTGTTCCAAAGATGAACTTTGCGTTGGGATGAACCGCTGATTGAACAAGTTCACACGCCTCGTTAACTTCAAAGAGACCGAGATCAGATCCACCTGAGACTGAGAGAAGAACTCCCATCGCTCCATCAATTGAAGCTTCAAGAAGTGGACTTGAAATCGCAAGTTCGGCGGCGCGCAGTGCACGATTTTCTCCGCGAGCAGAACCGATGCCCATCAATGCAGAACCTGCACCTGACATAACAGCTTTCACATCTGCAAAGTCAAGGTTAATTAATCCTGGCTGTGTGATGATTTCTGTAATTCCCTGAACACCTGAAAGCAGAACTTGATCTGCGCTCTTGAATGCATCCGCCAAAGTAATGGTGCGATCAGAGATTGCAAGTAGACGATCATTTGGAATAACGATCAAGGTATCAACCTCGGCGCGTAGCGCTTCGATACCTGCATCTGCCTGAGTTGAACGAAGCTTTGCTTCAAATGAGAATGGACGAGTTACAACACCAATAGTTAATGCGCCAATATCTTTTGCAATCTTCGCAACAACTGGAGCTGCACCTGTTCCGGTTCCGCCACCTTCGCCCGCAGTTACAAAAACCATATCTGCGCCACGAAGAATTTCTTCAATGTCATCTGCGTGATCAAGTGCTGCTTCGCGACCCTTATCTGGATCCATTCCTGCACCGAGTCCACGTGTTGTCTTGCGACCAATATCTAATTTCACATCTGCATCACTCATTAACAAATGTTGTGCATCTGTGTTAATCGCAATGAACTCGACGCCCTTTAATCCGACATCGATCATTCGATTAATTGCGTTAACTCCACCGCCACCAATGCCGACGACTTTGATGACCGCTAAATAATTTTGTGGTGAAGCCACTTTTATTCCTCCTTATGAACCATAAACCTCAACTTGAGCCTTACAATTCACTACTTTTCTATAGGGCGAACCTAAAGCGCATAAGGGTGATTATCAAACACCGACGCGATTTGTTTAACGTGTCGCAATTTTCTATTTACTTAACGATTGGTGCATGTGGTGCAGATACATCAACTCTTTTTATATTTGCATTTTCAGGAAGTGCAATCAACGCCTTATAAACCTTTAATTTCAACTCATTTTCAGAGTTAGTACCCCATCGAAGTTCAATCTTCTTCCCATTGTTTTCCATAATCAAAACAAGGGCTCCAGTGCTTCGAACCTTTACAACCGTCAAGGTTGAGTTGAGCTCTTGCGGCAGCTCGGTAAGGAAGGTGACCGCTTTACTTGCATCCTCAACGGTGCCTGCTTGAATCTCGATTAATCCCGAAGGTCGCGCACCTTGTGGCACAAAGCTGGCACCAGTGGAATCAATCACCTGATTTTGAAAGGTTGCTATAGGAGTTCGTGGAATTAATTCGACTACAACCTTTCCATTGATCCAGTTGCGAGAAATATCTGCAGATTCAACCCAATCGAGCTCTTCTAATTTTGTCGCTACTGCTCGAGGTTCGACACGAGCCAATTTCTGACCCTTGGTGATTCCAGTGTTAATGGGTTTAGTGCTTCCAATTACCTCAACTGCTGAGACGGTAAAAAAGGTTGAGTACCCCAAGATGTAGGTGGCAGCTGCAAGGGTAATAATCGCAATACTTGCGATCAGCTTTTTATTCATTTAACTAAAGCGCCTAGCTAAACCATCAACAATGATTGGTGCTAAAGAACTGACATCGCCTGCACCCAAGGTCATGATTACATCTCCGGGTTGAGCATCTGCAACTACCGAATCTGTCACTTCAACAAAGTTTGGAATGTACTCACCATTACTCATCATCGATGTGATCATCTTTGAGGTAACTCCATCAATAGGCTTTTCACTTGCTGCATAGACTTCAAGAAGGATAGCTCTGTCAGCTGTACCTAGCTCCTTCGCAAACTGTGGTGCAAAGGCTTTTGTGCGTGAGTATCGATGGGGTTGAAAAATTACGATTAAGCGGCCATCAGCTGCGTAGCGACGAGCCGCTTCTAGCGTTACATGAATCTCAGTTGGGTGGTGCCCATAATCATCGATAACTCGAACTCCATGAACGGTTCCCTTAAGTTCAAATCGTCGGCCTGTTCCTCTAAAGGTTGCTAAACCTGTCAGCAATTCAGCAACTGGAAACCCTAATTTCAAGCCTGTTGCAAGGACTCCAGCGGCGTTCAAAAGATTGTGATGACCAGGTACCTGTAATTCGATGTGACCAACGCTTCGGCCCTTCCAAATTGCGCGAGCTCGTGAACCCATTGTTAATAGTTCAATCTGATCGATATGTAAATCAGCGGATTCATTGATGCCATAAGAAATTAACTCGATTGATTGAACACTCTTTGACAGTGCAACCGCACCTGCATCATCGGCACAATATGTTAAAAATCCACCTGGCTTAATCGTTGCTGCAAAATCTCTAAATGCTTGGGCAACCGCTTCAGGGGTTTCAAAAAAATCAACATGATCATGCTCAACATTTGTGACAATTGCGCCAAATGGGTGGTACTCAATAAAAGATCCATCTGATTCATCAGCCTCTGCCACGAAGATCTCGCCTGTACCTCTGTGTGCATTAGATCCTGAAGCGGTAATTGTTCCGCCAATTGCAAAGGATGGATCGGCTGCACATGCTTGCAGTGCTACGGCGAGCATTGATGAGGTGGTTGTCTTTCCATGAGTTCCAGCAACGGCCACACTCTTAGATTCTGACATCAACATAGCAAGTGCGGCGGCGCGAGTAAGGATCGGAAGCTTTAACTCTTGAGCGCGAACTCGTTCAGGGTTGCTCTGAGAAATGGCATTCGAGTACACAACAAGATCGGAGCCATCAACATTTTCTGCGGCGTGCGTTGTTGAGACCGTTGCACCTAACGCCGACAGGGCAATTACGACCGATGAATCCTTTGCATCAGATCCGCTAACGGTAATTCCGTGAGACAAAGCGATCCGTGCTAGCCCGCTCATTCCCGCTCCACCAATACCGATAAAGTGAATACGTTTTCCTACTAAAGCTGAGAGTTGTGGCTTCATGAGCGCATCGCAAACTCTGCAAGTGCCACAATCTTTTCTGCGGCATGAAGATCTTGAGGATCACCTGCGATTGGGGCATGTGATGCTTTTTGTAGTAAAGAGGTTATGGTGGTT
>Ga0209770_10000488_pt1 | contig 21789 bp, 24 predicted proteins | sample LauGreSu1BDMLBDD_2_FD_187572 | JGI IMG/M metagenome (GOLD analysis project Ga0209770, IMG submission 187572) | Freshwater lake microbial communities from Lake Michigan, USA - Su13.BD.MLB.DD (SPAdes) (version 2) | ecosystem: Environmental > Aquatic > Freshwater > Lake | place: Lake Michigan, USA...
ATGCAGCTGCGAAGATCAAAGGTTTGCCTGAGTTAATTCTCGAAAGATCTGATGCATATATAGGAGTGATGATAGATGATCTTGTAAATAAAAGTTCAGATGAACCATATAGAATATTTACATCATTGGCAGAATACCGTTTGCTACTAAGACAAGACAATGCTTTTGAGCGTTTGTATGAGAAGACTGTTCAATATGGACTACATGATGGTTCTGAAAAAGAAGTACTCAAATCCATAAAAATGAGAAAAGAATTAGAAGAATCAATTAAAACGGTACGAATTCCAAAGGACTTGGTCAATGAGATTTATTCAAGTGTAAATGAAACATCAGTGAAAGAATCAGAACTCATAACCACGATGTGTAAAAGACCTTCAGTCAATCTTTCTTTGATTCGTGAAAAAACTTCTGCATTAGATTCATGGAAAGGCACGGCATTTGATAGCATATTATGGCAAGCCGACATAGATATCAAATATGAAGGATATATCGCTCGACATCTTGCTGATATTGAAAAGTTTAAAGAGCTTGAACACAAAGTGATTCCTGCCGGATATGATTATGATACATTAACATCATTGTCAAGTGAAAGCAGAGAAAAACTCAAGAAAATTAAGCCACATTCAATCGGACAAGCTTCGCGTATACCTGGGGTTTCACCAACAGATATTTCCCTTTTGGTGATTGATCTCAAACGATGATGTCTTTTGTCGGAATCATATTGTTTCATGCATTCCGGCTTTAAAGTGAAATCTGACTATACTGTAATCGGTATCGATGGTGGCGGTTCCAAAACAAGAGGACGCCTGGTTTTTGGTGATCAACATGTTCAAAGAGTGATCGGATCCACGCGAGTGGGTGTTGTGGGATTCACGGAAGCATGTGAAAGAGTGGTGCAATTGATTTCCGATTTGACGCAGGATGCCGGAATTGAAAAATCAGAAATTGATGCCGTTGTGGTTGGGGTTGCCGGTATTTGGCTGGAAGAAGAAAGAAAGCGATTTTCGCATCTTCTGAAAGTAATAGCAAAAGACTCGGGTTTTAATCTTCATGACATGATAGCAACGAGTGATGCTGAAATTGCATTGAGAGGTGCAATAGGAACTGATCCTGGAATCATGTTGATAGCAGGAACAGGAACAATCACACTTGGAAAAAATGCAAAAGGTGAACTGATTCGTTCGGGTGGCTGGGGAATAGAAATCGACGATGAAGGAAGTGGTGCGTGGATCGGAAAAAAAGGATTATCAGCTTGCGTAAAAGCAATCGATGGTCGCGGGATGAGCACATCATTATTGGAATCTCTTTCAGATCGTTATCCTCAAATCAATCTAAAATATCCTCGATCGATTGTTTCAGCATTCATGGACAAAGTATTTGAATATCATCACCTCACACCAATGGTTCTTGATGAAGCGGAAAAAGGGGATAAAGTGTGTATGAATATCATCAAAGAAGCGGCAGAAAGACTCTATGAAAACATAGAGGCGGTTGCGAAGAATATCCAAGGTGAATCCAAAACAGTTTCTTTCCTTGGTGGTCTGCTTGAGAACAATACTTTGGTATCAAAAGAATTACTCAACAGAATAAAAAAAGGTGGTAATTTCACCGTTATTGATCCCAAGGGAACAGCTCTTGATGGAGCAATTGAAATTAGTTTTGAATTAGCATCGGGATCTGAAGATATATGAAAATGATCATCTTTCTCTTCTGCCTAATGAGCATTTCTATTATTGCTCAACCTCAGCAAAATGATATAAATATTGAAGTCACCAGAAGAGTTTCTGTGGAATTACTTGGTCCGAATGCAGACCCATTTATGCAACCACTTACACAAACTCTCAATGCTACCGCGAATTCTAGATTCTTTCGAACTGCAGTAATTCCTGATACAGGTTTGTATTTCAGAGTTGGTGTTGGCTCCATGATTGGTTTTGTGAGAGATGATCAAAAAACTTATACTCCATTTGCTCCTGTTATAACACAAGATCAATTCATTAAAAGAGTGGTAAATGATAAAGATCTTGTGAATTTAAATGTACTCAACCCTTCTCTTACAACCATAAACGACACAACAGGTCTTGTGGTTGTTATTATGAAATATCTTTTTGGGAAAGGATTGAATGATCCAACAAGTGGGTTTTCTTTTCCTGATTCAGCCGCAACCGTCTATGGAAACAGAGATGAAAAATTTGTGATTGGAAAACAATATTTGTCTGATCAAGTATCGGGTGGAGATCCTTTATTGAGTACGGTTTACAATGCATTGACACCAGAATTGAAACAAAGCATCATGTCAACCATAACCGGTCTTCCAAATTATTTGACACTCGCTCGTGGAGCAAATGTCAATACTGTTGTAGCCGGTGTGCCTCAAATTGAGATTGGTTCTTTTATGGGTACAGAATTACTCTTGAGATTCATTCCTTCAATAAAATATGATACTGTTGTTGGTAAATTCTCCTTTTGGGGAATTGGCATAAAACACAGCATTAATCAATATTGGGAAAATGCACCATTTAATCTAGCGGCGCAATTTGTATATCAAGGAAGTTCTATAGAAAACTCTGTAGGTGCAACTAACTCGCAGTTGTCTGCAAATACAACTATCATGGGTTTGAATATACAAGCATCTAAAGAGTGGGAGGGTTTTAATTTCTATTCAGGATTTGCTTATGAACAAATCAATATAGATACTAAGTTTACTTTTTATCTTCCGAAAGAATTACAAAGACAATTGGGATTATTACCATTGGATTCAGATGATCCAAGACCTCCATTGTATCCAGGAGATCAAAGACCCCAATTCACAAGTGCAATGTTCAATGATAATGCTGTGAAATTTACGATGGGTATCAGCAAGACTTTTGGAAGTCTTGGAGTTTGTCTTGATTATAATATCAGCAAGTTCGATATCTTAACGCTGGGACTTGATGTAGGGTTTTAATTCTTGTTATTTGAACCCTTCATGAATTTCTTATTGATAAGCAATAAAGGAATGGGGAAATTTGCATTCTTTGCATTACTGATCACGGTAAAATCCACTCTTGTCAATGAATCTTCGTGCATTCTAGATGTACTTATCTGAAATGTGAGTTTTCCTTTTCCCATGGGTCTGATTGAAGGGTTATTCACAATCGCAGATGCACAAAAGCATGAAGATTTCACCTCTTTGATTTGTAATGTTTCGCCCCCTTTATTCAAGACGGTCACTTCCATAATCACGCCTTCTTCTTCGGGTGAAAAATAAGCGATTGGTTCACCTGGTCTGATAATGATGTCGGGAGCTTCTGTTAAAGCATAAAGTCCGGTTATCATTAATATTGCAATAATCAATACAGATAGTTTTTTCATGTGAAGAATTCCGAAAATTCGTGAAGACCTTTTTTATGCTCAATCCATTCAGCGGCGAGAATTGCGCCCTGTGCGAATCCACTTCTATTCTTTGCACTATGTGAAATTGAAATTGTATCAATGATGGAATCAGCTATCACTTCATGTTCCCCGATAATATCACCACATCGCAAAGAAGAAATATGCAAAGCCTTTGTAGAGTGCAAAATATCATCCGGTGAAGTAGTGATATATTCTTTTCCGGCAAAATGTTCAATCACCGCTGAACCCAATAAATGAGCGGTACCGCTAGGACTATCTTTTTTATGTCTATGATGTTTTTCCATCATTGAAATATCATAACCTCCAATTGATGAGAGGTTTTTGGATAATTCGGCGACAAGTTTTTTCATGATGTGAATTCCGGGCGAAAAGTTTCCGCTATACACACATCCAATGGCATCACCTATTTTTGTTTTGATTTGAGGTAGTGAATCATACCAACCTGTTGTTCCAATGACTATAGGTTTTTGGAGTTGAATCGCATGTTCTATATGTGACTCAACGGCGGAAGGTATTGAAAATTCTATGAAGATATCACAATCAGGTGATGAGTCTGAAAGAAAAAGTCTTTCCGAAGAATAAATAGCCGTAATTTCATGTCCGGTTTGAGAAATCTGTTGTTCGATTTCTTTCCCCATTTTTCCATAACCAATTAATCCTATTTTCATAGATCATGTACCTGTCTGAATATCAACAATGGTTATCATCACCTCGTCGAGTCATCGGGATGATGAGTGGAACTTCTCTGGATGGCATGGATATTTGTTTGGCCGAATTCTCAATTGATGAGGAAGGCAAACATCGTTTTTCCATCAAAGAAAAAGCCATGTATTCTTATACATTGGAAGAAAAGGATTTTCTAACTCGTTTCTTGCAAGATACCATTTCCATTGAAGATGTCTCTCATGCTAATTATGAGATTACAAGATTGCATGCTGAGTATCTTCAACGATTCCTACTAGAAAAAGGGATTGATTCTCAAGAATGTGATCTTCTTTCGGTACATGGACAAACTGTTTGGCATTCTCCGCCGAAAGATGGAGACGATATCGGCCATACTCTTCAATTATTGTCTATACCTGGTTTGGCGGCAAAGACAAATTTGAAAACCATAGGTGATTTTAGAACAGGAGACATGGCTTTGGGTGGTCAAGGAGCACCCCTTGTTCCTATATTTGATTCTGAGTTTTTGTATTCGGATGAAAAAGACACCATAGCTATCAATATAGGTGGTATGGCAAATCTCACCATAATTCCAAGAGATAGAAATAAACAAATAATGGCATTTGATACCGGTCCAGGAAATATCTTGATAGATCTGGCGATGAAGCGGTTTTTTGGAAAGCAGTTTGATGAAAATGGGGTATTTGCCAGAGAGGGAAGAATATTGGAGAGGTTATGGAAGAATTTGTGTGAATTGGAATTTATCACTCAAAAACCTCCTAAATCCACCGGAAGAGAGATGTTTAACGCTTCTTTATTACAAGATATTTTGGAAGTGTCTTTTGTGAATACTTTTCCGGGTGAAGACATAGTAAGAACAATAACCGATTACACAGCTTGGTCAATTGCTGAAAACATAAGATTGTTTGGAAACCCTATATCAAGAATTTTGGTCACCGGTGGTGGTGCAAATAATCCAACTTTGATGGCAAGATTACAAAAAGAATTGCCGGAAGCAGAATTTTTAACATCAGTAGAATTAGGCTTTGATACAGATATCAAAGAGGCATTGTGTTTTGCCTATCTAGGTTGGCGCTCATTAGGTGGTTTACCGGGGAATATTCCAAGTGTCACCGGTGCGAAAAGAGCTGTGGTCTTGGGATGTGTTTCTCCTTAACGACCTGTTAAATCGTGAATTTTATCTACCCTTTGTTGATGTCTTCCACCTTCAAAGGGTGTTGACAAAAAGATGTCAACCATTGATAATGCTGTTTTTGTATCGACTAATCTTTCGCCCAATGCCAATACATTTGCATCGTTATGCTGTCTGGATAAAGATGCCATTTCCTCATTGACACAATTCGCGGCTCTTACGCCCTCGGTCTTATTTGCAACTATCGATACTCCTGTTCCGCTACCACAAACAAGTATTCCTCTTTCCACTTCTTTTGAGGCCACTTGTTTTGCCACTTCCACAGCCACATCGGGATAATCCATGGAATCCTTGGAATATGTTCCAAGATCATTCACTTCGTGACCTTGAGACTGTAAATGTTCCAATATTTCTTGTTTGCGAGTAAATCCCGCATGGTCCGAACCGATAGCTATTATCATAAGTCAATGAAGTATTTGGTATTGCAATGGTTTCCACAAAGTTCTTAACATATGAGTGAATTTTGTGGAAAAACAAGATTCGTCTAAGTGTTTATCAACCTAAAATTGAAAAGGGTTTATAGACTATACACATAGGTGTGAATCTTTTTATTTCTTTCACAATTCTTTCCACAAAAGTAAGTGAAATATCTTTTCAGTGTTTTCAAAGAGTTAAGAAAAGAAAATATGTAATTCACTTGTTTTTCCACTTATCAACACTCTATAGTATATATTCTTTAATAATTAAATTTTAATCAAATAAGAATTAAGAGGGATAATTGGTGAATAAAGGTAAGGCCGGAAGACGAGAATCACAAAAGAATAAGAATCTACCTTCATGGTGAAGTATTTGCACAGAGTTTGCCATACTTATATTTCTAGCTCCTTCTCTTTTACTCAACTCCAAGACTTCATCGTTTAGATTCCACCTGAAACCTTGTGTACTTAATCTGGCATGAGGAAAAGGAATGAGGGAAATTATCTCCTGTGGGTTAAGTTCTTCAGAGATCATGTCAAAAAAAACAGGAACGGCTATTCTTGAAGCTGAATCTAAGATTGTGATATTTGAAAAACACTCAACATATTTCCACAAAACACTCACATTATTCAATGAATGTTCGAAATCACCACCGTGAATACCAAAAACCGCTATATATTGAAGGTTTTTTTCAAGACAATAATCCAGGGCTTTTTCAAAATCATTTTTCTCCTGATCCGGGATTTGTATTATCTGAGAAATAGAGTTTACCGGGAGAAGAGAGGAGTCAAAAGAATCCAAATCACCTATGATGATATTTGGTATAATCCCTATTTCTAGCAATCCATTGGCCGCTCCATCCGTAGCAATGAGTAGGGTATCAGGAAAATAACGGAAAATCTCAGGATCCGGAGCTTTACCTTGTAGAATAAGTATGCAATCGAGGGTTTTTTGTATAAATTTCAGTCTTTTCATGGTGCTTTTTGAGAATATTCACAAAATTAGATGAAATCAAGCTCCTTGGGTCTAAAAGTGCAAAAGTTATAGTAAATTTGCCACGCTATTAGAGAAACAACCAAGCTATTATCCGACAGAGAAACACAGATGAAATTATCAGAAATCCCTTATGAAAGACCCAATCTTGATGATTTGCAAAAAAAGTATCAAGAATTGCAATCTTCTTTCACATTAGCAACTACCGCCAAAGAACAATTAGATATAATTGAAGAGTGGAATGATATCCGCATAGATTTGTCAACATTGTCGAATTTGATCTATATCCGATTTTCTCAAAACATCATAGATGAATGGGCAAAAGCCGAGAAAGATTTCTTTGATACAAATGGTCCGACCATGCATGAATGGAATACCACTTTGATTAAAGAAATAGTGAAATCTCCTTTTATTTCTGAGATAGAAAAAGAATGGGGTACGCTGTTTATAGAAAAACTCCGCATGAGTTTGGAAACATTTAAACCCGAAATCAAAGATGAATTGATTGAAGAATCTCGTTTGACTCAACGATATGCAGAAATCTTTGCTTCTGCCAAGATTGAATTTGATGGTGAAACATATAATCTGTCATCACTAGAGCCGAAAGTTTTGTCAACAGACAGATCTATCAGAAAAAGAGCACAAGGAAGTCGTTTTGAATATTTGGGTCAACATTCCGAAGAACTCGATTCCCTTTATCACGATTTGGTAAAAACCAGAACCAGTGCCGCAAAAAAACTAGGTTTCTCCACATATACACAATTGGCATATAAAGAATTGGGGAGAACTGAATATAATCCGGAAATGATTGCGGGATTTCGTGATCATATCTCCCGCGTGGTTGTTCCTCTTGTTCATAAATTCAAGAAAGACCAAACAGCTCGTCTCGGTTTATCAGAAATGAAATTCCACGATGAAGGTTTGTTATTTGCTGATGGCAATCCCAATCCTCAAGGCGAGCCCGACTGGATTGTGGATCAAGCATCTGTTATGTATAAAGAATTGTCACCCGTGACAGATTCTTTCTTTTCCATGATGAGAGAAAAGGAAATATTGGATCTTGTCACAAGACCCAATAAATCTGTTGGTGGATATTGTTCAAGTTTCCCGAAATATGGTTTCCCTTTTATCTTCTCAAACTTCAATGGAACCACGCATGATGTTGAGGTTTTGACACATGAAGCAGGACATGCTTTACAAAGCTTTTTAAGTAGCAAACACAAACAACTTGAATATCGTTGGCCTTCCTATGAAGCCGCTGAGATTCATTCCATGAGTATGGAATATATCACATGGCCATGGATGAAGAATTTCTTCGGAGATCAAACAGAGAAATTCAAGTATGCACATTTGGTGAAGTCTATTCAATTCCTTCCATATGCATGCGCGGTGGATGAATTCCAACATTGGGTTTATGACAATCCTGAAGTTCAACCAAGTGAAAGACTTGAACAATGGAAAGCAATGGAGAAAAAATATCTTCCATGGCGAACATATGAAGACAATCCAGTTGCAGCTGAAGGAAGAGTATGGCAATTCCAATCACATATTTATAGAACACCATTCTATTATATAGATTATGCATTGGCGCAAATTTGTGCATTGCAATTTTGGGTGAAATCACGCGAGAACAAAGAAGAAGCGATGAAGGATTATCTCCATATTTGTGAAATAGGAGGTAGCCAAACATTTCTAAATATTGTTAAATCCGGAAATTTAAAATCACCTTTTGCTGCAGACACCATAGAAAATATCATACATGTAGCTGATGAGTGGCTTTCTGCACATACACCACAATTTTCTTGAACACTCACACAAAAGGTAGTTATATGTCTTCAGAAGTAGAGTTTGGAACACAGACCTTTGAGAATAAGCGCCAGAGTTCTGCAGAATTGGAAAATATTGCCAAAGAAATCCGAAGAGACATCATCAAGATGTTGGTGCTTGCCGGTTCAGGTCACAGCGGTGGACCACTTGGTTCTTCCGATATTTTCACTGCATTGTATTTCAATGGAAATATGCGTTATGACAATACAAACCCTGATTGGGAAGGTCGCGATCGCTTTGTGTTGAGTGCAGGACATATGGCTCCTGTCATGTATGCCGCATTGGCAAATGCAGGGATGTATCCGAAAGCAGAACAAGCAACACTTAGAAAGTATAATACTCGCTTGCAAGGTCATCCTGGAAGAGATATGGGATTACCCGGCGTTGAAACATCATCCGGTTCACTCGGACAAGGTATTTCAATTGCAGTGGGGATGGCGATGAGTGATGCATTGTTGGATCATACTGATCGCAGAGTATATTGTTTGACAGGTGATGGTGAATTGCAAGAAGGTTCTGTTTGGGAAGCCGCAATGTCTGCACATCACTTCAAGCTTGATAATTTCTGTTGGATCATCGACAATAATGATTGTCAGATTGATGGCCGTCTACCGGATGTCATGGATGTGTATCCAATCGATGAAAAATGTAAAGCTTTTGGATTTGATACTGTTGTTGTGGATGGTCATGATTTTGATGATCTCCAAAGAGGTTTTGATGTCTTTTTGAACAATCAAAAAAACAAAACCGGAAAACCAACAGCTATCATAGCAAAAACATATATGGGACGCGGAGTTTCATTTATGGAAGACAGTTATAAATGGCATGGCATGCCACCAAATAAAGAGCAAGCAGAACAAGCACTTGGTGAATTGAAATGAGATTGAGTCTTGGAGTTTTGATATTTGTTGTTGTTTTAACTTCTTGTTCTGACAATAAACAAGATCCGGCAAATGAGAATACTGAGCAATATCAAAACTTGGAATTTGCGAATCAACCCAAAATCGATACTACAATGTCGAAAGGTATTTCTCCTTCTGCATTGAAAGAATGTTTGCCAATGAAATTTCGTGGTGTAGACAAACTTCCTTCTTCTTCTGGTTCAGTTGAAATTCAAGGAATAAAGGTTTCCAAAACCACCGGTGAATATATTTATCCGGGTGGAACAATCACGATGACCATGGCAGATTATGCCGGAGCGGCTTCAACCGTTGCTTATCGATATGAATTGCCAAAAACACAAGAAACGGGTATGGAAATTCAGAAGATCATTCTTCCGAATGGAGTTGGTTATAGCAGATATAGTCCGTATGAATCAACAATGCAGATTTATTGTCTCATCAATAATCGTGTTGCTGTTGAAATCATTGCCACAGGAGATGAATCTTGGTTCAATGATCAAACCATTGTTTCATCTTTGATTCCGGCCGATTGTATTGTCCGGAAAATCACCTCAAAAAACAATTAAACAGAGAGTATTATGGAAGATTTTAAACAATATGGATCTAAGCCAACACGATTTGGTTTTGGAGATGGTTTGGTGACACTTGGAGAGCGACATAGCAATGTTGTTGTTCTCGGTGGTGATATCACAGGTTCTGTGATGACATCATTATTCAAGGAAAAATTTCCGGATAGATTTTTCTCTATCGGTATCGCTGAACAAAATGCGACAACCATCGCGGCCGGATTGGCGCTTTCAGGAAAGATTCCATTCTTCGCAAGTTATGGTGCATTCTGCGCATTGAGAAATGCCGATCAACTGCGTATTTCTGTTTGTTATAATGAAGCCAATGTGAAAATCGGTGGTGGTCACTCAGGTATCAGTGTTGGACCTGATGGCGCGACACATCAAGTGCTTGAAGAAGTTGCATTCTTGCGTACACTTCCTCATATGACACTTGTTGTTCCTTGTGATTATGAAGAAGCACGCAAAGCAACAATCGCAATTGGCGAGCATGTTGGACCGGCTTATATTCGCTTTGGTCGCTCACCTGTTCCTTTGTTTACATCTCCCGATCATTCTTTTGCATTGGGTAAAGCACAAGTATTGCGTGAAGGAAATGATATTGCATTGATAGCATGTGGTTCCATGGTTTGGGAATCATTGGTTGCGGCAGATAAATTGGCTGAGAAAGGAATCAAAGCAAGAGTGATCAATAGTCCATCTATCAAACCATTTGATTTTGAAACTGTAGTTGCCGCCGCCAAAGAATGTGGCGCAATTGTCACCGCAGAAGAACATCAAGTACATGCAGGATTGGGTGGCGCGGTTGCAGAAGCAATTGTCAAAAATCATCCCGTTCCAATGGAATTTGTTGGTGTGAAAGATTCTTTTGGTGGAAGTGGTGAACCAGAAGAACTCATGCAGAAATTCGGTTTGACCTGGAAAGAAATATATGCTTCAGCATTGATTGCAATGCATAGAAGGGACAAAGGCTCTCTTCCCGATATCAGAAAAATTAAAGATGTCGCTGAATATGCAGGATGAATATCGCCCCGATCCAAACAGATCGGGGTTTTTTATTGGGAATTTTGAGTGATGGGATAGAATAACAATTTTGATATTTTGGTGAAGAATAAGGAGATGAACATGAGATATACTACCCCGATGATTATTGCTTTGACCTTGTTGTTTTCAAGTACTTTGATATTTGCACAAGGCGGAAGAAGAAAAAACAGAGCGAAGAATGATACGATTGATGTATCTGTAAAAAAACCATACTTGGATGTGTATTATGGAAATGCACAATTATCAAGACAGGGAATGTCGGGTGAGATATCAAATACCGATATCTATGGAATTGCGATTGGAGTAAAGAAGGAAAAGGAACATAAAGAATCCGATGAAGTGATCATTCAAGATAAAAATGGAATATCTCTCACATTGGGATCAGCACAAGATTTACAACAAAGCGATTCATTGTTTCAAGGTGTTTCTCTGACAAATACAAATGCGCTTGACTTTTGGAGTCTTGGTTTTATCAATGGTATGGGATATGGATATAAATGGGGTAGTTCAACATTGATGCTTACTGTTGAAGACAATACATCTTGGACTTCAATCAATCCTCGAACATATTCACTCATGCAGGGTCCGGCTGATTGGCAATACATCATGGACTTTGATGGCACGATGAGATTGAGTTCTTCTATGACATCATCGCTTGAATTTAGAGTGAGTAATACTGTATCATTGACCGGTGGTTATACATGGAATCAAGTCATGCCCAGACATCTCTTTTGGTATTGGATGGGTTCGGAAATCATCGAAGGATTGGCAGGAAATGCTGTGGATCGCTTGATCGAAAACTTTACTGAAATGTCACCAAAATCTCAACCCGTCATGCATTTTGTATTGAAGAGTGCAGTGCTGTATGGCATGAAAGAGATGCGTAGAAAATATATGAATTGGCCTTTTGAAACCGTGTCACCATTGAATATCACATACTGGAATATAGGAGTGGGTTTAACATTATAAACTCACATTGGGGATTGTTTCATTTGTAGGAGTTAAGCTATGTCTCGTTCATTGAATAAGGTCCAATTGATTGGACATGTGGGAAAAGATCCTGAATATACATTCACATCAGGAGGAACCGCGGTTGCGACATTTCGTCTCGCAACTTCAGAATCATGGAAGGATAAGAATGGTGCTTTGCAAGAAAGCACTGATTGGCATACGATAGTCGTATGGAATTCGCAGTATCGAAATCTTGCAGACATCGTACACAAAATGGTGCATAAAGGATCACGGATTTATGTTGAAGGAAAATTGAAGTATAGAACTTTTGAAAGTCGTGATGGATCCAAAAGAACAGTCACGGAAATCATAGCAGATTCGATCATTCTTTTGGATGCAAAACCGGCAAACTTGGAATCAGGAACTCAATCGATATCTGAAGAACACAATGAAGAATAAAAAAAACGCTATCCAAAAAGGATAGCGTTTCTGTTTTTAGAAAAAGACATGTTTAGAATTTCAATGTATTCGACATTTCTTTTCTCAAATTTGTTTCATCGATGAAACCCATATGATTCCACACAACTTTCTTTCCATCATGCAAGATGAGATATGGAATACCTTCGATTCCCATTGATTGAAGAAGTGCGGGATTTTGATCGGCATCAATTCTTTTGATGATGACTTTACCAGCCATTTCTTTTTCCATCTTTTCGAGGAATGGTTGCATTTGTTTGCATGGCTTGCACCATTCAGCATAGAAGTCAACAAGAACGGGAGTATTGCCTTCCAAGCTTTTCAAAAATTCCTGTTGATTCATACCGGTCTTCATCAACTTTGGTTGATCAGTTGTTTCAGGAAGATTGGCCGATCTCCATGCAATCATTCCGCCATCCATTTCATAGACTTTTGAAAAACCCATATTGCGCATGAAGTCTGCTGCAGAAGCACTGCGTCCGCCACTCAAACAATACACGAAATATTCTTTGGACTTATCGAGTTGAGCGATATTCTGCTGAAATGCTGGATCACTGATATCGATATTCACTGCTTCAGCGAGATGTCCACCCTGAAATTCTCCAGGAGTTCGTACATCAAGAATGATTTCTCCTGATGTTTTTTGTAGTAAAGTAGAAAACTCACTCGCTGAGAGTAAAGTCTTTGCTTGTTGCGTCTGTGTCTCAGAGCAAGAGAATAGACCAATCAATATTGCGCTAAAGAAAAAGAGATATATGTTTTTCATGAGTCCATGAAATATGTGAGACATGCTTATCTATTGATTTTGGATTGTAAACCTGCCCAGCCGCCACCATTATGTACTTCAGCATAGCCTTGAGATATCAGCAAGCGTTTTGCAGATGCGCTTCTTGCACCTGAAGCACAGCATGTGATCACGGGAGAATCTTTCTTGATTTTCGACAAATGTTTGCCGAGTGAATCAAGAGGAATATTGATGGAACCTTTGATATGACCCGAAGCATATTCGCCCGGACTTCTCACATCGATGATTTGTGCTTTTCTGTTCATTAAATCGGCAAAATCCACTTTGGGACCAATGCCGAATAGTTCTTTCAGTAAACCGAACATGGATTATCCTTGTTGAGATTGATAAAAATTAACTTCCATCCATCCGCCGCCATTATGACATTCAATACCTTTTGATGAAAGGAATTGCGTTGCCATACCGCTTCTACCGCCGGATGCACAACAAAGAATAAGAGGTTGTGTAAAAGTTGTTACTTCTTCAAAACGCTGTTCAAGTTCTTGAAGTGGAATATTGATGGAACCCGAAACATGTCCGCCCATGAATTCGGCGGGAGTTCTGACATCAATGATTGTGCCTGTACCATTTTTGATCAAATCTTCAATCATTTCGACTCTTCCTTTTGTGATTCTTTTTGAAAACTTGCGATGAATAATGAACCCATGATTCCACCATAGATTGTGCTGATCAAGGGATTTCCCGTGATGGCGCAACCGCGTTCACATCCATAAAAGTGATAATAGGCATAGCCCAAAATCGAACCAAGGATGGCGCCGATGACAGCTTTTTTGATGTAGGGTGAAATATTCATTGTCACAAATCAAAGGAATCGAAGAAAAGAAATAGGTGATAATGTCACATTGCTCGATTTACTTCTTGGCAATCATGCGAATGACTTCCGCTTTGCCTTGATGGAGAGGTCCTTCATCCAAGTGTACGGTCTCGATCGAAATAGCGATATCATCCACATCTGCGAAATCATGCATGAGGATTTCGGGAGTATAGAGCATAGTGATGTCTTTGGGTCCGCCCGAAGTTCTCGGAATCTGCTCCGGATTGAATGCTTCGAGTAAAATCGTGCCCCCGACTTTCAACCATTGAAGCGCTCTTTGATGAATAAAGGTTCTGATATCGGCCGGGAAATGTGCATAGATGAATACGATGCAATCAAATGATTCGGGAGGATATTCAATCTCTGTGGCATCACCATTGCGATAGTCAATTGTAACACCATTCTGCTCAGCTAGTTTATTTGCCTTTTTTTGTCCTTCCTTGCTTCCATCAAATGCAGAAACATTCCAGCCGAGCGAGGCGGCGAAGACCGCATTTCGACCTTCGCCTTCGCATGCGAATAGAATAGCGCCGGGGTTCAACAGAGGAAGTTGTTCTTCGAGAAATGCATTGGGTTTTGTGCCATAGACATATTCCTCTGCGGAGAAGCGTTCATCCCATTGATTCATGATTTTACCTTGCAGGTATTGACACCGATAATTGAATAGAGTCCGCAGAAACCAACCGCGCTTGTGATGAGTGCCGCTGCGCCAATAGCGAGTGCGATAATGCCGAGCGTGCCGGTAACAGTTTCAGAGAAATACAAATAAGCCATGATTGCTGCAATTGCGATGCGCAATATTTTGTCGATCGTACCAACATTCTGTTTCATAAAAAACTCCGTGGGCATATGCCAATTGTTGGAAATGTTCATGATTGAATACTTCAATCACTTGCACCAATATAGCATGTTCACATAGAATGCGCATGGCATTTGAGATAGAATTGCGGTCAGGCATCGGGAAATCCCCTCAAAGCAGTATTTTTGACCTTTCTTTATTCTTCATTTTTCGTGTGTAAACCATGGGAATCGCTTGTGGCATCGTTGGATTGCCGAATGTAGGCAAATCAACATTATTCAATGCACTCACTTCTTCTGTACAGGCTGAGGCCGCCAATTATCCATTTTGCACGATAGATCCAAATGTGGGAGTCGTGAATGTGCCTGATGCTAGATTGGAAGTCTTGGATGCGATGTATCAAACCGAGCGCGTGGTTCCCACGACCATTGAATTTGTGGACATCGCCGGCTTGGTGAAGGGCGCTGCTTCGGGTGAAGGACTTGGCAATCAATTTTTATCTCATATTCGAGAAGTGGATGCCATTGCGCATGTGGTTCGTTGTTTTGAAGATGAAAATGTGATCCATGTGAGCAATCATGTGAATCCCGTGGCGGATATTGAAACGATCAATACGGAATTGCTTTTGAAGGATGTGGAATCAGTTGAGAAGAAGATTGAGACCGTGCAGAAAAAGGCGCGTGGACAAGACAAAGATGCGAAAGAAGAATTGGAATTTCTCTTGAAACTGAGAGATTTCATGAATGAGGGAAAGACCGCGAATTTATTTCCCATTGATGATGCGCAGAAGCCATTCATGCGTTCCTTGTTTTTGCTCACCGACAAGCGCGTGATGTTCATCGCGAATACTGATGAGCAAGGATTGAAATCGGGTAATAAATATATTGATCAAGTGAAAGAATATGCTGCACAACAGGGTTCGCTTGTCGTTCCCATTTGCGCTAAAATAGAAGCCGAAATATCGCAATTGGAAGCCGATGATCGTGATTTGTTTTTGCAAGACATGGGCATGGAAGAACCGGGTTTACACCGCGTGATTCGCGAGGCATATAGTCTGCTCGGACTTATCACCTATATCACTGCAGGAAAGAAAGAAGTCCGCGCATGGACCGTGAAAAAGAATTCAACCGCGCCACAAGCGGCAGGCGTGATACACACCGATTTTGAAAAAGGATTCATCCGCGCAGAAGTCATGAAATATGATGATCTCAAACGCTTGGGCACTGAACAAGCCGTAAAAGATGCCGGTTTGTATAAAGTGGAAGGCAAAGAGTATATCGTGCACGATGGTGATATCATGTATTTTAGGTTTAATGTGTAGTCAAGACAGGATTATCACGATTACAGGATTGGCAGGATTAACACAACTACAAAGTAGATAAAACTTGCACAAGATAGGCACGGTTTAGGGACAATCTGGATTGTTACGATAGACATGTTCAATTGGATGTCAGAATAATTGGCAGGCAATGACAAGCATGTCTATCTCCAAGCCATGGAGCGAAGTCCGATCAATGATCTCGAATTAAGAACAATAATAGCCGAGCATCTCACTGCCGATACAGAAAACGGAGAAATCATATTCAAGGGAATTGAGCAGTCTTATTATTATGAAGGATATGAGAAAGGGGAGTGAGGGTGAGATTGTTGTATTCCGTCCTCGCCTTTAGAAAGGGGATTCCAAAGTAGGTATAGATACAATTTTGATTGGACATTCAAGTTCAGGATGAAGGGAAATCGATAGAATTTTACGTATTAGAAATGTAAAGTATATGCTCATCCTTATTGATGATGAGTAGAAATATTATGTACTTTCGTAAAAAGTAAAAGCTTCCTCAACAAATCATTTACATGTGCGGTTATTAAGGTGAATGATGAGTAAAAGTAAGTAGCTGTGAATAAAAAGGAACAACTCAACTAAAGACCTATAATTATTTGCACATTGGGATTAAAAAAACTAAACCGCTCGAATTTGAGGGGTAAATAAAAGGGTTGAATATGGCTAAAAATGAAATAATTATTGTAAGAGGAATCCCGATTACCACCTTTAAGCGTAGTAATGAAGATTACATTTCGCTTACCGATATTGCTAGAAATAAAAATGCCGAAGAACCTAAGGATGTGGTTAAAAACTGGATGCGCTCCCGTACAACCATTGAGTTTTTAGGTATTTGGGAGCAGCTAAATAACCCTGACTTCAAAGGGGTCGAATTCGACTCCTTTCTATTAGAAGCTGGTTCTAATGCCTTTACCCTTTCTCCTTCAAAATGGATTGAAAGCACTAATGCTACAGGAATTGTGTCAAAACAAGGGAAAAATGGGGGGACTTTCGCTCATAAGGATATTGCATTTGAGTTTGCATCTTGGGTAAGCTCTGGATTCAAACTTTACCTCATTAAAGAATTCCAACGCCTAAAAGCTGATGAAAATGACCGACTGAAACTCGAATGGAACCTGCAAAGAACTTTAGCAAAAGTGAATTATCAAATTCACACCGATGCAATCAAGGAAAACCTAATACCCAAAGAGTTGAGCAAAAGCCAAATCAGTTTTGTGTATGCCAATGAAGCCGATTTGCTCAACATGGCATTATTTGGTTTCACAGCTAAAGAATGGAGGGACAATAATCCCGATAAGGATGGAAATGTACGAGACCAAGCCACGATTGAACAACTTGTAGTACTTTCTAATCTGGAAAGTATCAATGCGGTTCTCATCAATCAAGGACTTTCGCAGTCTGAACGGTTAAAGCAGTTGAATCTGATTGCGATTACCCAAATGAAATCTCTTGTAACTAATCAACAAATGAAAAAGCTGAAGTGAACATAGACGAAATATCTTCCACAAAGAAATCGATGAAGAAGAGATTGTTGAGAACTATATTGATAATCTAACAGCTGAAGAAGATCTAGAGATATATCAAAGAAATGATAAATACTCTGCAAGAACTTTTACAATGAATAGAGAAGATAAATAAAGAAGGCATAACACGTAAGAAATATTGACTTTCTCTAGGTGTAACATAAGGTTACATCTCCTGAACGCAAATCATTAACGGTCAACATAAAGAACAAAATATTATACAAAAGATGGGCACGATTATTTACAGTAGGTTCGATATAAATTAGGGTACTTATACTTGACTTTGGGGAAGAGGGGTTACAATATGGATAAGTCGATCAATGACATCACCCATAGGATTATTGGGTGTGCAATGAGAGTGCATTCTACTCTTTGAAATGGGTTTCAAGAGGTGATATATCAAAGGGCATTGGCAATTGAAATGCGACTCGAAGGTTTGGCCTTTCAAAGAGAAATGGAAATCCAAATTTATTATAGAGAAATACTCATCGGCACAAGACGGGTGGATTTCTTTGTGGAAGAATGCGTGATGCTCGAGTTGAAAGCTCGAGAAATATTGGAGGATAAACATAAAGCCCAAGCCATTAATTATCTGGAAGCATATAATATCGCAGATGGCCTGCTCATCAACTTTGGCGGACTGAGTCTCGAATTCAAAAGAGTCTATAATAAACGCTTGGTCAAACCAACAGGTAATCCTCTGAAGTAAATCTGAATCTATTCATCTACAAACCTGCGTCACAAAATCCTGTGCATCGTGCCCATCTAAATAATCCTGTCCGGACAAATGAACAAATTCATCTTCTTGGTTGTTCGGATTTCCACGATATTGCATATATCAAATCAAAAAAAAATATTGACCATCTTATTGGATATACCATGAAACATACAAACCTCTTTTCCGGCTTGCAACCTTCTATTAGAAAGACATTGATTGCATTAGGTATCTTATTTGTTTTTTCTGCATCCACCACGAATTCCCAAACTGTGGAAGTATCTCAAGAAAAGATACTCATCAATACTATGGCGGCTCCTTGGGGTTTCACATTCATCAATAGCGATGAAGTGCTCTTTACGGAAAAGCAAGGGAAGATGTATCGGTATATTATTTCAACAAATTCGCTGAGTGAAATTTCGGGTGTGCCGGCCATCTCTCAAAATGGACAAGGCGGACTATTGGATATAGCAGTACATCCTAATTTTGAGCAGAACAAATTTGTGTATATCACCTATGCTGTTACGGCAACTGGCGGACAAACAACGGCTTTGGGACGCGGTGTTCTGGTGGGCAATCAACTTCAGAATTTCACAGAATTATTCAGAGCATTACCGATTCGCAATTCAGGAAATCACTTTGGTAGTCGCATCGTGTTTGACAAAAACAATTTGATCTATATGTCGGTCGGTGATCGCGGTTCACAGAATGAAGCTCAGAATAAGAATAATCATTTGGGTAAAGTTCTGCGATTCAATGATGATGGAACAGTACCTTCAAGTAATCCGCTGGTTGGTGTCCCCAATACTAAACCCGAAATATTCTGTTGGGGAAATCGCAATATTCAAGGGATGGCCATGCATCCTGAAACGGGAGAGATCTATGCGCATGAACATGGTCCAAGAGGTGGAGATGAACTCAATCTAATCAAAGCAAATACCAATTATGGTTGGCCTGTTGTGACATTTGGTATCAATTATGATGGAAGCCAAATCACGCCGGATACCACACTTCCCGGAATGGAACTTCCGCTCACCTATTGGGTGCCATCGATCGCACCAAGTGGCATGACTTTTATCAGAAATGGTCAACCAAATAATGAAGCAGATATCTTGATTGGCGCATTGGCCGGCACACATATCCATTGGCTGAAGATGAAAGACAATAAAAGATTGACTTCATCAAGAAGTATGAATGGATATGCCCGTTTTCGTGATATACGACAAGCACCCGATGGAAAAATCTATGCAATGACAGAATCACCAAATCGATTTGTGCAATTGCGTATTAGTGGTCTTGCTTCTAGTTCTGTGTATGATGTCAATACGGGAAATGAACATGAAACCTTAGTATACCCCAACCCAAGTACGGAAGAAAGCACGCTTTCATTTGAAGTGTCAAGCGATCAATTGGTTTCGGTGAGAATCTACAATATACATGGTGCTGTGGTTCAAGAAATGCCGGCACAATATGTCTCAAAAGGCAGACATTCACTTGCGATTCAGTCATTTGACATAGCACATGGAATGTACTATGTCGAAATCAATAAGGGTGGAATAAAGTCGGTAGTGAAATTTGTGAAGATGTAAATACTCATTGTCAATATCATATTTTGCATCTTTCATCAACCACTAATCACAGCACATGAAAACCTGTCCGAAATGCGAATCGCCCTATGGCTATGCAATGCATGAAGAATTATATGTATGTCCGGAATGCGCCCATGAGTGGAATCCACAAGAAGAAGAAGTATCTGACACCCCAAAAATTCTGGATTCAAATGGCAATGAATTACAAGATGGTGATACCGTCATTGTGATCAAAGATCTTCCCGTAAAAGGTGCGCCAAAGCCGGTAAAGGCGGGTACAAAAGTCAAGAATATCCGCTTGAATCATTTCAGCGATCACAATATCGATTGCAAAATAGATGATTTCGGTGCAATGGCTTTGAAGTCGGAATTTGTACGAAAGGGGTGAGAGAGTTCCAAGATTTCTATGGGAGGCCTTGTGATATCAAATGTTTTTTGAGGAGTGAAGCCAATTGTTCAAGTGGTATGATTTCAATATCAGAGATCACACGATTCGGATTTGGTTTATTCAATGTGAGATCAATCTCGAATTGAGCGAATATTTTCGGAAATGATTCAGGGGCAAAGATATTTTTGCTCAGTGAAACAAGTAATTTCATGAAACAATTGATTCTATATGATTCATGATTCTTGAAATATCTAAGCTTGTTTTTCTGTAAAGATTCACTTTTTTGAAAGAGTAATTCATACTTCTTCTCTATGAGTAAAAAGAGTGCTTCAAGCATGATTATTGAATTGTTCCCACCCCGTTTATCTGATGATAAATAATGAACTTCATTGAGAAATCTACTCATCCTAAATCGATTGATTGTAGGATCATTGATAATCTCATCATCTACTTGATAAAGCCGAGTAAAAGCCACTAGATAAGCCAATAATATGTTCCATCGTTCTTGTCTGATTGAATCTACACTAAATGTACGATTGGAAATAACTTCTTTGTATATGCTCAATGAATCTCTCGGATTCCCATCTCTTATCCTCATCATCAATTCATATTCTTTGATGAGAAACCAATTATACTCACCCGGTCTGATAATATCATAGGACTTTTGTATTGTTTCATTACATTGTTTAAAATCACCAAGTTTATGATAGGCGGATATGATATGTATTTGCATTTCTTGAATTGGTGCTCGAGAAAATATAGCGGGTAATTTTTTAAAGTAATTCTCGAGCCAAAGACATTGTTGAATGATATCATTATGATGACCCAGCAGTTCTAGATACTTCATTGATATTCGATGATGATTCAATACAGTGACATAAGAGGTGTGTTCATTTCTTAGACGAAACAATTCTCTTTCTGCATTCTGCATTTCTTTAGCCAAATCATATTTGAATTCTTGAGATGTTTCGCATTGATGGATGATGTCCCATAAAATGTCCTCTGATGTTTTTTCAATGAGTAGATGTTCTCTTGCAATAATCAACTGATCATTGATTTGTTTGTATTTATTACGATTACCAATCCTGCTATAATATTTTCTGAGAATCTCCAGAGATATCACTTCAAATTCAGGATACTCATAGAAACGCGCTTCACGAAGGATATCTTTTGCGATTTCTGAACTTGCATAGAAGGCACCTTGTCCTAATAATAGTTGAGCAAGAATAGTATTCTTTCTACAATTGTACAGACTCTTTCCTCGGTTTGAGATGTTTTCTGATTCTAAATCCCAAAAAAGCAAAGTGTGCAGTAATATCTTTCTAAATCTTGCTTTCAAAGTAGAATATCTTCGATCGGGTTTATTTG
>Ga0209770_10000489_pt1 | contig 21779 bp, 17 predicted proteins | sample LauGreSu1BDMLBDD_2_FD_187572 | JGI IMG/M metagenome (GOLD analysis project Ga0209770, IMG submission 187572) | Freshwater lake microbial communities from Lake Michigan, USA - Su13.BD.MLB.DD (SPAdes) (version 2) | ecosystem: Environmental > Aquatic > Freshwater > Lake | place: Lake Michigan, USA...
TGTCCTTAGTACGAGAGGACCGGGATGGACGCACCTCTGGTGTTCCGGTTGTCACGCCAGTGGCACTGCCGGGTAGCTATGTGCGGACGGGATAACCGCTGAAAGCATCTAAGCGGGAAGCCCCCCCCAAGACTAGATCTCCCTGGGAGCTTGACTCCCCTGAAGGGCCCACGAAGACTACGTGGTTGATAGGCCGGGTGTGTAAGGTCAGTAATGACTTCAGCTTACCGGTACTAATTGCCCGTGAGGCTTGACCATATAACCTCAAGTGGTTTGATGGAATTGCGATTCTCAACATTTGTGTCGAACGCGACAACGCGTCACGTCAAAAAACACCGGATTCAAAGAATTCCCTGATGGCCATAGCGAGCGGGAACCACCCGATCCCATTTCGAACTCGGAAGTGAAAACGCTCTGCGCCGATGGTAGTTTTGCCTGTTGCAACGCTAGAGTAGGTCACCGTCAGGGTCCTTATCAAAGAGAGCCCCGTGAGCCGCAAGGTTCACGGGGTTTTTCTTTTTCCGCTGTCGCCCTCGTCGGATTCGCAGGGCATAATTCCGCCCACGATGCACCATGCGATCGGGGAAGCAGACCGTTCACTCGGAGTCTCATCGCGCCGGGTGTCTTCTTGTGCGGGTCTGTTCCTCGCCATTCTCATTGGTCTCTTACTGACGGTTTCTTCGCCGATTGCTGAGGCTTGCCCGATTTGCTCGGGCACCGCTCCCCGGCTCACCTTGTTACAGCGGTTGATCAACGCTGACGTTGCGGTGATTGTCCGCCCGCTCGGGGCGGGGCAGTTCGAAGTACTCGAGTCGGTAAAGTCCGCGCCAGGTTTCCTCGCCCGTCGCGGCACGCGGCTGCGCCAACTGCGCTTCGCACCGGGCGAAGACATCCCGCAGCGGGCTGACTCCGCCAGCGTCTTGCTGCTAAGGCAAAGTTTGGGGGGCACTTGGCTCGTCGCGGGGCCGATGCCGGCGACAGCCGCGCCGCTTGTACGCTCGATGGTCGGTGCAAAACGAACCACCGACATGACGCTGGCCGACTGGCAGGCGCGGGTGACGACGCTGGCACCCGTGTTGGAGCACCCCGTTCCGCTGCTGGCCGAAACCGCCTACGGCGAAATCGCCCGTGCCCCGTATGCCGCGATGCGCAGCGTCCGTATATTACCCACTGTTCTCGAGTCCTGGGTGTCAAACCCCGCGCTCGCGCCGCGGCGATCGTTGTACTGGCTATTGCTGGGTATCAATGCTGGTCCGGCCGAGGCGCAACGTATCTCCCGACGGCTCGATGCTTTGGCACGAGAGCGAGGGATCGCCGAGTTGTCGTCGCTGATGGCCGCAGATCTCGAAGCCGGCGGGCGCGGGCGCCGAGCGGTGCTGCGCAAACTCTATTTCGAGGATCGATCGCGTACGCTTCCCGAATTGCAGGAAGCTGCGCTTGCTTTCACCGTGCATGCGGACGCTGGAGACGATGCCCTTCGTCGCGAGACCGCCGCCATGTACGCGCGCCTCGTCCGAAACCATCGTGCGCTCGGCGGACTTGTCGTCGCCGACCTGACACGCTGGCAGTACTGGGACGCTGTGCCGGACTACGTGGTGCTGCTGCGATCGCGCGTGCTGCATCCTGTGTGGCGACAACCTGTCATTGACTACCTGCTCGCGAGCGGCCGACCCGAGGCGCTGGCCGCTCTCGACGCCATTCGCGATTCCCCCACCCTGACCACATCCTTGCCCATCGAGGCGCGGTAATGCGTATGACAAATAAAAACCGACATCAAACCCTTCTCCATCGACGCGCTGGGCTTGGCCTTGCACTCGGCGCAGCGCTGCTGCTCGCCGCGTGCGGGCGCAATGCCGCGCCGCCGGAGGCGACCACCACCGTGTACTCGGGTGGTGACATCCTGACCATGGTGGGCGCTGAGCCGGCGTACGCCGAGGCCCTTGCAGTACGCGGAGGCAAAATCCTCGCTGTCGGTACGCGCGATGACGTCACCAAAGTCGCAGGCGCAGATGCGACGCAGGTAGATCTGGCCGGGCGCACGCTGGTACCCGGGTTTATCGATGGTCACAGCCATTTGTTGAACTACGCCGACTCTCTCGTTCAGGCCAACCTCAATCCACCGCCGATCGGCAGCGTGCGCAGTATCCCGGACATCATCGAGGCGCTGCGCAAGCTCAAGACCGATCTCACGGCCGGCAAGGGTGACGTGCTGATCGGGCAGGGCTATGACCAGGACATGCTCGCGGAGAAGCGGCATCCCACTGCGGCGGATCTCGATGCGGCGTTCCCCGACAATCCGGTGCTCGTGGTGCACGCATCCGGGCACATGCTGGTGGCGAATTCTTTGGCGTTCAAGGCCGCCAACATCGATGCCAGCACGCCTGACCCCGAGGGCGGGACGATCCTGCGCAAGCCGGGCGGCCGCGAGCCGCTCGGGCTCGTGCAGGAGATGGGCATGTACCCGTTCCAGTCTATGCTCAAGGGGGCGCGCAGGCCCGAGGTGGATCTCGATCTCATCCGTCGGGCCGTCGCCCACTACGCCGCCAATGGCTATACCACTGCGAGCGAAGCGCTCGTCATGTCAGACAAGATGCCGGTGATCGAGGCGGCAGCGGATGCCGATGCGTTTGTCATCGATGTGATCGCCCTGCCTGCATTCACCATGGCTACCGAACTCGTCGGCACCGGCAAGTTGCGCTGGGGCGAATACCGCAAGGGTCTCAAATACGCTGGATTGAAGATTGCGGTCGACGGCTCCCCGCAGGGCAAGACTGCGTTTCTCACCGAGCCTTATCTGACTCCCGTACCGGGCTGCAAAACCGACTGCCGAGGCTTCGCCAACCTCACACAGGAGCAGACGAATCAGCTGTTCCTGCTGACCTACAAGAACGGTGTGCAGATGTTCTCCCACTGCAACGGAGATGCCGCCGTCGACATGATGATCGCGGCCCACGAGTTCGCCGAGAAACAGCTGGCGACGCCCGGGAAGGACCGGCGGACGGTGATCGTACATTCGCAGATCACCCGCAATGATCAGCTCGACGCCTACGCGCGCTATGGACTGTTGCCGAGCTTCTTCAGTAATCACGTGTACTACTGGGGTGACGTGCATTACGCAAACCTAGGGCCCGCCCGGGCCGAGTTCATAAGCCCCTTGGCGAGCGCGTTGCAGCGCGGCATACGCGCCACCAACCATACCGATGCCACGGTCACGCCTACCGATCCGATGTTTCTGTTGTGGACGTCGGTCAATCGCGTGACGCGATCCGGACGCGTTCTCGGCGACGCCGAGCGTCTGACGGCCTATGCGGGTCTGCAGACACTGACGGTCAACGGCGCCTATGAATACTTCGAGGAGGCGTCCAAGGGGACGCTGGAAGTGGGCAAGCGTGCGGATCTCGTCATCCTCGATGGCAACCCGATCAAGGTTGCGCCCATGAACATCAAGGATATCCGCGTCGTCGAGACCATCAAGGACGGCAACTCGGTCTACGTACGGAGCTGATTTCATTGCACTCGGCGTCGGGCACGCTATAGTCGGTCGGTGACCTCCACCACTGACGCGGGACAGGGAAGGGATTACGGCAGCAGCGCGTACCGCTGGTATGTGTTGCTGTCGCTGACCTTGGTCTACACGCTGAACTTCATCGACCGGGCCTTGCTCGGCGTACTGGCGCAGCCCGTAATCTCGAACTTTGGTCTGACCGATACGCAGTTCGGTTTTTTGGCGGGGCCTCCGTTCGCGCTGTTCTACGCGTTGATGGGCATTCCGATCGCGCTGGCCGCCGATCGCTACAATCGCGTCGTCATCATCGCGCTGTGCATCGCGCTGTGGTCGCTGATGACTGCGCTCTGCGGTTTTGCGACGGGCTTCGTGTTTTTGCTGATCGCTCGTATCGGCGTGGCGGTAGGCGAAGCGGGAAGCAATCCTCCATCGAACTCGGTACTCGCCGATTACTATCGAGCTGAGGGCCGAGCGAAGGCGCTGTCGATCTATTCGACCGGGGTCATGGCAGGCACGGCACTCGCCTTTTTACTCGGTGGTGCGCTCAGCCAATTGCCCGACGAATCGATCAACCGCGTTCTGGGCGTGTTCGGACTGGCAGGATTGCCGGCAGCGCTCGGCTGGGGAGCGGACTACGGTTGGCGCTTCGCGTTCATCGCCCTCGGTGTGCCCGGAGTAGTGCTCGCGCTCATCGTCTTGCTGACGGTCCGCGAGCCGCCGCGAGGATATTCCGATCCACCCAATGCGCCAAAGCCTGAGCAGCAAGGCATTCGGATGACCTTGCGCCTGCTCTCCACGAAGCCGAGTTTCTGGTACATGGCGGCAGGCGCATCACTCGTCGCCATGGTCGGCTATGGATACGCGGCTTTCCAGGCGCCCATGATGCAGCGCATGCATGGTCTCTCGCCTGCGGAGTTCGCCGTGCGTTTCGGAGTGCCGCTGAGTTTCGCCGGTGCCCTCGGAACCATCCTGGCGGGTGTCGTGACGGAGAGATTGACTCGACGATCCATTCGCTGGATTGCAGGGTTGCCTGCGATCTTGCTCGTGCTCGCGGTACCGCTTTACGTGCTCGGCCTACTGCAACCTACGGCGGAACTCGATCGTGCGTTCGGGTTCTGGTTTTTCGCCTGGCTGTTCCACTATGGGTATCTGGGTGCGCAGTACACCATCGGCCAAGGCGTGGTGCCGCAATCCTCGCGGGCCTCCGCCATTGCGATCCTGCTCTTCATCATCGCGATCGTTGGCAACGGTATCGGACCGCAGCTCGTGGGTCTGCTGAGCGACAGCTTCATGACCCTGGCGCTCGATCAGCGCGGCTATGCCGAGTTGCTGAGTGCGCGCGAATGCAATCCCAAGGCGATCGTGGCGCTGGCCGCGGCAGAGCAGGCCGTGTGCACGGCCGCCTATGCCGAGGGGTTGCGTAACTCGATGATCGCGACAGTGTCGATCTTGCCGCTCGCCGGCGCCTGCTTTGCGCTCGCAGCGCGCACGTTGCGACGCGATCTGCAAACCTACCAGGCGATACCGTAATCCTCGCCGTGATTACCCGAGCCGCCCCACAGGGTGCCGTGCTCGTGATCGAGCATGATGGCGTTGATCGGGCCTGCGGTGCGGGGCTGGAACTCCAGTCGATAGCCGCGTGAGGTGAGTTCGCGGCGGACCCAGCGCGGTGTTTCGTCGTCGAGCAGCATGCGACCCGGGCTGATTTCGTGGTTGCCGAAGGAGTCGCGCAGCTGGAAGCTGTTCATGTTCGCAGCCTCCGTAGCTTCCTGCGGCGTCATGCCGAACTCGGCCACGTTCAGAAAAAACTGCAGCAGATTCTGATCCTGACTGTCACCGCCCTGCACGGCGAAGGCGAGCCATGGCTTGCCGTTGCGTACCGCGAGGCTCGGGGTGAGTGTGACCCGCGGACGTTTGCCTGGCGCCACGACGTTGAACGGATTTTCGTTTGCATCGAGTACGAAGGACTGCATGCGCTGCGAGAGTCCGATGCCGGTCTTGCCCGCGATCACGGCAGGAATCCAGCCACCGCTCGGCGTGACTGACACGAGCCAGCCCTCCGCATCGGCGGCGACGACGGTGGTGGTGCCGCGCCAGAACGCGCCTTCCGGATCGTCGGTGCGGTAGCTGCGATCGGTGGTCGGGACGACGCCGGCGGGAGAGTAGGGGCGATTACCGGCGGGTTTACTTTCCCCGCTGTCGGTGGCTCGCTCCGCGGGCGCGTTCAAGAGGGAGGAGTAAGGATTCTTCCCACCCTGAAACGGATAGGGGTCACCGGGTCCGATCGCCGGATCGTTGCGTTCGCCGATCGTCGCAGCACGCTGCTTGGCATAGGCCTTCGAGAGCAAACCGTCGATCGGCTCGTGCGGCTCGAAGACCGGATCGCCGTAGTAGAAATCGCGGTCGGCGAAGGCGAGGCTCATGGTCTGGTAGAGCGTGTGCAGGTAGCGCGATGAGTTGTAGCCCATCGCCTTGAGATCGAAGTTCTCAAGGATGTTCAGCGACTGCAGCAGGCTCGGGCCTTGCGTCCAGGTGTCGAGCTTGTACACGTCGATGCCACGGTAATTGACGTGGCGCGGCTCCTCGATCTTCACTTGCCAGCGCGCGAGGTCCTCGCGTGTGATGAGACCGCCCTGCGCCTGCACCGCAGCGGCGAGTTCGACTGCAATGTCACCTCGGTAGAAGCGCTCGTAAGCCGCCATGATGGCCTGCTTACGCGAGGCGCCACGGGCGAGCGCACGCTTTTCCGCCTCAACGAGCTTGCGCAGCGTGGCTGCAAGTTCGGGCTGCCGGAACATCTCGCCAGCTGCCGGACCCTCGCGTCCGTCGCGGGTTGCGCCGCGACCGAGGTAGGGCAGCATCACCCGCGCTGTGTCCGGCCACTCCTTGAGCTTGCTCTTGTTACGCTCGATGAGCGTCGCGGTCTGCGCCTCGATTGGGTAGCCGTCAGCCAATTCGATGGCGGGTGCCAACACCTCGGCAAGCGACAGCCGGCCGTAGTCGGCGAGCATCACGAGGATGCCGCCGGGCGTGCCCGGCGTGACCGCTGCGAGCGGACCGAACTCGGGCGGGTACTTCAGTCCCTTGGACTTGAAAAATTCCGGTGTTGCGCCCGTGGGCGCGACCCCGAGTGCGTTGATGGCAATGACCTTGCGCTGTGTGGGGTGCCAGATCAGCGCCTGGGTTTCGCCACCCCAGTGCAGGACGTCCCACATGGTGGCCGTAGCGGCGATCATGGCGCAGGCGGCATCCACCGCGTTGCCGCCACGCTGGAAGATGCGCGCGCCAGCTGTGGCACCGAGCGGTTTGCCCGTGATCGCCATCCAGTGCCGACCGTGCAGCGGCGGCTTTTCGGTGCGATCCTGTGGCGCCGAGGGCGCTGCAGCGACCACGAGGCAGGCGATGAGGAACAGGCGTGTGATGCCGCGGGCGGTGCGAGTGTTCATTCGCATAGAATACTGAAGCATTGGGTTTGGCAGGGGGTTCTGTGGGCATTTCTCAACCGGTCATCATCGCCGGCGCGGGTCCGGTCGGCTGTACGGCAGCACTGCGTCTGGCACAGGCGGGCATTCCCGTCATCTTGCTGGAGGGTCTCGCCGACCTGCCCGAAACGCTGCGCGCCTCCACGTTCCACCCGCCCTCACTCGACATGCTTGACGAGCTCGGTATGGCCGCTCCGCTCGAAGCCCAGGGTCTCGTCTGTCGTCGCTACCAGTATCGTGACCGACGCACGGGAGAGATCGCTGAATTCGACCTCGAGGTACTGCGTGGCGACACGCGACACCCGTACCGCTTGCAGGCAGAGCAGTGGAAGTACACGCGACTCGTGTGGAACGAACTGCAGACCACGCATGCCGGACTCGCACAGTGTCACTTCAATCATGCGGTCAAGGGCGTGTACCAGACCAACGATGGCGTCGAGGTTCTGGTCTGGGACGGTGGGGTCGAGAAGGTCCTGCACGGCTCCTATCTGATTGCAGCCGACGGCGCCGACAGCGCGGTTCGCAAGGCGGTGGCTATCGAGTTCGAAGGGTTTACGTATCCTGAGAAGTTTCTCGTCGCCTCGACCCCGTTTCCGCTCGAGACGAAGTTCGAGCGACTCTCGCCGGTCAACTACGTCTCGGATCCTGAAGAGTGGCTGGTGCTGCTCAAGACCCCAACCTTATGGCGAGTACTGATTCCGACCGACCCGAAGATCGAGGACGACGCACTCTGGCTCTCCGATCGATGGATTCAGGATCGGCTGCACCACATGGCACCGCACGACTCTGACTACGAGATCATCCATCGGACGATCTATCGCGTACATCAACGCGTGGCGAAGACCTACCGACGCGGTCGGGTGTTGCTTGCTGGTGACTCGGCGCACATCAACAACCCGCTCGGTGGCATGGGCATGAACGGCGGCATCCATGACGCCTGGAATCTCAGCGACAAGTTGATCCGTATTCATCACGGCGAGCCGGCCGAGCCGCTACTTGATCTGTTTGCCAAGCAACGCCGCGAAATCTGCGTGCGCTTCGTGCAGGAGCACACCATGAACAACAAGAAGCTCATGGAGTCGCGTGACCCGGACGTGCAGCGCAAACGGCAGGCCGATCTCATGCGCGCCGCCGCCGATCCGGAACTGTCGCGCGCGTTCCTGCTCAAGACCTCGATGATCCAGAGCCTTCGCGAGGCTGCGACGATCGCCTGAGCGCGTCAGTGTCCCGGAAATTCCACGAGACTGTGCGCGTGGATACCGGCATCGCGCAGCGCTGCTGAACCACCGAGATCGGGCAGGTCGATCACGAAGCCCGCGCCGATCACTTCGGCGCCCACGGAGCGCAGCAGCGAGACGGCGGCGAGGGCCGTGCCACCGGTGGCGATCAGATCGTCGATCAGCAGCACGCGCTCGCCTGTACGCACGGCATCGCGGTGCATCTCGATCGTGTCGGTGCCGTATTCGAGCGCATAACTTACGCTGACCGTGGTGTGGGGCAACTTGCCCCGCTTGCGGATCGGCACGAACCCCGTGCCCAGGGCATGCGCCACCGCGGCACCCACGATGAACCCTCGCGCCTCGATGGCGGCCACGGTGCTGATGCGCGCATCGGTCCACGGAGACGTCAGCTCCGCCACCGCCTGAGTGAAAGCGGTGCCGTCGGCCAGCAAGGTGGTGATGTCGCGAAACTGGATGCCGGGCTTCGGATAGTCGGGGATGGTGCGGATGGTGTCTTTGAGCATGGCGCACCTTACCATGGAGCCTCGAAAACGGATTGCAGGAGCGTCGCGTGAAGAAGTTGATCCTCGCTTTCGTGGGCATGCTGTCCATCCCGCTCGTCATCGCGCGGCCCGCGACGGCGCCCGCTTCGCCTGTCACGGCGCGCGAGCAGTTGAATGCAACGCTGTGGCTGCAGCGGGCTACCGAATATGAACTGTCGACGCTGCAGGTGTATCGACTGGCGACCGAGCGTCTGCCTACGGTGATTGCGGCGCCAGGCACCGCAGCGACAGAGCAGTGGACCACCGCATCGACGCAGCTGGCGGCGCTGCCTACAGCGATCATCGTTGATCTCGACGAGACGGTGCTCGACAACACCTACTACCAGGCGCGCCAGTTGTTGCAGGGGCGCGAGTACGAGGAGTCCTCGTGGCAGGCGTGGATGCAGGAGGCTGCCGCGACGGCGATTCCGGGTGCCGTGGACTTTCTGCGCGCCGCCGCGGCTGCCGGGCACCGTGTTTTCTACGTGACCAATCGGCTTTGTCAGCGACTCGAGTCTTCGCCTGAGGATCCCTGTCCGGCACGAACGGTGACACTGCGTAACCTGCGCGCGCTTGGCTTGCCGAACCTCGAGGACGGCGAGTCGCTGATGCTGCGCGGAGAGCGGCCGCAGTGGAATAGCTCCGACAAGTCTGCGCGCCGTGCAGCGATCGCCGAGCGCTATCGAATCGTGGCGCTCGTGGGCGATGATCTGCGCGATTTCGTCGATCGACCGATATTCGAATCGCGCCGCAGCGAACTGTCAGGCCTGTTCGGCACGCGCTGGTTCCTGCTGCCGAATCCGATCTACGGCAGTTGGGAGCGGGAGTTGACGAGTGGCGCCTGCGCACCCTCGATGAGTGTCGCCGACTGCGCCGCTCAGACCTTGGCCCGCAAATACGGACAGTTGAAACCGCAGCCAGCGAACGCCCCGAAACATTGATCGCTTTTTAGGTATCGCGAGGTCAGCGGGCGTGCCAGCCATGGCTTGCCCTTAACCTTGCGGCGTTACTCGCGAGCCGGGCAGCGCTCGCCGGGTAGTGCGATGTCGAGCCACACCAGCCGGTGATCCGAACTGCGCGCCAGCACGTCATCATCGGGCCAGTAAACGCCCGAGCGGCAGATCTCGAGGTCAGTCGATGGCAGCAGGTAGTCGACCCGCAAATTGCCGGGGCTACTTCCCTCATCGTCGAAGTCCGCCGTGTCGAGCGTTGGGTCCCCTCGATGCTCGCGATTGCGTCCTCCTTGCCGTAGCGCGATCTCGCGGGCTCGTACACTGCGTGGCGCCAACGCACCCACGGCGACCTCGCGTTGTACCCTGGGATGCTGCAGCAGTTGGTCGATGGCGCCCGGTACGCTGCCGCCGTCCAGCGGATCGGCATTGAGATCGCCTGCGATCACGAACGAGGCCGCGGGCGGCAGACCGCCGCGTCGCCCGGCATCGTCGCGCAGATAGGCCGATCGAGCGGGCGAGATGTAGTCGGCCCAGAGTCGAATTTCGTCATGATTGCGCCGGCCGTTGCGATCCTCGGGGCCATCGAACGCCGGCGGCGTGGGATGGCTGACGAGAAAATGCAGCAGCCGAGGGGCTTCGCCAGCTCTTGAGGGCAGCGTCACCGGAAGGTCCCAGTGGCTCTTCGACGAGAGCCGCAGCACCGCGCGCGCCTCAGGACCATACCACTCGAGGGGCAGCAAGGAGTTCGGCATATCGCGCCAGAGGAACTCGCGAAAGCTCCGCACTCGCGTGTTCGCGATCGGCAGGCGCGAGTACACGACCATGCCGTACTGCCCCGGAAAGAGCCCAAAACCGAGCGCATCGTTGGCGCCCCCAACGCGCCCGTTGCGATCGAGGTCGATGCCGCTCGGCACGCCCGTGTTCACCGGCGCAGTGAAGCGGTGCGGGTAGTCGCCGCGAAGATAATTATCGTGAAAAAGATCGATGGCGCGCTGACCTTGCGGCGCGTCGGCATCGTAATCGAATTCATTGATCAGCAGCAGATCCGGCTGAACTGCACCGATGACGGCCGCAACACTCGTGATCTGAGGCTGGCCGGGGGCCAGGAGTTCGCGCCGCAGCATTCCGGGCTCGGAGCGGTTGAGACTTGCATTGAAGGTTGCGATGCGCAGCGTGCCCGGCGCCACCCGCGGTATATCGCTGGCGTTGGCGGTGAGGGGTATGGCAGTCAGCAGGGCCGTCGCAAGGAGCGCTGTCGCGAGCACTGATCCGAAGGGCCCCAAAGAAAAGGGGCGGCCGAAGCCGCCCCTTTGACTCGTCATGGACGTCGCGATCAGAAGCGAACCTGCAGCGACAGGCTGACCGTGCGCGGCGCACCCAAAGTCAGGAACGGCGCGGACGGGCTGTAACCCGAGACCGGCGTCGGCAGAGCCAGAGCGCCCGTCGTCGAGGAGATCGAACCGAAGAACTCCTCATCGAACAGGTTGTAGACGTTGGCCTGCACGCGAACCGACTTCACGCCTTCGATTTCGAAGTTGTAGCCAGCATCGAGGCTGTACACCGTGAAGCTCTTGACCTTGGCGTCGTTGAGGTCGGTGGTGAAGCGCTCGTCGACGAACTTGCCTTCGAGGCCGACATTGAAGCCCTCGAACGGACGCAACTCGACGCGACCGGCATAGGTCCACTCCGGCGTTTCGACGAGGCGCTTGCCGGCAAGCGGAATGCTGCCCGTGGCGCTGACCTGCAGGTTGTCCTGCAGCTCGCTGTCGTTGTACGACGCTGAACCGTTGACCACGATCCAGTCGTTCATCTGCCAGCCGACCTGGAAGTCCGCGCCCTGCAGGTCTACGGCGCCGACGTTACGGTCGACGCTGAACCCAAGGTCCGGATCGAACGAGGAGACAATGCGGTTCTTGAACTCGGACTTCCACACTGCCACCGAGGCGAGGAGCGCCTCAGAGCGATAGCGCCAGCCGATGTCGAACGAGTCGGTCTCTTCCGGATCCGGCAGCGCACGGGCGAGCGAGCCGTCGGCAGCGCGGCGAACCGAGTACAGGTTGTCCGTACGCGGCGCCGACAGACCACCCGCGTAGGAAGCGTAGATCGTGTGCGCATCGGTCAGCGCATAGGTCACACCGATGTTCGGCAGCACTTCCTCGAACTTCGCTTCCGCCTTGAAGGGCGGCACGTATTCCGTCGTCGAGCTACCGAGTAGAACGTTGCCGTTCGGCAGTACGCGGGTCACGGACTGCGTGGTGCAGAGGACGTTACCCGAGGCGTTCTGCGTGTAGCAGTACTGGTTGAGTTCGCGCTTGAAGAACGGTGCGCGCACCCCGATCGTCGCGGTCAGCTTCTCGTCCAGGAACTTGCCACGGTATTCGGCAGAGATCTGGTTGAGCTCGGCGATCGAGAACCGGTCGCGAGTACGCAGGAAGCTGTTGTCGGCCGTGCGGACCACGCGACCCTGACGACCACCGAAGACGCTTTCCGGGTTGCCGTTGGCATCGAGGTAGCCGAAGGCACCGGTCTGACGGTGCTTGCCGTAGTCGAAGGCATAGGCGACACGCAGACGCTGGGTGTCCGAAAGATCGTAAATCAGCGATGCGTTGAGGCCGAAGCGCTTGGTGTTGGTGTTGCTCGGCGTGTAGAACCGTACGGTGTCGAGCACGTCACCATCGCCATTGAGGTCGAAGCCCGCCGCTGTGGTGTTGCCCACCACACGTCGATCAGCATTGTTCGTCGCCGACGGCGTTTCGTTTGCTGTCTGCGTACCGCCGCCATTTGCCAGCACGTACTGGAACGACGGATCGATGGCGAGGCGCAGGTTCTCGCTGAGGTTCCACAGCGAGTTGATGCGGATGTTGCCGGTGTCGGAAGGATTGACGCGCAGCCCGTAGTAGTTGGTGCAGGCCGAGGGGTTCAGCACGTTCTCGGTACCACCGGTGTTCGGCGCGGCGTTCTCGTCCTGACGCGTGCCGGCAACGCCCGGGACGCGGGTGCAGATCGGCAAGTTGTCGAAGTTGCGGCCGTTGGCGAGCCACTGCGCTTCGGTGGCGTTGCGGTAGAAGTTGTTGCGGTTGCGGTTAAAGTGGAACGAAGCCGCGATGAAGTTGCCGCCTTCCAGATCCTGCTGGATGCGGGCATTAAACTGGCGCTTGTAGATTTCGCCCGGGCCCTTGTACTTGTCGTTCGAGGAGTGCGAGGCGCTGATGTAGGCGCGCGTGCCCCAGGGGCCAATCTCGCCGGTCTCATACATGCCGAAGTAGCGGCGGTAGTTGTACTCGCCGCCCGACACCGACAGCATGCCGCCCGATTGCTTGGAAGGACGACGGGTGCGGTTGTTGATGGTGCCGCCCGTGGCCGAGGCCGTGGGGCTATCGACGTCGGTCGTACCGAGGTTCACGTCCACGGCTTCGATGAGTTCCGCATCGATCTGTTGGTTAGTGTAGATCGCGTAGTTGCCCGTGTCGTTGAGGGGGATACCGTCGAAGGTGAGCGACACGCGAGCACCATCGAAACCGCGCAGGCGCAGGTTGCCACCCGAGCTGCCGTACGGGTCGGTGTTGGTGAACACGAGGCCCGGGACCTGGTTCAGCGACTCGAGGAAGGTCTGACCGGGGATGTAGTTGCTCAGCGAGTCACCGGTGATGGTGATACGCGACTTGGCGGCGTTCTGCTCGGTGACGACGCCGAGCGAGGCGGCGCGACGACCGGTGACGACGATCTCCTGCAGGTCTTCTGCAGCGGTCGTACCCGTCGACTGGGCGAACGCCGAGGGAGCCGTGGCGACAACCACCAAAGGGCAGGCGAGAAGGACGGCGAGCGTGACGCGCGAGCGTCGCGTTGCGGACACGGGCAAAGGGTTACCCGACAGCAGCGTGGACATCGTTGCAAGTCTCCAGATGAACGAAAATGAATTCTTTCAGGGCTTCCTGCCCTGCAGGATATGGGGGCGTATTAGACAAACGACCGGTGAACATTCTATGACAGCCGGGCCCTTTCGGGCACCCCGCCGGCTGTCTCATTTTCGCAACATAGGGCGATCCGGCGAGTGCCGGTGCTCACGCCTCGCCGCTCTCCAAGGCCGCAACGAAGTGCCGTCGGCACAGCGGCACATAGCGATCGTTACCGCCGATTTCCACCTGCGCTCCCGAGGATTCGACCCGGCCGTCCGGGCGCACCCGCACAACCATGGTCGCCTTGCGACCGCAATGGCAGACAGTTTTAAGCTCGACGAGGTTGTCCGCCCAGGCGAGCAACTGGGCGCTGCCCTCGAAGAGGCGTCCCAGGAAGTCGGTTCTCAGGCCGTAACAGAGCACGGGTACGTTGAGTTCATCCACCACGCGAGCAAGCTGCCGGACGTGCTGGGCAGTGAGGAACTGCGCTTCATCGACCAGCACGCAGGCGAGCGGCGCCGTTGCCTGCTCGGCGGCGATTTCGGCATGCAGGTCCCGTCCGGGGCCGAAGTGGCGTGCTTCGGCACTGATGCCGATGCGCGAGGCGACTTTGCCGCCGGCGCGGTCATCGAGTTGTGCCGTGTAGACGAGCGTGCGCATGCCGCGCTCGCCGTAGTTGTGGGAGGCCTGCAGCAGCGCCGTGGATTTGCCGGCGTTCATCGTCGAGTAATAGAAGTAGAGCTTGGCCATGCGACTTCCGCGTATCGAATCAGCCGGCGACGATGCCGACCACGCAGCCGGTCATGCACGATGCCAACGTGGCGGCGACGAACGCGGGCCAGGCGAGTTGCGCAAGATCGCCGCGCCGCTCCGGTGCCATCGTGCCAATGCCGCTGATCTGGATGCCGATGCTGGCGAGATTGGCAAATCCCGCTAGGGCGTAGATGGTGATCAGTCGGCTGCGCTCGGAGAGCGCATCGGCGGGCATTGCGGAGAGTTGGATGTAGGCAATGAATTCGTTGAGTACGCTTTTCACGCCGAGCAGGGAGCCCGCGGTGCTGGCCTCGGCCCAGGGGATGCCCATGAGCCAGGCGATGGGCGCGAAGATCCAGCCCGCCACGCGCTCAAGGGTGACGGCTTCGCCGCCCACCGTCGGCAGAAAACCCACCACACTGTTGGCGAGTGCGACGAAGGCCGTGAGCACGATGAGGATCGCGATAATGTTGAGATAGAGCGCAAGGCCATCGCTCGTACCGCGAGTGATGGAGTCCATGGCACTCGTGTAGATCTTCGGCGGTTGCTGCAGATCCTGCGTGCTGTCATTGGCATCGGGCAGCATGATGTGCGCGAAGAGCACTGCGGCCGGCACCGACATGATCGACTTCGTGATCAGATGACCCAGAACGCCCTCGAATTGTGCGCCGAGCATCGCCGAGTAGATGACCATGACGGAGCCTGCGATGGTTGCCATGCCTGCGGTCATGACGAGCAGCAACTCGTAGCGCGACATACGCTCGAGATAGGGGCGCACCAGCAGCGGAGCCTCGGTCTGGCCGAGGAAAATATTGGCCGTCGCCACCAGGCCCGCAGGGCCGCGGGTGCCGAGCGCACGCTCGAAAACATAGGAGATCCCGCGGATTACGAGCGGCAGGATGCGCCAGTACCACAGCAGCGCCGACAGTGCCGACATCACGATGACGAGCGGCAACACCTGGAAGGCGAAGGTGACCACAGCGTTGGGGTTGGTCACGGTGAAGGGCGTATCGCCGCCGCCGAGATAGCCGAATACAAACGAGCTGCCCTTGAGCGTTGCAGCGCCGAGTGCGCCCACGGCCTGGTTGAGATAGAGCAGGCCTTCTTTGACGATGGGCGCTTTCAGCAGCAGCAGGCAGATCACGAACTGCAGCAGCACGGCGATGACGACGAGCTTCCAGTTGATGCGGCGCCAGTTGCTCGACATCGGCAATACGACGGCGATAAAAAGCGCGATGCCGAGCAGGGCCTGAAGTTGCAGCGTCATGAGGGGTATCCGTTATTTGAGTTTGATTTCCCGCAACCGCTCCTGCAGATATTCCTCGGCAAGGATGGGTGGCAGCGGTTCGGGTTTGCCCGGCCCCACGCAGGAGGGCAGGGCGGCGATGGGAAAGTCCGGGTTGAAATGCAGGAAGAAAGGCATCGAGTAGCGCGCGTGACGAGCCCGATCACTCTTGGGGTTGATCACGCGATGGCTGGTCGACCGAAGTGTGCCGTTGGTCAGCCGTTGCAGCATGTCGCCGACGTTGACGACCATGGAGCCCGGTGAGGGATTCACTTCGAGCCACTCGCCGCGCTTGCTCAGCACCTGCAAACCCGGCTCCTCGGCGCCAAGCAGCAGCGTGATGACATTGATGTCCTCATGCGCACCGGCCCGAACGCTGTCGGTGGGCTGTGGTGGCATCGGCGGGTAGTGGATCACTCGCAGCACGCTGTTGCCGAGCTGGACCTTGTCTTCAAAAAAATCGGCCGGAAGATTGAGGATTGCAGCGATGGCTCGAAGGATGCGTCGCCCCGTTGAATCGAAGGTTTCGAACATCTCGATGGCGGTGTCGCGAAAACCCGTCAACTCGTTGATCCAGACGTTGTCTGCCATGTATTTCCGGTAAGCATGGCCCTCCGGCAGTTCGCGACCAACGTGCCAGAATTCTTTCAGGTCGTGGTGCGTTGCGCCCTTGGCGGTTTCAATGCCGAAAGGGGTGTAGCCGCGGGCACCGCCGCCGCCCGGAACGTGGTAGCGGCGTTTGGCGTCTTCGGGCCAGGCGAAGAAGGTCTTGTAGAGGCCGAGAAAGCGGTCGATCAGCTCCTGTGGCATGCCGTGGTCGGTCAGAATCACGAAACCATGCTGTTCGTAAGCTGCACCCAAATCGCGCACGAAGGCCGTCGAGTCGGCTTCACGCAGGCTTAAGGTCGGGATCACATCGCTCATCCGCGCATTCTGCACCCGATTGCCCCCTACGTTAAGATTTGCGGCATGTGGGATCCGCTTCTTCGGTTGCTGGCAGCCTATCTGCTCGGTTCACTCAACGGCAGCCTGTTGCTCGGCAAGCTGCGCGGCGTGGACATCCGCACTCAAGGCAGCGGCAATGCGGGCGGTACCAATGCGTTGCGCACGCAGGGCAAGGCCTTCGCCCTTGGCGTGATCATCATCGACGTGGCGAAGGTGTACATCGCCGTGCGCGCCTTGCCCGGACTCTTTGCTCCGGGCGAGCTCGCGAGTGCGCCGCTGCAGCAGGCCTGGCTGCAGGTCGGCTGCGGGTTTGCTGCGGTGGTGGGACACGTCTACCCGATCTTTCACGGCTTTCGCGGCGGCAAGGGTGTGGCGACGCTGCTCGGCAGCCTGCTGGCGCTCGCGCCGGTGCTGCTGCTGGGTGTGCTCGCCGTCTGGCTTGTCATGATGATGGTGTTCGGCTACGTGGGTCTCGGCTCCATGGTGGCGGCCGCTGCGTTGCCGGTGCTTGTATTTTTGGCGGGACGGGCCGGGTGGATCGCGGCGCATACGGTTGAGCCGCTGATCGTCTTTGGCGTGGCTTGCAGCCTGTTCGTGCTCTGGACCCATCGCAGCAATATCGCGCGCATGCGCCAGGGCACGGAGCCGCGGGCCCGAAGCCTCTGGCTGCTCGGGCGCTGGCGCGTATGAGCACGCTGCTCGAGCAGGTCTATCGCACACTGGCGACCGGCCAGACGCTCTCCGGCGAGGCCCTCGCACAGGGTCTGGGCGTGACGCGCAGCGCTGTGTGGAAGGCCATCGAGACTCTGCGGCAGCTCGGCCTGTCGATCGAGGCGCAAACTCAGCGCGGCTATCGACTGACGTCCCCGGTGCAACCTCTCGATGCTGGCATTCTGCGTACGGCTCTGCACCGCGTGGCTGATCAACTTCACTCGCTCGAGGTGCGTTGGTCCGCGCCGTCGACGAACGCTGAGTTGCTCGCTACGGTTGCGCCTCCTGTTGGGCAGTTCAACGTCTTGCTCGTCGAAAACCAGTCGGCGGGCCGGGGTCGCCGCGGGCGCACGTGGCGTTCGGCGCTCGGCGACAGCGTCTGTTTGTCGGTCGCCACGAGCTTCGATCCGACGCCGCGCGATTTGCCGGCGCTCACGCTTGTGATCGGGCTCAGCGTGCGCGCCGCGTTGCAGCGCTGCGGCGCTTCGGGTGTCGGACTAAAATGGCCGAATGATCTTGTGTTGATGCAACCGGACGCTACGGGACAACGAACTCTGGCCAAGCTCGGCGGCATCCTTGTCGAGTTGCGCGCGGAGGCGGCAGGCCCCGCGCATGTCGTCATCGGGTTGGGGCTCAATCTGCGGCTCGATGCGAACGCCCGCAGCGAGATCGCCGCGACCGGAAACATCGCCGCAGCGCTTGCCGATTGCGGCATCGATCCGCAGCAGCGCAACGTACTCATCGGCTGCGTGCTCGAGTCGATGATCCAGGCGGTCGGCCAGTTTGCTGCGCAGGGTTTCGAGCCGTTTCGTGCCGCATGGGCCGAATCCGATGCGCTGCGCGGCGAGTCGGTACGCGTTTCCGGTGTGGGCGCCGAGCGCTTGGGCGTCGCGGCGGGAATCGATGCGCACGGCTCCTTGCAGCTGCTGACCGCAGAGGGCGCGCAGATCGGCATTACGGCGGGAGAGGTTTCCGTGCGTCGGAGCGGCTCGTCGTGAAACTCAATCGGATCCTGCTCGTTGATCTCGGCAACACGCGCATCAAGTGGGCGTGGTTGCGCGCAGACGGCACGCTTGGGCGAATGCGAGCGGCGGAGCATGCGAGCTGGAGTGCGCGCGACTTCGCCAAAGAATTGTTTGCTCGATTGCCGAAGGATGCGCTGGTCGAGGTGCACATCGTCAGCGTTGCGGCCGCGCGGGTGCGCGCCGAACTTCGCAAGGCCGTACGGGCGACGACCGGGCGCTGGCCGCGTTTCGTGCGCAGCGTCCGCAGTCTTACTGGGGTGCAAAACGGGTACCGGGATCCGTGGCGACTTGGGGCAGATCGGTGGCTCGCGCTGCTCGGGGCGCGAGAGTTGCAAAAGTCGGGCAGAGCAGTGTGCGTGGCTGACATCGGCACGGCGCTCACACTGGATCTGCTTGATGCCAAGGGTGTCCACCGCGGCGGTGCGATCGTGCCGGGTCCACAGCTCATGACGGAAAGCCTGCTGAGCTCGACGGGAGGCATCCGCCGGCGGGCCCGCGCGGGCATCGCCCGGGCTCGGGAACTCTTTGCCCGCGATACGCGCGCAGCGCTCGCCGCCGGTGCGCATCACGCCACGGCGGCAGTGATCGAGCGTGCGTTGGCTGAGGCTCGCGGTCGCAAGACACCACGGAGAAAGGTGGAGCTGGTCCTGACGGGAGGCGCGGCGCTGCAGGTGAGTGGTCTGTTGCGAGTGCCACACAGACTTGAGGCGAATCTCGTGCTGCGGGGTCTTGCGCGCGCGGTGCGGCGGGTGGGCTAGAATAAGGCTTCGGAAAGCCGGGTTAGCACAGTGGTAGTGCAGCAGTTTTGTAAACTGTTGGTCGGGGGTTCAAATCCCTCACCCGGCACCAATTTTCAAAGACTTAGCGCCTCAGTCTCCGCCCGATCCGCCTTGTTTTCGCTGGCCAATTTGGACACGAATTGGACAAGGTTTGGACGTCGTCTACGAAGCGCATTCTAGACCGATACTAGGCATGGTGCTCGACGTTTTTGCTGCAGGCAAAGGCGAAATCTTAGGACACAGACCCCTACCCCCGGGGCACTCCCCCGAATCCGTTTAGGAGTCCCGTTGGCAGCGCCTTGCACTTGGATGTGGACGAATAGACACGCCCTGTCGGAATGTGCAACTCTAGTCGAAGAAAAGTTACATCGTGAACGCAGTCGAAATTGAACAAGCCGTTTCCGAACTAACCGAAGGGCCCTTCGACCCTAAGGAGTTTCCATTCGCGTTCCTTCGTGCGCTTGGAAATAAAGACACCACTATTCAGCGTCTTCGTCGAGGAGACTCAAAAAAGCTCGATAATGGGGCGTTCTTCAAGTAAACAACATTCACTATTCATCGCGGCAAAAGGTGAGGTCACGAAGGCTCTCAAAGGTCTCCGGGAGAGTCCCGCTACGACGAGGGCGAAGACTAAGTTCATCCTCGCGACCGATGGCGACACGTTAGAAGCTGAGGATCTCACCCCCCGGTGATACGGTTGCCTGCAGCTACCCGGGGTTCCCGAACCACTTTGAGTTCTTCTTGCCTCTTGCCGGAATTAGCACCGTCCGGCAGATCACTGAAAACGCTTTTTATATCCGGGCAACGAGGCGTCTTAACAGACTCTATGTTGAGCTACTGAAACCCGCAGTAGGGTTACCAGGAGACTTCGATCTCGATCCGGCGATTACGAAGACGATTCAAGTCGGTATCGTTAGGAGCGAGTGGCCGGGTATCGGCGTAACCCTTGGCCTCCAGACGGGCCGGATCCATACCTGGGTAACTGAGGAGCGCGCGTATCACCGACACCGACCTCGCCGTCGACAGGTCCCAGTTATCGCGGAATCGTTCGGTTCTGATCGGCATGTCGTCCGTGTGTCCGGAAACGACGACTCGCGCATTGCTGTCACTTAGTGTACGAGTCAGCGTGTCGATGAGCGAGACGGTGAGCGGTGTCAGCGAGTCACTCCCGCGGTCGAAGCCGCCTGCCATCCCAAAACGCAGCATCAGCGACGAACCATTCTCGTCGACGGTCAGCCAGCCGTGATCGATCTCGGCCGCGAACCTTTCACGCAGCAATGCCGCCGTAGCCTTCGTCGCTGACCCCGGTGCCTGTGCTTCGGCCGGTACGTTCGCAACGACGTCCTGCGACGCGCGATCCGACGAGAGCATGATAAAAAAACACAGTAGCAGCAGCGCCATATCGGCGAACGTGATCGCCCACGGGACCGATGGCGTGGTGCGAATGCGGCCCGTCATGCCGCTTCGCCGGACTTTTGAGCTCGGTCAGCGGGGAAGAGTGTGACGACTGCATTGGCGATGCGTCGTGGGCTTTCACCGCGCGCCATACCGCAGAAACCGTTGATGACCGCCTCGCACCACTCACGCTCGGCTTCGTGCTTCAGACGCAACTTGCTCGCCACCGGACCTGCAATGACATTAGAGAGGAAGGCACCGTACAGCGTGGTCAGCAGCGCGAGGGCCATACCCTGACCGAGTACGACAGTGTCCTGCACGGTGTTCAGCATTTGGACGAGTCCGATCAGGGTCCCGATCATGCCCATCGCTGGCGCCACAATCAGCCAGTCCTCCCACGTCGCGGTAACGCGGTCTTGATGCGCCTGGATATTCGCGACTCGTGCGCGCAGTGTGGTGTAAAGCGCCTCTTCATTCGCGCCATCGATCAGAAGCATCAGCGCATGTCGTAGGAAGGGGTTATTTTCCTTATCGAGGGCAGGCTCGAGCGCGAGCGCGCCCTCGCGACGGGTGGTACGCGCCCACGATTCAAGCCGGGCAGCTAAGGGAGGCAGCGTGAATGCGTTTCGCTGTACGATGACCCGCAATGCCCGCAAGTGGTCGACGAAGTCGTCAGCTGAGCGACGTGCGAGAATGGCGGTCAGGGTTCCACCGAGCACGAGGAGGAACGAAGCCGGATCGAAAAAGACCGCGCCATTGCTACCGAGCACCATGGCCACGGCGATGACCAGAACGGTACCGCCCAAGCCGGCTACTGTTGAGAAGTCCATTTTCATCCACCTCTTCAGTCGACAGCAGTCTGACTTTCGTTATACCAGCGCTGATTTATTTTAGCGCCAAAAGTGGCTGTGGGAGGGTCGTGAGGCTGGTTTTTACGTGGGCGCCGGTCCTTTCGTGGCAATGACCTTGCCGCTCGTCGCCGCCCGCGCCGAACTTGGACGATACTTGACAGAGGGTCGCCCAAACCAATCCCCCGAATACTTACTAAAAAGCAACGTAATCCCGCGGCCCTCGGTTCGAATATAAGCGGAACCCGTCTTGCAAATCAACGAGTTAGCGGACTACTGATTTGGTGCCGTCATCACCTAAAGGCAGAGGAACGTTTTCAAGTGATGAGGGCGTTTCTGTGCCCCACTTTGATTGCTTCTCACGAGCGCGCTGGATTGATTCGGCCGCGATCGATGCCACCTTTACCGCCTCAGAGGCCGCTTGAGTCGCTCGTCGTGTC
>Ga0209770_10000490_pt1 | contig 21773 bp, 37 predicted proteins | sample LauGreSu1BDMLBDD_2_FD_187572 | JGI IMG/M metagenome (GOLD analysis project Ga0209770, IMG submission 187572) | Freshwater lake microbial communities from Lake Michigan, USA - Su13.BD.MLB.DD (SPAdes) (version 2) | ecosystem: Environmental > Aquatic > Freshwater > Lake | place: Lake Michigan, USA...
GGTTTCGCTGCCATTGCCGACCATCCCCACCCCTACCCCATTGCGGCAGCTATGGGGCATCGGCAACGGCCCAACGGGTTGCCGATGGAGGATGGATCGATCGATCCCCTCCCAAACTCCACCGTTGGTGGAGGGTTGAACAATGGGAATGGAATGGTCCGCAGTTGAATCGATCGCCAAGGGCTACTTGGCCATGGCAGCTAGTCCGGACTACGGGGTTTCCCGGGACGGCCGGAAACGATTCAATGCGATGCTGACCGACCCCCTGTTTTCCGATCACTCGGAAAATCTGCGGGGGTTGGCGGTCAGTTCCACCACCGTCTCGAAACCCTCTTTCACCATGGGGACGCTTTCCCCGGATGGCGGCTGTTTCTTCAAGCAGTCCGTGTCCGGAGTGATCAAGTCGGCCCCGATCGGCAAGGACCGTGCGGTGAGTCTGGCCATGGGCATCCTCAAAGATGCCGGGTGGCAGTTGACGATCGACGGCTCTTCCATGGTGGGGGAGAAGGTTTCGGACGGCCGGGACGGGTGGGCTTCGGAAACCCCCGGCGAGAAGTGGTATCGGGAGAACAAGGGGAAGTGATTCCCCCCCGACGATTAGACCCCCGTCAGCCCGAAAGGGTTGGCGGGGGTTTAGTTCGTTGGTAGATGCCGGTCGGTCGGATGGTCCAATGGAGCCCCGACAATCCGGTATGGGTCGATGGATGCCCCCTAGGTCAATCGGCCGGGAGGGGGCAACGTCGGCCCCCTACGGGGCATCCTTGCCCTTTGCCCCCCATGCCATGGCAACGGGGGGCCCACAATCTGACTTTGTTGGCGTCCCGCAGTCAGCGGGGTAAACACCCAACAAGGCGTTCCCCGGGAGAATGATACTATCCCCGGACGACACTGCCTCCTAGCAGGGGAGTGGAATGGCAAACAGCCCGCTCAATGGCCGGAAACGGCTGTTGGGTGGGCTGTTTTCGTTGGTTTCGGTCTGGGCAGCATGGCTGTTCAAGACTCGACAGTGTTCGACAACCCTCTGTTCAAGGAGATTCGACATGACCAAGTCCGACAAAGATGAACTCACCATGTCCCAGAAGCTCAGAAGCGCTGCTTGGGTCCTCGACAAGTTCGGCTACCCGGTCTCTGCTCGTGAGGTCCGGGAGGCGGCTGATCTGCTCGCCGTGAAAACCAGCGGCCCGGTCAACATCGTCGGGGCCCTGTCGGATGACTTCACCACGTTCCACAGCAGCAAGCTGGGTGAAAACTTCAACGTGGACGACACGTTGACGGATCTCGATTCCATCCAGGCCGAGCTGGACGGGGAGGCGTGGATCCACTCGGGTCGGTCGGTCAGGGGTGCCGCTGAGTTGATCAGGCACCTGCTGGTGACTGTCTCCACCCTGTCCGTGAACCGGAAGGGCATGGACTTGGACTTCAAGGGGATGGAGGCCGAGCTGAAGGAGGCCCGGAAGACCATCACCGAGCTTCAGACCGCTGGGGAGAAGGCCGACATTGAGATCGATGAGCTGAAGAGCAAGCTCTCCTCTGCGGAAGACGACATGACCGACCAGCTTGTGGTCAACGGCGAGCTGGCCGAGACGGTGATGAACCTGTCTCGGGTTCTGAGCAACTCGCTCAAGTCTTGAGTTCCTGAGCGATCAACCAAAGGCCTGTCAGTGGGGGAAACCCTGCTGACAGGCCTTTTTTTATGGTCCCAGATCTTCTGGGAGGGTTTGGATACTTCAACAGCAAGGAACTGCGACATGGTCGGGAAGATCAGCACAGTCAGCCCCCGAGTCCTCAGGGCTCGACTCTTCGGGGCTCTCCACTTTCTGGAGAGCGACGACGTTCAGGCTCTCCTCAGGGCTAAGTGCCAGTACGCCAATCAGGTTGGCAACATGGCTGAGCATTCGGCCGTCCTCCGGGTCAAGGACGCCACCAAGAACCTGAAGGACGCTCTCGACCTGTTCGACAAGGCCTTGGTGATCGAGATGGAGACGGTCAGCAAGCGAAAGGAGGTGTGCTGATGGAGCCGCAAGACCTGAAGGGAATCCCGACTGGCAAGTCGGATAAGTGCTGGCTGATCCGGACTTCTGAGGCACTGAACGGCCAGGGAATCGCCCCGCCTATCCCGAATCCCTGGTATCAGTCGGCTGTGCGGGAGATCGAGAGGCTGGAAGCGGCCGTCTCGGTCAAGGCCAAGGAGTACGAGAGTGCCTGTGATGGGCACGACGCCCTTGAGAAACAGGTGGAGGAGCTGAAGAAGGAAGCCAAGCTCCACGCCGAGGCTCACGGCAACGAGTGCGAGACTCTTCGGGCCGAAGTGCAGGACATGGAGGCCGACGTCAAGAAGCTCAAGGACGAGGTCGAGACGCTCAAGATGGTCAACGACAGGGGCGAGAACGAGAAGATTTACCTGAGGGGGCGGATCAAGACGCTGCTCCATCAGGTGGCCAGCCTGAGCGGGATCTTGTCCGATGTGTCCGGCAAGCATGCGGACAGGATCAACACCGGGATCCCCACTCCCGTTCATCTCCTCAACCGCTGACTACCCAACACCCCGGCTCACCCTAGTGGTGGGTCGGGGTGTTGTCGTTAGGTGATCTCTTTCCTCTAACGAATTGGCATTCAGTCATGGCAAAGAACGCTGAGAAGGATGTCCTAGTTGTGGGCGACATGCCCATCATCGGTGGCGGTCGGCTCCCGCTCTATCTGTTCACGACCCAATCCGAGAAGAAGACAGGCCGCACGATTTGGCGGCTCAAGGCCCAGAAGTGGATTGGCGACCAGTACCGCTGGGAGACAATTGCCCAACGGTACTCCAGAGCCGAGCTGGAGCAAGTGATCGACAACATCATCGTTCGTCGGATCATGCACACCGGGCCAGTCCAGAACGAGATGGACTTGATCCAGAAGTTCGAGACCGTTGCGGTCGAAAGGAGGGCCGGATGAACTGCATCAAGTGCAATCGAGCCGTCGATCCAGTTTGGGAGGGCAGGATGAACTGCATCAGGTGCAATCGAGCCGTCGATTCTGACCGGGTCGTCGCTCTTCAAACCATGAACAGGCCGATCACATGCCTGTGCTGTTCCAGCGACACCCACAAGGTGGTGTTGATGGAGTACGGCCACAAGACAGCGGGTACTGCTGTGGTCGTGGGTTCCGATCCTGAACAAATCCGACTTGCCCGAAGGGCGTACAGGAGGGCTCGATGAGTTTCAAGAAGGCCATCAAGCATGGCAAGGAACACCGCAAGGAGTACCGTGGCTCCAAGCGGTTTGACAGTAGCTGCCGCAACCACGGCGGCTGCCCTTACTGCACCACGGGGCGGCTCTTTGCCTCCAAGAGGCGGGGCATGTCCCTGAAAGAAGAGGAGGCGGCTGATCCCTTGGTGCTGGCCGACCCCTTCACCCCCGAATACTGGGAGAAGAAGCTCTCTTCCCCGGTGTTCATGGACGAAATGGATGAGCTTGGCTGGACTAACCCCGAGCTGAGAGCTGCTGTCTTGGCTCTCGTCACCAAGCCCTGATGACCAACAGCCCCCGTCACCCTTCACTGGGTGGCGGGGGTTGTTTTGTTGACAGTCCCAACTTCTGGGCCTGCAACTCACAGGGGTATCCAATGAATACTCTCGAAAAGGCCGTTGCAAATCAGAACCTGGTTCACAAGTGCCAGAACATCCTCGCCAAGGCTGTCGAGCCTTTGGCCGAACTGTCGGGCAAGGTGGTGGTCAACAAGGACAAGACCCTCACCTTCAGTTTCCCCAAGCTCAAGCTGCCCGCTGGTGTGTCCGCGACATGGGAGTACATCCCCGAGAAACGGGATGGGAAGTACAAGATCGACGGCCTTGTCCAGGTCAAGCTGGAGTTCCCTGGCATGGGCCGCAGTGTTCAGCGGCACATTGGTTCGGTCCGGGACACGCTCTGGACCCTCCACAGGGTTGAGATCCGCGACGAGAAGATGACGGCCAAGAAGATCGACGCCCTCCGAGAGGAGAAGCGGGCTCTGTACTTCCGGCTACACGAGATCGACGTCATCCTGAGCAAGACCGACCTCGACTACAACCTCATCTACCGCTGAAAGGAAACACCGTGGCCACCGAGAGGGTGGTCATGCGGTGCTGCAAGATGGCGCAAACCCCCGTCACCCTTAGCTGGGTGGCGGGGGTTTCGTCGTTGAGTGGGCTCCACTTCGGGGCCCCTGCTTTCTTGGAGATGATCATGTCCAGCGACAACAACCTCGATTCGATCCTCATCAACATCCTCGGTGAGAAGAAGCCCGCCGACACCACAACCATTGGCGACACCGTCAAGTTCGTTCCTTCTACCCCGGCTGTGGCTGAGCCGGTCGCCAAGCCCACCACCGAACGGAAGCTCCGTGATCCGGTCGAGGGCAAGGTCGAGATCGAGGGTGCCAGCAACGAGATCGTCAAGGGCGTGACCTACTTCCCCAAGGGTTACGCCACGGTCACCCTCCATCTGCACACGCAGAAGATCTGGGGCTACGGACGGGGGATCAAGCCTGTCCTCCACGCCCTGCTCGGTGCCGCTGCTCCTGCTGTGATCGCCAAGCTGGAGGCTCTCGGCCTGCGTGACTGATTTCTGTTTCCTGCGTTCTTGATTCAGTTCCTTCAACCACAAAGGGTTTCTCATGGTTTTCGTGTTCACACCGGCAAGGAGGCGTAATCGTGATGAACGAACGCCGGACCTTCGTCTCTCGGCTCGGACAACTCAGGATCGAGTGAGCGGAATGACCCTGACCATCCGGCCCAGCCTGACCCAGAAACTGCAAGAGTCGGGCAAGTTCGAGTACGTCTTTGTCAGGGTCTCCGATGACGGTGGGCAGGTCGAGCTGCTCAGCACCGGACCCAAGGACGATGCTTACAAGCTCAGCATCTACAACGGCTCGACCAAGTACAGCCGGGTGTCCGTGTCTTGTGATGTCAAGGTCTGCAAGCAGATCCTTGGCAAAGAGTTGGCATCTCGGTTCTACGAGATGTCCTCGATGAACGAAGAGTCCGTGACGTTCATGGCCCGAGAGATCACTCACCCCGTGATCGGAGGTTGATCATGAAGCCCACGAAGGCCGTGATGGAGACCGTGAGGAAGCCGCAGACCATCCACTGGATGGACGACCTGGTTGGAGTGGTCAAGACCTACTCCATCAACAAGAAGCAGGCGAGCTGATCGCTGGCTGTCGAGTCTGAAAACACCCCCGTCATGGCGAAAGCTGTGGCGGGGGTGTTTTTGTTGGCGAACAGCGGTTTTCCCGCTGCGCCAGAGCATTGACTCAGCCCTTAGCCTGAAAGAAACAGGAGCGACAAGCATGAACCGCGTTATGGAGATCGATGGCACAGGAAGAGACGGAGGCATGGCCTTCTGGGATTCGTCCAGCGTGAAGGTGGATACCCTTCGTCAAGCCCTGAGCGACAACGGGATGGGCGGCCTTTTCCCCAAGGACACACGGATTCCGTGGGCCCTGAAGGAAACCTTGAGCAAGTTCGTCTCCCACCGGAACCTCAAGCTCAAGCACTACGGCAACCCGATCAAGCTGAACCCGCTCAAGTCCGACACTGTCCAGGGTGTCGAGGCTGTTCGGATGGTCAGGGGCAAGACCAAGAACGCCCATGACTTCCTGATGTCGATCGTTCACCAGAACGGTCAGATCAAGGTCGCGGACTTCAATCCGCTGCACCTGCCCCTTCAGCCCAGCATGATCGCTGGCCTGGAGGTTGCCCTCACTGCCCAGTTCGACCAGCACATGATGATCATGCCGACTCACATGGTGAGCGGCTGCCTCAACAGGGTGCTGGGATTTCTCGGTGGTGTGCTGGCCAAGGGCGACGGCGGCTTGTGGTTCATTCCCGGCGATGCGGTGGACACGTTCGAGAAGGTCGGCACCGCGATGATGGCTGACGGCGGTGGTCTTCGGATCACCACCTTGAAGTTCATGCTCAAGCCTGGCGAGTCCTCTTACCGGATGGTTCTGGATGCCATCAAGAAAGAGGCCGCCGACACCGTCAAGGAGATGAGCGACGGGCTGGCTGAACTGGCTGGCTCAAAGCTCATGGAGAGGGGCATCAACACACGGCTCCGAACCCTGGAGGAACTCCGGGCCAAGGTGAAGATGTACGAGGAGTTGCTGGGCGTCACCCTCTCTGACGTCCACGCTGCACTGAAGACGACCGAAGACGCCGTTCATGCCCACAACGTCATGAACTCAATGGCCTGAGGCGAGGCACTCTGCCCGCTTCTCTGTTCTTTCCTTCCTTTTTCAAGGGACTTTCCATGCGCAGTGTGATCGATTGGCGGCGTAGTCCGAATGCCGCCGGGTTCTTGGCAATGCAGGTAGGCTGCACCCCCTATTGGGAGTCTGATCCCGGTCAGGGCAAGTCAACCATGATGAGCCAAGTGGCCGAGATCCTGAAGCGTGAGCTGTACCTGTTCATCGGGTCTATTCACGCTCCGGAAGACTTCGGCGGCATCCCTTTCCCCTCAGTGGTGGGTGCTGACGGGCTGCCGATGTACTTCGACATGGTGCCTGCCAAGTGGGCGATCAGGTTCGCCAACCCCGGGGCCATGTGTTTCTTCGACGAGCTTCCCACGGTGAAGCCGAATGTCCGTGCCCCGATCCTCTCGGTCCTGACCGAACGCAAGATCGGCAACCAGAGGCTTCACCAGGACACGATCTTCTGTGCGGCTGGCAACCCCATCCACCAGTGCCCGGATGCCAGCCCTCTGGAGAAGTCCTTCGCCAATCGCCTCATCCACTTCAAGTGGAAGATGGACTTCGAGTCCTTCGCTGAGGGGCTGGCAACCGAGGACGATCAGTTCCCTGCTCCTCAGGTGCCACTGGTCTCGTCTGACTGGCGGCGGCTCAAGGTCAAGTACGGTGCGATGATCGGTGCCTACCTGCGGCGGAACCCCTCCGACCGCACCAAGGTGCCGGACAACGACGAGGAGACCGCGTACCCCACCTATCGGTCGTGGACCTATCTCCGCAACCTGATGTGTGCGGCCGAAGTCACCTCAGCTCCAGCCGACGTCGAGCTTCAGCTTGCTGAGGCGACCGTGGGCAAAGTGGCTGGCCCGAACTTCCTCCAGTTCAAGGCAGCCTACGACCTCGTGGATCCTGAGGCTGTGCTGTCTGGTACCGAGCAGTTCAAGTTCGATCGCAAGAGGATCGACTTGGCTGCGGCCATGATGGTCAGCCTCGTCTCCTGCGTGAAGGCCAACTACACGCCGGAACGGATGGAGATGGCCATCAAGGTCACGACCGTGGACATCGGGTCCCACGCCAAGGACCTGGTTCTCTCGCAGCTCAGGCATCTCATCAATGCCAAGCCTGCTCAGGCTGCTCTCACCCAGAAGAGCATGGACCTGATCACGGAGTTCGGCAAGAACCTGCCGGGCAAGGGCGGCAAGTGAGGCTGCTCGATCCGAAGTGGGTGGTGGTCCGGTGGAGATGCAACTCATGCAACTCCATCAGGACCACCACCCTGGAAAAGCTGTACGTCGATGGCCCTCCCCACTGCGCCAGTGGCGAGTGCCCTTCTTTTACTTGGATGAAACCCTTCAGAACCCTCCTCAAGGAGCGACATGTCCACCGCGACAAATGACGATTTGATCACGAGTTTCCGAATGCAGGCTCGTGAGTATTACCCCTATCTGAGCGGGTACCTGTACCAGCTCGACCCCCATGAGCGGCCTGGTCTTGGAACCATGGCTGTCGATAAGCACGGACGTCTGTACTACGACCCTGAGTTTGCTGGCGGGCTGACCGTTCACCAGGGCGGCTATGTGATTGTGCATGAGGGACTTCACCTCATCCTCAGGCATTGCCACCGATCTGTGGACATCATTGGCGAACACCCCACCACCCGAGAGCAGCGGCGGCTGAACATCGCTTACGACCTGGTGATTTGGGAGATGCTCGAAGCCATCGCTGAGCATGCCCCCAAGTTCGACGACGGCAGCGAGCCTGTGACATGGCAGAACATGTCCCAGGCGTACCCGAAACTCAGGCGGAACATGAGTCCTGAGGAGATCTACAAGATCATGCTGGACCAGGACGAGAAGGACGAGCCCAAGCAGCCGCCTCCCCCTCCTCCCCGGCCGCCGAAGGAAGACAAGGAAGGGCCCGAGATCGGTGGAGATTTCCACCAGCCCTGCGAAAATGATGATCAAGGCGAACCCAGCGACGAGGAGGGTGATGCCGATGATGGTGACAAGGGTGAACCCGGCAAGGAGGGTGGCAATGGTGATGGCGATTCGGAAGGTGATGATGGAGACGAAGGCCAGGATGGCGAAAGCGGAGATCAGGACGGAGAGAAAGACGATGGCCGTGGCCACGGTGACGCCTCCGAACGCTTCGGGGAAGTGAAGGGCAGCTCGTCTGCTGACAACCAGCCCCGCGAATACGAAGAGCCGCCCAACGAAAACTGGGACAGTTTCCAGGAGCGAAAGCTCTTGGAGCAGCTCGAAGAGAAGGTGAACGAGGCACCCCGGGACTGGCAGAACTGCCGGGGAACCACGGGCCTGATCACCAGCATCAAGTGTGCCATCGAGCAGAAGCTCAGGCCACAGCCCGACCCTTGGGCAATGCTCAGGGCCGCTGTCTCCATGGCAGTGAAGTCCAACCGTGGGACGCCTGTTGGTACTTGGATGCGGACCAACCGCCGCCAGTACGCCTACCCTCAGGCTCCGAAGATGAAAGGCAATCAGCCTTTCTCACCGAAGGCGGTCGTAATTATCGACACTTCGGGGAGTATGACCCCGCTCTGCAAGCAGAAGTGCTTCAACGTGGTCGCTCAGGGTCTGAAGTCTGTTGGTGAGTTCGTCGTCATCTGCGGTGACACCGCCGTCCAGACGGCGATCAGACTCAACTCGCTGGCTCAGCTTGAGATTCCGCTGGGTGGGGGAACGGACATGCGTCCCCTCATCGAACATGCGGAGAAGGAGTACGGGCCAGACGTCATTGTGATCGGCACTGACGGCGGTACGCCGTGGCCCGACAAGAAAACCAAGGCACAGCTCATTGTTGCCTTGACCCAGGACATGCCCACACCGGAGTGGGCTACCCGATGCCGGATCCCCGACGAAGGAAGGAAGGCGAAGTGATGGAGTCACCCGAGACTCGCAGGTTCGATGTTCTGGTGAGTGAGCCACACAAACGGAACGATCCGTACCACTTCCTCGAAGACGAGGGATTCAACCTCACCCTCCGGGAGGTGTGGGAGTTCGTTGCCAATAGCGGTGAGTGGAACTTCAAGGTCGTGGACCACGACGACCATGACACCGTGTTTATGACTGCATGCGTGAGGCATGAGGTGTGCTTCCCACCGGCAGACCCGGAGCTGCTGAATGCACTGAAGCAGTGTGTGTTTGCCCTGAACGTCAAGGCAAAGTTCAAGTGCGGCGACACGGACAGCTACGCCATTGCAGCACTGGCAGACGCGGCAATCCGCAAGGCAGAAGGGAGGGGGCAATGACCCAGTCTTTGTCTCTCTTCTGCCTGTGGGATCCAGACCAACACCAGCCCTACTACGGGGATGGGGACATGGCGATGAGCCTGTACCCAACCGAGCGGGAGTGCTGGCTGGCTCAAGTCGATGACGTCAAGCTGCGGCTTGAGTCTTGGCTTGAGCTGGGGGACGACGACGTTCCCCCTGAGTTCGAGCCGGACAGCATGATCGTCGAGGTGACGGTTCACTCCGACGACCACTGCTCCGCAGAGACAGAGTTCGATGACATTTACTTCCCCGGTTCTTGGGCAAGGGCTCAGGAACTCATGAAAGAAAGGGCCTCTTGAAAACCAACATCCTGACATTCAGCAGGCTCGCCAAGTGGGCGGCCTGGCTGAAGGACGACGACAAGCAGAAGTTCAAGGAACTCAAGGCGGGAACGGCCGAGCTGGGAATGCTCGACAATTCAATCATGGCAAACGGATGGAGAGTGCAGTGCATGATCAGCGCTCACTTCTCTCAGTTCACGCTGAAGCTCGTCAACGGTGAGGTGGGCAGGCGAAGAAAGGACACCATCGTCAACATCGACAGCTTGATCCATAAGGGAAAGCTGTACTCCAGGTATCAGTTTCAATGTAGTACCACCAAGTACCAGCCCAAGTTCTTCGAGAGGTTTATGCCTGTGTTCATGCCTTATGGCTTGAACGCGCAACGAAAGCAGAACAGGACCACAATGCAGGTGAGGAATGCTGACGGCACCCTCAGCTTCTCAGACTTCTGGACAAACGGATCGACTGGCAGGTCTGGCTATCCAAACTTGCACATCGTCATCGACGACGCAACCGGACTTGTCCTTTCCGCCGCGAAGGCCAGCGAGGTTGTTGCTGACTGTGATTACCTCAGCTCAAACGGGGAGGCCACTCTCGGGTGGTTCCCCAAGGCGGTGGGGTACGAGACTTTCATGAAGTCCATCTCGGACATCAACACTGCCAGGCCCGAGTGGGGGCAGGTTGTTGATGCCAGCAAGATGCAGGTGCTTGCCAACAAGGCGATCCACACTGCACTTGCATTCGTGAAGTCAGTTCCCGGGGCAAAGATGCGGCTGTTCCCAGCTCGTCCTCTGAAGCAGCACTACGCTCACTTCCATTCTTGGAACCATGGCGGTGACATGGGAAAGGTGGCGAGGTTGTCGTGGGATGCCCGCAATGGGTACTCCCACTATGACATCACCCTTCCTGAGGTGTTCGTGTTCTGGCGGGAGGACAAAGAAAATCGCTGGCAGTATTCGACGCTGACGATCCCGCCCATCGGGAATCCTTACTTGGATTTTGATGACCCGAAAACAATAAGCAGGTTTGGACAAGTCCTGTCCGGCCAAGTGGGCTATCCGAAGTGTGCGTATCACTCGGTTCCGGCTTTCGATGCAGACAAGTGCAATCCCAAGCAGCAGCAGTGGCCTGCGATCTACCCCGGCGGGAACGCCAAACCAGAGCTGATGTTCAACTTCGCCAAGAAGGATGACCACATCATGGTTTTGACTCTCGACCCCCGGGCAGCCACCACCTATGCGAGGTGGATGTGGGTAGCCCGTCGTCCTGAGGACGCACTGGCTGACTTCCAGGAGAGGGCCCTGATTGACTCACTCCCACTTGCCTGAGGCCTGACTATGCCCGTGATTGTTGCCTTCGTCTGGACGTTTGTGACATGCAGGATGTACCCGCCTGACGGACTTCGCCAGAAAAGACCTTTGCTTTATACCTTGATCTTGGCAATGCACTTTCTTGGTATGGCTGCTGTCTTGCTCTGCGAGGTTGCCGTTCCGGTGGAGTATCAGATCAGTCCTGTGATTCTGATTTTCGCCCTGCCCTACTGGTGGCACTCGGTGCGTGAGTGCATCAGCCACATTTACCTTTCACTCTCAACCCCCGGTGACACGCTCCCTTGAGATACCCAACTGCCAACGTGAAGGTCTACGGATACGTCGTTCTCGTGAAACGGAACGGCGAGTGGACCGCCGAGAAAGACGAGGACTACCTCAACCTTCCGGCCCATTACGAACTGTTCGATGAAGCTAACGACCGAGTCCAGTTCCTGATTGAGAAAGGCGTCACCGCTCGCGTGACCGCCCTGCTTGCCCTGCCCGAAGACAGTCCTAAAACCCTTGGAGAAAAGTGATGGCTAAGAAAAGCCGGATGGAGATCGAGGAGTTCTTCCCCCTGTACCGCAAGGCCATGGAGGAAGGCATGACCCGCGATGACTTCGCTGAGATGATCCGTGTCGAAGTGGACACCGTCTACCAGCGTGTCTACGAGCTGATGACCGAGAACCCGGAGCTGGTCGAGCAGGGGCTGCGTCAGCTCCCCCGCAAGACCAGCCTGCCCATGAAGCAGCGTGTGCTGGCTGCATGGGGTGGGGCCGAGCCCGCCAAGGCGGCAGACCCCAAGCCCAAGGCCAAGGCCAAGGCTGAGCCCCAGCCCAAGGTCGAGACCCCGGAAGCGGCCACCGTCGTGGTGGCCCCCGTCCCCAATCCCGAGATCATGGACGAACTGTCCAAGCTCCTCGGCAACTGATTGGTTCAACCTCAACCGCTGGCCCGTCGCCTCACAGTGGGGCGGCGGGCCAGCCCTTTTTGGAGAAGGCATGACGCTCAAGGAAATGCAGGCCGCTCTTGTGGCGGGCGAGTACAAGATGGTGCGGTCGGAAGACCAGGGGCTGTACGTCCCGTTCGACCGGGCAGCGTTCACGAACAGACAAACCTACACATGCCCTGGCAAGCACGGCCCGGTCGTTCTGTTTGTGCCGATTGAGGGAAAAAACTACACGGCACGACAGCTTTCGCACATGCACAAGCTCAGCATGATGCACATGAGAAACGCTGATCTTCAGCTTGGTGCTGAGGTAGTCTCGGTCTTGAAGCACTGCTCATGACAGACATCGAAGCAATCGCACACCTGAGACAGCATGGGTTTGTTGTTGGCCGAGCGCCGTGGAGTGCGTGTCGTGTCTTGATTGCCCCGGACAGGTGGGTGGAGGTTGTCAACGGAACATACCTTCCTCCGTGGGGGGATTTCCGAAACCAGAAAATGAGGGTTGAAATCTACGGGCCGGTCAGGCGAGACCAGTGCCACCCGGAGGTGATGGAGTGGATCAAAGCGAAGAACAAAGAGGCGATCAGCCATTTGCCTGAGCCGTACTGCCATCCGAAGTCGGTGGCTGATGTCCTCAAACACTGCTCTTGAAAGGAACCTATGCCAGTTGCTTATGGGTATGCCCGTGGAAGCACGGGCCGACAGTCCCTGACGTTCGACGTACAGGCCAAGGCGATCGAGAGGTACTACGAAGAAAAGCTGAAGCCGCTGGGGTTTGACTGGGGCGGGGTGCTGGAAGACAAAGCGACTTCCGGGACAAAGCCGTTCACCGAACGACCAAGCGGGCTCAAGCTCTGGACCAGTTGTCAGAAAGGCGATGCCGTCGTGTGGCTCAAGATGGACCGAGCCTTTCGGTCTGTGGCTGACGGATCCAAAGTGATCCAGCAGTTCCGGGAGAAGGGGGTAAGCATCCACTCCATGGACATCGGGCTGGACACATCTACCCCGATGGGCGAGTTCGTTATGAACTTGCTCATCCTCCTTGCCCAGCTTGAACGGAGCTGGATCAGCTCCCGGACCAAGGAAGCCATGGAGGCCAAGCGGGCCCGTGGCGAGGGAACCAGTGGGCAGGAGTGCCCGGCTGGATGGAAGAGATCCCCCCTCCGTATCGGAAAGGAGGGGAGGGCAAGACAAGACGACGACTGGTGGATCCCCGACCCGAAGGAGAGAAAGCTCCTCGACGAGTGCTGGGAGAAGTGGCTGGAGTGCGGCAACAACGAGACCGTGTCAGCTTCCTTGTACTGGAAAAAGGTGGAGCGGGACGTCGGCGGCGGGTATCGGCCGCAGTTCCTGCTCTATGCCTACTTCGCCAGAGCCCGGGACTACCCGGTGGAGTTCACGTTCACCCGCTGGAAAGAGATGCAGCAGCGGATGATTGCGGCGGGGGACTGGGACGCCAGCCAAGACGGACTGATTGGGTTGATGCAGTCCACTCAGGAGAAGGCCGAGTCTTCGTAGTCGAACTTGATCTTGTCCAAACACTTCATGAGTCTTTTTCTCACGGCGTTCCGGCACCGGCCTGCCTCGCGGGCCAGTGCCTCGAACGTCGTTTTTTCAAAAAGCCTTCGTTCGACCAGATCAGCTTCATCACGCGACAACGCCGAGAGTGAGTCGAGGGCGTTGGTGACCGGCACTTCCTTGGGGGGCTGCCTTGTCTCAGCGTCTTGCAGGCTGATTCGCCAAACGCTGACCTGGCCGTGCTTCATCTCCCGGGCGATCTCCTTGATGATCTCGCTGCGGATGGCCTTGGAGAAGTAGGTGGACATCTTCCCCCGGGATGGGTCGTAGGTCTTGGACGCCTTGCAGCATGCGATCATGGCGGCACCCTCAAAGTCGCAAGCCCTCGACAGCGTCTTGATTGCCGAGGAGTTCTTGATCCAGGTCCTGATGAAGACCGGGGCGATCTTGGTTGCCGCTTCCGCTGCCAGTAGCTGCTGCTCGGGCGTGAGCAATTCAGCCTCCGTGCCGAATTGAGTGGAAGTTTCTGGACCACCGAGCCACGAGCATTTCGTGGCAGCTTGAGCAATGCCAGTGGTCAAGAAGGATACCATGCGGGTCGGTGCAGTACCTGACGTCCTCCTTTCCGCACTCCCGGCATGGGGATTTGGGTGGCGTGTCTGCCGCCTTCTTTGGTATTGGCTTTCGAGGCACAGCTAACCCCTTGTCTTCCACTTACTACTTACCGGCTTCCTTCTTGTGTTATGGCAGTAGCTTTGGATCTTCTCTCTGAGGAAGTCGGGGTCAACATCAAGGGCTTCGCAGCATTCCTCGAACGTGACTACGCCAACACCGCCGTCGAGCCAAGACCGAGCCATCGACCGCTGGCGGCACTCCTCCTTTCGGAACCAGTGGACGGGCTGCTTGTTCCTGTGACTGATGTTCTCCTCGATCCGCTTTCGCTCCACGGCCTGGGCAAGCATGACGGCACACAGGGCCCGCCAAGCACCGGCCAGCTCTTGTCGGTCAAGGGTCACCGGCATCACTCACCGTCCCTCCCGAGTTCGATGAGCATCAGGCAATTGCAGGCGGCGTGGGCGGCGTGAGGCTCAGACCTGTCTCCTGACAGGTACAGGTACAGATGGCGGATGGCGTGGTTGATGACAACCTCGGGCGGCAGCTTCCGCCAGCTGTCCGTGCCGTACCGCTCGGCCCCCTTGCCCATCGCCTGGGCCACCTCAAGCAAGCCGGGCACCAGATCGAATCGCTCGGGAACTCGGGATCTCCTGCCCCCTCCGGGGTGGACCTCGATCTCGTCGTCGTAGTCATCGTTGTCTTCGGCGTACACTTCGCTTGTCTCCTGTGCTTCTGCCCACGCCTTGTCGAACATCTTGTCGATCTGGTCTAGCTGTGCCCTCAAGAACTTTCGCTCGATCTGGTCATAGGCTTTGACGATAGGTCGCCATTCTTCAGCATCTGGATTAGCCGAGGCAGGTCGGTTAGCCGGACTGTCATCAGCCACTCCTCCCTGTCCCTCCGATGGAACACGGCAGGCAGGGCGGCCCCGGCATCCTCCACCGCTCTCTTCACTGTCGCCGTGATGTTCAGGGACTGGACCAGCTTGCATTCCACGAACAGGCCCGGGTGTTCCTCCACCAGAAGGTCGGCGTCCCCCGCTTTCCCGCAGAACTGGACCGAGCGGCGAACCGTCCATCCCATGATCTCCCTGAGTGCTTGGCATAGATCCAGTTCTCCCCTGACCCCCTTGGCTCGACTGTTTATTGGCACTTGGCGACCTCTTTTTTCTTGTACTGGTACATCCGTCCCTTTGCCTTGGCATCGTTCAGGTTTTCCTTTTGGGTTCCGATCCACAGGTGACTGGGCCTGACGCATTTCCTGTTGTCGCAAGAATGGCACACAACCATCCCTGGTGGGATAGGGCCGACGTTCACTTCGTAAGAGTACCTGTGAGCCTTGACCAAACGATTACTGACACCGACCACACCGTATCCGTTCTCGTTGACGCAGCCCTGCCACTCCCAGCACCCGTCACCTTCCGATTTCACTTTTGCCATGAACGTCTCAGCGTTCATTTTCAAGGGGTCTGGTGGCCTGTTGCCCGCCGATTTGGCGGCACATTTCCTGCACAGAGGATGGTTCCTCAGTTGGCTGGGTGGCATGTAGCCTCGGTCTGCACCGCAGCCTTGACAGCAGACCTTCCCCATCATCCGTTTTCTTCCCATTGGTCACCGTCCGTACCGTTGGCAGCAGTACCACATCCCGTTCGATGACTTGGCGTAGCCGACATCAACAACCGGCAGGCCCGACCGTGCGTAGCAGCAGTTCCGCTTGGCCTGCTCGGGGGTGGCACCCATGCCGCACCCCTCCAGACCTGGGTTCCCGCCCCAATGGCCCACCCTGCCGACGCGGGCCATGTGCTGGGCTACGTCTTGTGCCGTCCTCAGGACTGCGGCTGGGGCGGCGGCGACGGCTCGGGTTCCACGGCGGAAAGGTCCGGCCTCGGCAGTACAGCATGCGAGGACAGCGAGCAGGAATAGAGTTGTTCGCACTTGAGCTTCTCCTTTTTCAGGTAGTCGATCACGGGCTGGGCCAGGGTTCCCTCCTTGGCCTGCATCATCAGAGCTGACTTGTACATCTGGACTTCTGCCTTCAGCCCCGCGATCAGGGCTGAGTGCAGCACAGACACCTCGGCTTGCCGGGCGTTCGCCGCCTCCAGTTCAGCGATGCGGGCTTCCTTGCTCACGGCCTTATCCTCCACAGCAGGTAAGAAAAACAGGCGTAGCACACGAGGATCAGCATCCAGGTGGGAGGGCCGATCTCGGGCTCATGATTTGAATTGGCGTCGAAACGTGGGGGCTTGTCGTATGGGTTCAAAGTCATCGATGACTGCCCCCCTGTACTCGGGATCCTGCTGCCTCTTCAGGCGGTCGATCACTGCCAGCAAGTGCCGAATGTGGATCGTCCCCATCTTGGCCCCTCCCCGGTCGGAGTTCGCCATCACGAACGCCTTCGCCTCCCACAGGATCTTGTCCTCCTCCTCCTGAGTGGTCACCGACATCCTCCTTCATCCGGTGCGTAACGATCAGTCTTTCGGCCCGCTCCAGCAGGACTCGTGTGGCGTAGTGGTTCACGGCTTCGACGGCGGCTTCTGCCCTTGCTTCCATGATCAGGTCGTCTTTCCGGACCATGGCGGCGTGGTAGTCGCGCCTGTATCTGTGCAGCTCCTCAAGCAGTTCGATGGCCCCGAGGAAGCCGACGCATCGGGCCGACCCCTGGGGGTGAATGCTGGCCAGCTCGTCCTTGAGAAACTTCCTGACCATCTCGTAGTCGAGGTTCGGCCTGTCCTTGTAGCCAGCCACTATCGCCCTCCTACTTCTTGGCGTTTTGCTCTCGTTCTGTAACTGCCCACTGGGGAAGCGGCATGGGATCTTGTCTTAGCCCGACCCTTCCCATCAGCCTTGCCAGGAATGGGGTGTCTACCTCACCGTCCTCATCCTGCTTTGCCTGGAGAATGTGCCCAAGTTCCAAGCTCCGCTGACCGCCCGAGTGGTATCCCTCGTGGCAGTCATGGCAAAGCAGGATGAGGTTCCGGTGGTGGTGACAGTCAAGCCCACGGCGTCCGACGATGTGATGCAACTCACAGGTCCTGCCGGGCCGGTACTTCCTCCACCAGCAAACTGCGCAACGGACGGACTGGAGTGCGTAAACCTCCAGGTGCTGCCTCAGTCTGTCGCGCTTCTTACTCATCGCCCTCGGATTCTCCACCCTGTGTCAATAGTGGCGCGTCAGATTTTTCTTCGAGCCGAGACGACGACCACTCAACGAACGCAACGAGGGTGTCCATGTCCGAGTATTCAGGGTCACGCTTTTCGACCACCGAGACCATGGCCCGGCAGTAACGCTCCATCTCGCGGGCATAAGCACGGGTGGCGTTGACGTCCTCGGTGTAACCAAGCTGGTCGGCAGCAATGGCACCGTGGAGGTAAGCCGTCCACTCGTCGAGCAGGTAGAGGGGCTGAGAGTCCCAATCCCTGCGGCTGGCCACCATGTAGGTGTGCCAGATCGGGCCCTGGTCTTTGAGCGGGACGGCCGCTGCCACCTGGGTGATGGTGACCTCGGGGTTCCTGGCCACCCACGCCTTGCCTTCCAGCAGGTAGATGCCGTGCAGCTTTCCTGGTGGACAGGACTGGTTGCTGGCCCCGTGGTTCAGCTCATGGACCCAGCTCACCAGATCGTTCTTGTCCTTGAGTCTCCAGTACTCCGGGTCTTTCACCCGGCAGTGGAGATCCTGGAGGATCGGCGGGTAGGAGCGAACGACCGGCCTGACGGGAGGACACACTCCTTCCGTCAGGCTCGGCCGCTGCCCGAAGGCTACCGACGTCAAGGCAATACATGCCAGCAGCGCCCTCATGGCTTACTCCTTAGAACGGCCGGTCGTTGTCGCCCCCCTTGTGGCTGACGTACTTCTCCCAGCCGCTGTTATCGATCCAGCTCCCGTCCTTGTGCTTGCGTCTCGGGAACATCGACAGGTCACTCTTCTTGAGCCCGAAGGCAAGGGAGTGCCCGCAGGCCCGGCAGTTGGCTTCGCGGAAAGTGTAACCATCGTTCTCCCGGTGAACGAACACAACGTCGGTGCTATCGCAGGCACCACACACCGTCTCGCCAAACACTTCCATCGCCTTGGCCAGCTCGTCGAAGCAAGCCTTGGTGTCTGCCCCGTCAACGGTGATGTCCATCCGATCGGTCTTGTATGTGACCCTCATCCTTCTGTCTCCGCTTTGCTCTAGGTTACTGTTCTGGAAATCACGCTCGGTCAATACCCCATCCCTGCTGAAGGTGGGGGAGGCCCGCCTTCACTGGCCCTGCTGGCCACACCCGACCCCGTGCCTATTCGTGGGGGAAGTCTTCAGCCTGTGACCGGGGCGGTGGGGTGTTGCCAGATCAACCACTGGCCCGTTGCCCGGATTTCGTGCTGGAGTCGGGTGAACTTTCGAGGACTAGCCTCTCCTGCATAGGCAGGCGTTCTTTAGGCTCGGCAGTTTTGATTTCTTACGCGGTGGTCTGTCCGAGAAAATGGACACCGCACTTCCGTTGTAAACCCCGAGTCAAGCGTCATTCACTCTCGTCGGGTTGTTATCACAGGTTTCTCCTGGGGCGAAAAAAATCAGTCGTAGTCTGGCTGGTTGCTGGCGGGTTCGAGGGCCTGCTCCCGCCGCCGTTCCATCTCACGGATGGCAGTCACGATCTTCTGGCCAGACAAGCTCGCCTGACGGGTCCCGTCATGGCGGCGGTTCAGCTCGTCGGTCAGGAGCCGCTTCCACTGGGGGGTCAGGCGAGCCTCACGGATGGCCCACCGCAGGTACCCCTCGTCAACGGCACGAAGGGGCTGCCCCTTCCACCTGCCGAACGGGAACCTCCAGGTGCGGCCAGACGGTGCCGCCCGGTCTGGATCAGCAAACGGGTCCCGGTCCTCAGACGCCCACTCCACGCCAAGCACCACCTTCTTCCGGCGGTTCCTCTCGGCTTCCTTCTCCAGCCGCTTGGCGGTCCTCTCGGCCTCGATCTCAGCAAGGACGGCCTGATCGATCTCATCCAAGGAGACCTCGCTGTCCTCCATCTTCTTGGCCACCCGCTGCTTGATCGTCCCGGTCTGGTCGGACAGGACGTCAAGGGCACTGCACAGCTTGTTGCACCTGCTGCTGTCAGTGATGTCGTGGATCACGAAGCTGGGTTTGGGAGAGGCTGCGATCGCCGCCTTCCTGGCTTCGGGAGTTTCCGGGGTGTCAATGTCACACCCGAACGAACGGGTACCCCGGCCCACCATTTGGACATACTTGTTCAAAGCCTTGGTTGGCTTTGCAAGAAATATCTCAGACAGTGGCGGATAGTCCCATCCTGTGGTAAGACATCCAACATTGATGATCAGCTCCCGATCACCAGAAGTGAACCCAGACAGTTCCCTGGAGTAGTCCTCGTCGGACTGGTAGCTATGAACCAGACTGCATTCCATGTTGTGCCGGTCCAGCATCAGGTCCCTGAGAAGGGTCGCCTGCCGCACGGAGTGGGCGAACACGACACCCTTCGTCCCCTTCCTGTGGTTCAGGGTGATCAGACTCGCCAGGTCCTGGAGGGCTTCCTCGGACCTCAGGATTTCGTCGAGTTCCTGGGCATCGAAGTCTGTTCCTGCCTTCTTGGCCAACCCGCTGAGATCGACTGACTTGACGTAGTGCAATCTGACACGGGGCGGCACAAGCCACCCCTGGTCGATGGCCGTCCGCAAGCTCAGGCAGTAGCTCACCTTCTCGTAGAACCCGCACAGTGCCTGCCGGTCTGCCCGGTAGGCGGTGGCGGTGCATCCCAGAACCCGGGCACCTCCTTCAACAAGCTCGTTGAGGAGGTCCCGGGCAGGGATCGTGAATCCCCAGTGGGCTTCGTCCACGATGACCAAGTCCACCTTGCCGATGAACCGCTTGTACCTGTCGTTTCTCTGCAAGGTCTGCCAGGAAGCGACCACGAACTCCGACTCAGGGGTGGCGTAGAGGTTGGCCTGCTCGACGTCAGGCTCGCAGTCTCTCAACTCCCGGATCGTCTTCACGGTCTGGCCAATGAGCGTGATCATCGGCACGATGACCAAGGTCCTTGCCCCAGGCTTGGGCAGCAAGACGAAGGTGCGAGTCTTTCCGGTCCCGGTTGGCAGCTCGATCAGCAGCTTCTTGGCACCAGAGCGGAAGTCCAGCCTGATCTTCAGGTGGGCGTCCTTCTGGTAGTCCCTGAGCCAGTGGTCGAACAGAGGCAAAGCATCAGTCTTGGCGGATTCGCTCACTCGGCACCTCCTTCCCTGGAGCAGATGGGCAGAACCCCTTGTCCCGGGGCATACGGCGGATCGTCTTGGATCACTGAAAGATCAAGCACGACAGGTTCCGTCCCCTCTCCAGTGCCGCTGGTGCTGACCGGCCGATCCACCGAAGGTTCGCTTCCTCCGCGCTCCACTGGGACTTGAACCGTTGCATCTCCCTTTCGATTTCTTCTTCGCTTGGGAGGGGAGGGGACTTTGCTCTCGGTCTCACCACCTCCGACAGCAGGGACCGGACCTGCCGGTGGGTGAGTTCCGGGTGAAGCCGAACGACCGACTCCATCGACATCCCCTGCTGGTACTCCCGAACCACCGCCTCCCTCACGATTGGGCTCATTGAACTCTCCTTGAAAAAACGAATTGGCCTGCTCCCTCAGGGCCTCGCGGGTCAAACGCAACTCCGCGAACAAGGTTGGAATCAGACGAGTCAGAAGCACCGGGATGTCCTGGAGGTTGGACTCACAGATCACCCTCTCCAACTGGTCGATCTGCTGGTCACTCAGCATCGACGACCTCCTCTCCCTGCTCGACGCCAACGACCTTGGCACCCATCGAGTGCTTGGACTTGAGAAGCAGGACTTCCGAAGACGGGACTGACCCTTGGCTGACCAAGAGGTCGAGGTGTTCCCAGATCTTCTTGCACCGCTCGGGGTCATCGGCCTTCTCTTCGAGCTTGGCCTTCGCCCGATCAAGAAGGTCCCTTGCCTCGTCGCTCAGAGCCTGGGGCTTGGCCTTCTTCCTCTGCTTCACGGGGGCAGGAAGGGCAGCCGCTTCCTGCTGGACAGGTTCAGCCTTGGGCTGCGGCTGCGGCTCGCCCTCCTCGGACTCCAACCACCCACCACACAAGCCCTGCATCAAGATCTTCTTGGCGTATGTGGCCCCGATCTCCATGGTCTGGATGCCGGGCCGGTCCTCGGGCTGGTAGCCCATGAGCAGCGGGCACACCGAACTGATCCACTGGTCGGAGCTGTGGGTCAGCGTCCCGACCATCACCCACTGACGAATCTCCCTGTCGAACCCGACCATGAACGTGGGCATGGTGAAGCCGTTGGCCAGCAGTCCTGGCATGAGGGCATCACAAATGTCCCTGAGGGTTGCGTACCGAAACCCTTCGACCTTGTTCAGGCCCGATCTCTTGATTGGGGTGTATGCCGCCTGGGCTTTGCAGAGGGCCTTGTAAAGCTCTGCGGTTTCCAGGCTGCTACTCACACCGACGATGCTGTTGTCCAGCTTCACTGCTCTTCTCCTCCATGGTCCACGGTGGCATCCATAGCTCCGTGATCTGGCCAGCCTCCACCGGCTGCCAGTGATCCAAAAGCAACCGCGACTGAAGGTCACGGCATGTGTCGAGCAACTGACGCTCGCA
>Ga0209770_10000491_pt1 | contig 21747 bp, 16 predicted proteins | sample LauGreSu1BDMLBDD_2_FD_187572 | JGI IMG/M metagenome (GOLD analysis project Ga0209770, IMG submission 187572) | Freshwater lake microbial communities from Lake Michigan, USA - Su13.BD.MLB.DD (SPAdes) (version 2) | ecosystem: Environmental > Aquatic > Freshwater > Lake | place: Lake Michigan, USA...
GTCTCCGCCCCGGATAAGTACCATCTTACCGATGTCATTAGTGTTTACACCAAGATTTCTCAATTTTGAACTAGTTGCACTATTTGTCAGCGACGTTGCATTTCCATTCAAAAATTCACCTAACGTATCGAAAAATGCAACAACTTGGAATCCTTGCCCGGCTGGGCCGGTAGTTCCAGTTTCCCCAGTTGGTCCGCGTTCACCAGTTATTCCTCTTCCAGTTGGACCTGTATTACCTATTGGACCTTGGTTTCCAACATTTCCTTTCAATCCCTGAGGACCCATAATACCAGTTGGACCAGTTTCACCCGTTGGACCAGTGCCTCCAGTTGGACCGGTTGGACCCGTTTTACCAGTAGCGCCGGTTTGGCCAGTTGGACCCGTTGGACCAGTTTCACCAGGTTGACCGGTTGGACCGGTCGGACCGGTTCCACCAGTTGGTCCGGTTGGTCCGGTTGGGCCAGTTGGGCCAGTTGGACCGGTTGAACCAGTTGGACCGGTTTCACCAGGTTGGCCAGTTGGTCCGGTTGGTCCGGTTGGTCCGGTTGGTCCCGTTGGTCCGGTTGGTCCCGTTTCACCAGGTTGACCAGTTGGACCGGTTGGACCGGTTGGACCCGTTGAACCCGTTGGACCGGTTGGACCCATTTCACCAGTACGTCCTCGTTCGCCAACGGAACCCGTTGGGCCAATTAATTTTGCGTCATCCGTTACATCTCCACTATGTTTGTAAGCATTCAATGGACCGGTATTACCATTATTTGCTCCAAGATAGATATATATTTCACCTCCTCTAACTAAAACAAATTCACCCAAATTAGAAGGTTGGGGCGAAATCGTTGTAAGGTCATTTGAATTATCAATCGTAGTGAAAATAACAAAACCTTTTCCAGCTGGACCGGTTGAACCAGTTTCACCAGTCGGACCCATTTCACCAGTTGGACCGGCTTGACCGGTTGGTCCCACTTCTCCGGTTGGACCGGTTGGACCGGTTGAACCCGTATTAGCAGCAGCACCTGGAGTTCCTTGAGGTCCTGTATAACCTTGGTAGCCTCTTGGACCTACTATACCAGGAATACCGGCTGGACCAGTTGAACCAGTATTTGCAGCCAATCCCGGTATACCTTGAGGACCTTGAGTACCGGTTGGCCCAGTAATATAATTCGATGCTCCAATGTTATAAGCAAGACTGTAGCTTAACACGTTTGATTCATCTCTTGTCAAAACATATAAGTTTCCAGCTGCATCTATTGCAAATTTTCCAACATTTAAAACATCGGGGTTCACCGGGAAGTTAGCCGACGTGTCCGCAACTGCAAAAATAGAAAACCCTGCACCAGCTGGACCAGTGGTACCAGTTAACCCCGCCTGTCCTTTTTCTCCAGTTGCTCCTTTATCACCGGCTCTACCAATATAACCGGTTGGACCGCGTTCACCCCGTTCACCAGTTGAACCGTTAAGTCCAGAAATGCCTTGTTGCCCCGTAGGACCACTAACCACCGTGTCCCCTAAATTGTAAAGCAATGAAAAATTGTACTGTGATGTATAATAACCATCATAAATATAAACATTTCCAGCTTCTGGTCCAGAACTCACTACTACAAATTCACCAATGTTTACATTAGTTGGCAGTGGGCTTATGTTTTGCAAGTCCGAAAAGGTAGAAACTACTGCAAACACTTTGAAGCCACCTCCAGGTGAACCCTGTGGACCTGCCGGACCCGTGTATCCGGTATCACCTTTTGCAGCTGCCGCGCCAGCTATACCAGTTGGTCCTTGAATACCTTGTTCACCTTGAGGACCTTGTGGACCAACAATGGTTGCAGTCTCTGTATCCAGTGTAACTGGATTAGAGTTAGGTATAAATGTATTTTGAAAAGTTATGTTTCCTCGGTTTGACGAAACTGCAACATCGCCAACATATACGGTATTGGCACCAAAACGTCCTTCAATCGCAAACAACGTTCTGAAAGGAAGCAATTCTGAACCAATGTCATAAGCACCGCTAATATCAGGATAAATAGAAGATGTAACCACTCCTGAAAATGTACCAGTATCACCTTTTTCACCTTTTTCACCGGTATCACCTTTTTCTCCAGTGGCACCCGTATCACCCTTATCTCCGGTGTCTCCCTTGTCACCCTTGTCTCCGGTGTCACCCTTGTCTCCGGTGTCACCCTTGTCTCCCTTATCACCCTTGTCGCCGGTGTCTCCCTTATCACCCTTGTCGCCGGTGTCTCCCTTATCACCCTTGTCGCCGGTGTCTCCCTTATCACCTTTGTCGCCGGTGTCTCCCTTATCACCCTTGTCGCCAGTATCACCTTTATCTCCAGTATCGCCCTTGGCACCAGTGTCACCTTTGTCGCCCTTGGCACCAGTGTCACCTTTGTCGCCCTTGGCACCAGTGTCACCTTTATCACCTGTGTCACCTTTGTCGCCCTTGTTTCCGGTGTCACCCTTGTCTCCAGTATCACCTTTATCACCAGTGTCTCCCTTGTCACCCTTGTCTCCAGTGTCACCCTTGTCTCCAGTGTCACCCTTATCACCAGTATCACCCTTGTCACCCTTATCGCCAGTATCACCTTTGTCACCCTTGTCTCCAGTATCACCCTTGGCACCTGTGTCACCTTTGTCACCCTTGTCTCCCGTGTCACCTTTGTCACCCTTGTCACCCTTGTCTCCGGTGTCACCCTTGTCTCCGGTGTCACCCTTGTCTCCGGTGTCACCCTTGTCTCCGGTGTCACCTTTTTCACCCTTTTCACCTGTATCACCTTTAGCTCCAGTGTCGCCCTTTTCACCTTTATCACCAGTGTCGCCCTTGTCACCTTTATCACCAGTGTCACCCTTGTCACCCTTATCACCAGTGTCACCTTTAGCTCCCATTTCACCGGTATCTCCCTTATCCCCCTTGACTCCAGCTGGCCCCTGCGGACCTATAAGATTAGCATCTTTTGTTATGTCGCCACTGTACTTATATGAATTCGACGGACCGACCTGTCCATTATTTGCACCCAAGTATATATAGAGGTCTCCGCCCGTTATCAAAACAAACTCTCCCAGATTTGAATTCGTAGGAGACAGACTACCAAGTTGACTTGAATCATCTAACGTTGCAAAAATGTTAAATCCTTTTCCATTAGCACCGGTAGGTCCAACTTCACCCGTGTTACCAGTTGGACCAACTTCTCCAGTGCTACCTTTAGGTCCAGTTGTGCCGGTTGTTCCGGTAGGACCAATTGGTCCGGTCGAACCAGTTGAACCCGGTTGTCCAGTTGGACCAGTTGAACCGGTTGAACCCTGTGGGCCGGTTCTACCAGTTGCTCCAATTTCACCAGCTTGACCAGTTGAACCAGTTGCACCCTTTTCACCAGTTGGACCTATTGCTCCCGTCGTACCTGTATTGCCGGTTGGGCCTTGTGGACCAGTTGAACCGGTTGAGCCTTGTGGGCCAGTTGAACCAGTTGAACCAGTTGGGCCAGTTGAACCGGTTGGACCTTGGGGGCCAGTTGAACCGGTTGGACCGGTTGGACCCGTTGGACCGGTTGGACCTGTGCTTCCGGTTGGACCTGTGCTTCCGGTTGGACCGGTTGGACCGGTGGAACCAGTTGGACCCGTGGAACCGGTTGGACCCGTGGAACCGGTTAATCCAGTAGGTCCTATTGAACCAGTAGGTCCTTTTTCACCCATTGAACCGGTAGGACCAATTATTTTTGCATCATCTGTTATGTCGCCACTGTACTTGTATGCATTGAACGGACCGGTATTTCCGTTGTTATTACCAAGATATGCATACAGTTCGCCACCTTTTATCAAAACAAACTCGCCCAGATTTGATGACTGTGGAGTAATTGTAGAAAGTTGATTGGGAGTATCAACTACTGCAAAAATTATAAACCCTTTTCCAGCTGGACCAGTTGAACCAGTTGTACCTGTTGAACCAACTTCACCTTGTGTACCTACATCTCCCTTCGGACCAACTCCTCCAACCGGTCCAGCAGGGCCGGTTGAACCCGTATTTGCAGCAACACCAGGTGTACCTTCAGGACCTGTGCTACCTTGATAGCCTCTTGGACCTACTATACCAGGAATACCGGCTGGACCAGTTGAACCCGTATTTGCAGCTGTACCCGGAGTACCCTTCGGGCCTTCACTACCAGTTGGTCCAGTTATATAGTTTGATGAACCAATATTATATGCCAAAATATATGATAGCACATTTGATTCATTTTTAATTAACACGTATAAATTTCCTGCAGCATCTATTGCAAATTTTCCAACATTTGAAATGTCAGGATTCGCTGGAAAGTTAGCAGACGTATCAGCTGCTGCAAAAATAGAGAACCCTGCTCCAGCCGGACCTGTTGTACCAGTTTTACCGGCTTCACCCTTCTCACCAGTAGCTCCTTTATCACCGGCTCTACCAATATAACCGGTTGGACCGCGTTCACCCCGTTCACCAGTTGAACCGTTAAGTCCAGAAACACCTTGTTGACCCGTAGGACCACTTACAACAGTGTCTCCTAAGTTGTAAAGCAATGAAAAATTGTACTGTGATGTATGTGATGTATAACCATCATAAATATAAACATTTCCAGCTTCTGGTCCAGAACTCACTACTACAAATTCACCAATGTTTACATTAGTTGGCAGTGGACTTATGTTTTGCAAGTCCGAAAAGGTAGAAACTACTGCAAACACTTTGAAGCCACCTCCAGGTGAACCCTGTGGACCTGCCGGACCCGTGTATCCGGTATCACCTTTTGCAGCTGCCGCACCAGCTATACCAGTTGGTCCTTGAATACCTTGTTCACCTTGTGGACCTTGAGGACCAATAATGGTTGCAGTCTCTGTATCCAAAGTAACTGGATTCGAATCGGGTATAAATGTATTTTGAAAGGTAACGTTTCCTCGAAATGATGATACGGCAACATCGCCAATGTATACGGTATTGGGACCGAAAAATCCTTCCATCGCATGCATCGATTTGAAAGGAAACAGTTTTGACCCAATACTATAAGCACCGCTAACGTCGGGAACAATAGATGAACCAATTATACCTGAAAAAGTTCCGGTATCGCCTTTTTCACCAGTGGCACCTTTTTCACCGGTTGGACCGGTTGGACCGGTTGGACCTGTTGGACCCGTTCCACCAGTTGGACCCGTTTCACCGGTTGGACCAGTGCCACCAGTGCCACCCGTTGGACCCGTTGGACCCGTTCCACCCGTTCCACCCGTTGGACCCGTTCCACCGGTTGGACCCGTTGGGCCTGTGCCTCCAGTTGGACCTGTTGGACCGGTTGGACCCGTTGGACCCGTTGAACCCGTTGGACCCGTTGGACCCGTTCCACCAGTTGAGCCAGTTGGGCCCGTTGGACCCGTTGGACCCGTTCCTCCGGTTGGACCCGTTGGACCCGTGCCACCAGTTGAGCCCGTTGGGCCAGTTTTACCAGTTGAACCCGTTGGACCGGTCGGACCTGTACCACCAGTTCCCCCAGTTGGACCGGTTGGACCATTTTGATATGCCAGCGTAGTGTGTACATGAGACGGATTGCTCCCATTGAAATATATCGACGCGGAAACGGATGTAGTATTTCCACTGGGTTGAACCAAATAAAATTCAATCTGTATCGGGCACATAACTGACGGTAAAAGGGTGTACGGAACAAATGGAGACAATGTAACCAGCTGTATTTGAGTGGTTGTAGCAATGTTTGTCAACTCGTCCGCTCCGTCATACAACAATACTTTCGCATTTGAATTGGTTACGTCCAAATAGTATATTTTGGCGTACATATTGATTGGGTTGTTCATTGAATTTACTTGCGTATAGATATTGATATCCCATAATCCGGGGGTAATTACAGGTGAATTTCCAAGAACGCCTTCAATAGAAGTATACGAACCCATGTAACGTACACTATAATCAACCGGTCCAGAAAATAGATATGTCAATTTCGTTCGAATTGTGTTCGGCGAATGAGAAAGTTTACCATTAGAATCCGGAACTACGAAACTGTCGGCTGGGTAAGTGCTGTTGCTAAAAAATAAGGTCAATCCCGTCGATGCTCCAATCTCACCCCGTTCACCTCGTGGACCGGTTGGACCTAGTTCACCGGTTGAACCCGTATTTCCTGTAGAACCATATAAAAATACTTCATCTGTAATATCGCCAACGTATTTATACGCCAGGTTCGGCCCCGTATTTCCATTGTTTACTCCAACATATACATACAAGTCTCCGCCGCGTATCAATACAAACTCTCCAATATTTTCATCCGATGGAGGCGGTGATATACCATTAAAGTCGGCAAGAGAAGACCCCTCCAAATTTGCAAATATTTTGAAGCCTTTTCCGGAAGAACCAGTTGGACCGCGTTGACCGGTTGGACCATGTTCACCAGTGGAACCTGTAGACCCTCCGATACCAATACCCCTTGGACCAATGGGTCCAATTTCACCCGGAGGACCAGTTGCGCCAACGGCGTAAACACCGAGACGTGTCGTATAGTCACCCGAACTAGTCATGAATAAGAATTACTGGTTTGGATATTGATATTATAATATTAATAAACAATTTTTTTAATTGGTTATTAATTTATATTATTTGTTTGTTTTGTTTACGGTTTACTAAATTGAAGCCCATGAATAAAATATTATAAATTATATATAAATGTTTATTTACTTGGTTGTATAAATTCAACATGAATATGAATAAAAAAAAAATAGCAAGCGCTGTTGTTAGTAAATACGAGTGCAACGTGTGCATGTTTTACACAAATAAATACACTGACTATAGTCGCCACATATCCACTCAAAAACATAAAACGTTATCAACTTGCAGCGACTGTAACCACGTTGCTGAATGCAATACTTTAGTGACAGTTCGAATTACACAAAGCTACAAGTGTAAGTTTTGTGAAAAACCGTACACTGCACGTAACAGTGTGTGGTACCATGAAAAAAGGTGCCAGGAAAACTGCGGACTAGTGTCACCATGTTCTGTAACATGTGATAATTCGGCATCGGCATCAGCTTCCAGTGTTACCACCGACACTCATGCTTCGTCCTCTGAACTTTCACTTGCCCTCCAAAATAAAACAAAGGATGAAGTCATTGACCGGCTTTTAAAAGACAACGCCGAAATGATGAAACTGTTGAAGGAAATTGTGCCCCGAATCGGACCTACCACAATGATAATGAACTCCACCACGCACAACAAGTTCAATATCAACGTATTTTTGAACGAGCACTGCAAAGACGCGCTCAACATTTCGGATTTTGTAAACTCAATTAAAATTACAATGCACGACCTAAAACTCACAGAAGAACGCGGCATTGTGGAAAGCATTTCCAATGTGCTGGTTCAAGGACTCAATGATATGGACATTTGCAAACGCCCCATTCATTGCACTGACTTGAAACGAGACATTTTGTACGTGAAAGAAAACGAGCAATGGGAGCGCGATGAAACCCAGGAGCATTTGCGAAAAAGCGTCAACAATATTGCGTACAAACAAATTTTGTCCGTTGAAAACTGGAAAAACAGTCTTCCAAATTTGAACTGCGACGACTCGCTGCAACTGCAGTACAACTCCCTGCTTCAAAAAACGCTGGCCGACCCGGGCGAAAAAGATGTGAAAAAAATTGTAAAATCGGTATGTAAACAAGTCTATATCTCGGACCTTCCATCCATTTTAGAACAAAACCAAAACCAACTTCATTTATAATAACGTACAAACACAATATAAACACAACCCCGCCCGACTATTATTAATTATTATTATGAATCCGAATCCGAATCCACAGTATTTTGTATACTTGTTAGAAGCTCTTAGCAAACGGGCAACTTACGTTGGGGCCACAACCGACCCAGTACGTCGCTTGCGACAACATAACAAAGAACTTGTGGGTGGAGCGCACGCAACCGGCATGCGGGTTGCCTGCGGCGACTCGTGGAGAATGGTATGCCATATTTCTGAATTTCCAACCTGGAATGCAGCCCTTCAATTTGAATGGCGATTCAAACAGCTCACTCGAAAACTGAAAAACACGGCGGAGGGTTCAGCTTCCAAGTTGACACCGCTCGAAAGTCGAATTGCCGCATTGGACCAGCTTCTCGCGATGGATAGGCCAACCACAAAGGCTACCCCTTATGCAGAGTGGCCCAATGGTACTGGGCCTGTTGTAACTTGGTTATAACCTTTGTTTATGCGATTTATTCTGAAAATACATCGTTTCCACACGCTTGCAACGCCGGCAAATCCATGTCCGCATTCAAACTTGTGTTTTTGCTTGTGACACTCGTAAAAATAACATCCGACCCATCCGTGTTGTCTTGATTCACTTGATTCGGAGTTGTCGCCACCACCGCGTGCGGCAACAACGTCATGAGCCGTGTTTTTAGCTGGTTTGTAAAAATAATATACGGCAGTCGCTCTTCGTCTAGAAACAGCTTCCACAAAAAATGCATCTTTTTCCACGTTATAAAGTACTGGCTGTTGTTGCACGGACTGGTACTGGTCGCAATAAATCGGTTAATAATCGCGGTTTCGTCATTCAGTTTCAAGTACAAGCAGTGCGAATGCAACACGGAATCCTTGCAGTAGTGTGAATCCAAAAATGAGTCCGAATTTTTGAACCGTTTGGAGTAGTAGCATGCCACGCACATGATTTCAACTATATTGCGTTTAAATGGGGACGAGTAGTCAGACACGTTCAACGTGGACAGACCGTCGTCGTTCATGTCCAACAACCGGCATTCATTAAACGTATGTTCGTAAAACTTGTACTTGAAAACATTACTCATTCCATGCATACCAAACAGTGCGCTGCATTCTGATGACAGCTCTCTTATAAAAAGTTTTGCTTTGGAAGTGATAAAATACAAGTTCACATTCTTTTTATAATAAATGTCGCCTAAAATAATGAGGAAGTGTTTTGCTGCATCACGACTCTTAAACACACTGGGCGTAAACAGTGACAATACTTTTTGAATCGTGTGTGATTCGGGAACGGAATTTAATAGTTCCTTTTCTTCCTTAATGCGCTTGATAATCTGATTTTTAATTCGATACTTCCAAGGCTTCAAATTTTCATACTCGTTCAAAGCTAAAAGCGTTACCTGCGCAATTTCATCTTCTTCAATTAACTCATACTTCATGGTGTTTCGATTGTAAGCAAAAAACAATTCAATGGCTGAATTATAATAGTACTTGCTTGTGTCGTCCGACAAAAACTGTTCAATAAAGTCGTCGGCGGTAGTAGAAAGCGCGTTTTTACGGTCCGACCGTTCCTGCAGCGTCACTTCGTAATTGGACAACGCCGTTGGAATTTGTAACACGAGCGAAGCGAGTTTGGATAATAGCGTATCATTCCCCGCGTACTTTGAAACTGCGTCATCAATGCTTTTGTGCAAACGTTCAACATCAAATCCAAATCCGGTTCCAGAAAAAGGAACGCATTGTTCTGTTGGATTTGGGACATTTTGGGTATTTTGGGTTGACTCCTCCGTATCCGCATCCATTCTCTATGCTATATACAAATATACAACTACTAGATTGAATTGTTTAAATAATATAAACAATTCAATATTCATTCAGGCGATTCATTTTTCGCGGGTTGCGCTACTCTTGTAATAAAAGCGCGCCCGATATCGTCCATCCAATCCCTTTCATGTCGGTCGCGTTCATTGTTGCGATGTACAGCACTTCTAATAATATACGACGGTATTCCAGCAGTTTCAAACTGGTAAAGCAAGGAATGCATGTCTTTGGGGAAACACGTTCCGCCGAACCCGAAATGGCCGTCAGGGCCTGGAACCACTGTGTGACTGCTACCAATACGTTCGTCTTGGGTTGCAACCCTACGAACGGTTTCATAGTCAATACTATTCTTTTTACAAAACTCATGTATTTCATTGGAATACGACACTTTGATGGCCAGAAATGTATTCCGGTAATACTTAATCATTTCCGCTTCCTTGTTTGAAACAAAGGTCAGGTTATTAAATTGAATTGCTCCTTCGTCCCGCGCGTCGCTGATAAGCGCCGTCATTTTCTCCATAAAATCGATATTATCTCGGTCTCGGTCAGAATCCATATTTTTCATGCCAACTATCCAGTTTCTGCATTGGTACACGTCATTTGCCCAGTTTTTTTCAGTTAAGAATTCGGGCATGAAATAACAGTCCAGTTCATCACACGTTCCAACCACGACAGTTGAACGAATCACAATATGAGCACGTATGTTAAGCGCTCGTACATTTTTTACGACCGATGTAACCAGTTCGAGGTGACATGACCCATCTGGGTTTGATGGAGTTGGTACTGCCACGAAAATAATATGGCAGTCATTTAAATCTGCCAACTTTATATTTGGAGGGTAACATTTATCTGGGTCAACGTCGTATATTTTCACCGTGTGAGTTTTCGAAGTAAGCAGCTGAGTCGCCTTTCCAACAAATCCATTTCCAATAATTCCAAACTTAAATGTCATAACTATAACTACAAAATATACAAATTATATTCATATGTTAGTAATAGCTATTTATTATGTTTTTTTCAAGAGATATAAATTTAAATTTTTAAGGCAATATAGTAGACAGTGCAGTTTGTACATCTTCAGGCAACGTTTCTGGGTATGCCACGTGAAAACAAATGTGCAAACACCCGGATTCACACGTGGCGACGGCGGCGTTATTTCGCACCCTTTCAAATCCCAAACCTTTGATTGTCTTGATACTTTCAGGTTGAATCACGCTTCCGACATTTTTGTTCACAATTTGATACGTTTTTCCGTTCAAGTGCGTGAACTCAAACTGAAACCCGCAAAGCGACTCCTTTAGCGAAATTGTTTTATGGTAAATTAAGTCAAGCTGCGTTTTCCCCGAACTGGATAACTTTGTAGTATCGGTATCAACCGTTGTAAATACGGAATGCGATGCCAAACGTACGGTGAGATTCAAGTTTCCCGAAACACCATCCGCATTTGTGTTTCCAATATTGGGCAATACAATCACTTCCCCATGGTAGGTTCCTTTGGGAATCGCGACTCGCGTAGTAGCTTGAACCACGTTACTGAATACATCTGTTTCTGAAACAATTTTTTCGTACTCAAGCATGACTTCAATCCCCGTAAACGCCTGTTCCAATGTGATAATAACGGACGTTTCAATGGGTTCCGGCGCCGGACTAGGTGACTTTGATGGTTTTGACTGTGGCGGTGGTTGGGGTGATTGCGGTGGTGGTTGCGAATGTTGAACATGCATCATAAACGGATTGAACCCACCGCCAAACAATTCGGCAGGGTGACCGCTTTGGTGAATAATATGAATTTCTCCTCCGAATCCACCGCCGCCCATCCCTCCCATTCCCCCCATTCCATTTAAAGTGTGAAACAAACCGCCCAAACCGCCTAAACCGCCCAGTCCGCCCAGTCCACCGCCTTCCCCGGGATTTTTTCCAAAAAACATATTGAATATTTCATGCGGGTTGATTTCAGCGGAATACATTCGGGTGCCTCCACCACCACCGCCAAACCCGCCACCCAATTTTCCAAATTTCAGTTCCATATCGTATTGTTGACGCCGCGCAGGATCGGATAAAACGGAATACGCCTCTGCTAGTTTTTGAAACATTTGCGTTGACTCGGGCGACTTGTTTTTATCGGGATGATGAATAAATGAAAGTTTACGATACGCTTTTTTAATTTCATCAACATTTGCATTTTGAGGAACTCCAAGAATATCGTAAAAATTAGGAGTCGACATCTTTTGATACTGTCTGTATATGTATGTATGTTAAAATGCTTAAATACTTTAACTGGTACAATTTAATAATGCAAAATGCAACACTCATTCATTGTGAAATACCAGCCGCTTCAAATTGCGCACTTTGAACAACTGCCGCCAGGTTTAAAACAAATTATTACGTCCTTAATTTCAATCGATAACCTGAACATACTCATCAACGGACCGTCCGGAGTAGGTAAAACTGCAATTATAAACGCGATTGTCAAACAATATTACGGGAATGCATCTGCCAAAACATGTGAAGACAACGTGCTGATACTGAACTCGTTAAAAGAACAAGGTATTCAGTACTACCGAAACGATTTGAGGATATTCAGTCAAACCAGCAGCACGATAAACGGTCGGCGTAAAATCATCATTTTAGATGACATTGACACCATTAATGACCAGAGCCAACAAGTGTTTCGAAACTACATCGATAAGTACCGTCGAAACGTGCACTTCATAATGGCGTGTACAAACATACAAAAGGTTATCAACAGTTTACAGTCCCGTACCATCATTATTGAAATTCCGAGTCCCACTACAAAAACGCTGTTTCAAATAGCAACCCGCATTATTTCAAACGAGCCGTCAATTCAAAAAAACATCATTCGGTGCTGCAACAATGAATTATGCCCACTGTCCCATTTGCCACCGTCACAACCGTCACAACCAACTGCAGATGAGTTGAATTTAAATTTGGACTTGACATGTCCATTAGAGTACATTATATCCCTTTCAAACAACACCATTCGCACGCTAATCAATTACCTTGAAAAACTATACATTTTCGATGAACCGTTCACAATCGAAGTTGCGAAAAACATGTATACCAACATATCATTTGCAGAACTTGAACGTTACACGCTCCATATTTCTAAAGGAGAATTGTCCGAAGCAATTCGCGTGGTTTATGCACTGTACGACCACGGTTACTCTGTGATTGACATTATAGAAACGTATTTTACGTTTTTAAAAACCACGCAACAAATTACGGAGAAACAAAAATATAAACTCGTGTCGCTGCTCTGCAAATACATCACCGTATTTCACAACATTCATGAAGACGAGATTGAATTGGCGCTTTTTACAAACAATGCAATTCGAGAGATTGTGTCAAGTGAATAATGACTTTAACCCGAGTGTGCCGGCTTGTACTCCACATAATACACTTTGGACGAAATAGATTGCTCATATTTTACAGTGGACACAACCTTCAAGTTCGCGTGTTTTGAAATGTGTCGAATCACTTGTATGAACTGTGTAAAAGCGGAAGGACCGGTCATTGACCGTTCCGCATAAAACGCGTGCGCTGGTCGATAGTACTGCGTCGCAACCGTGTCCATAAATGGGCGAATCGCGTTCATGTAAATTCCGCGCTTAAATGCAAATACATCCACCATATAAAATGCAGACGCGTATTCTTCGTCTGTTTCCATTGTCTCTCCTATTTTGGGGTTGGGGGTTACCTTTGCGTTTGAACCGATTCTGGTAACACAGCCCGCTTTTAAAATATGCATAATTTTTGGGCTTTCAATTGGAGGGCCACAAATGGTTTCAATAAATACATAAAAAAAATCCAACGGAATTTGTTTTTTAAATATGCTTACTGAGCGTATTGCCGGAATCGGTAGTAGTTTTCTTTTTTTTATAATAAATGGGTTTCCTATGTCATCATCTTGGCATTGGACTTGGTTATCAATGCTCATTGTACTCTACTATTATTAGTATTTGATAAATATTTAATATATGTTTCAATGAAATATAAATAAAATAAAAAAAAAAAGATAAGAACTCAATTGCGTGTTTAATAAAAGTTATCAGCTGTTCGCCCAATGCACATCGAATACAAGATTCGATTTTGGAAATACGAAAGTGCAAACGATAGCATCAGTCCAACGCTGTACAAGTAGTACTGCGATGACCCAGTGTTTTTAACAGCATTGTACAACATCGTAACAATTACAAATATCATGTATACAAAAAAGATTACTGCAATGTAGTAAAAAAACAAACAGTACTTTCTGTCTAAAGGTCCAAAAATTGAATCCATTTTGAAAACGTTTGGTTGGTTGGTGGTTTGTATAATACAAGATAACAAAAAATAAATATCAAAAATATTTCTAAATAAACAAATAAATAAATAAAATAAATAAAATTATATCATTCGCTCATCGTCGCGTTTGTTTTGTTGTCGGAATAATAAAAGTTTTGAATACATAATAGATTAGGTACGCAATTACCGCCAAAAATAAAAGCATCATAATGGTGTAGAAGTGATATAACACATCCATAGTAAAATGATATCAAACTCGTTATTTAATTATACGTTTGATAGTATTTATATTTTTTGAAAAGTATGATTGGTTTTTGATAGATTTTGTTATAGTATATTTATGCTTATATAGTTTTATTATAATTAACAATACAATACAAATCGATATTACATCTATTATGTTAGGACATTTCATAGCATATAATATGTCATCAATTTGATGTAAATATCTATTGTCAAATACGTAATGGTAACATTTTTCAAGATTATATTTTGTTAATATATGATTTGCAACTATTTTACCACTTTCGGTTGCGGCTTCCATAGACCATATCCTTAAAGACGTATTTGTATGTGCTCCACCAATATACATATTGGTATATTCTGTTTTTTGATCCATTAAATATTTGTCATTAAAAATATTATTAACCCATTTTTTATTATCAATATTCTCTAGTTTTCCATCTATATATTTAAATTCTCTGAATATTTCTTTATATGTTATATCATCAGGGGTAAGATAAAAATTATTATGTTTATAAATATAATCATTAAAGCTTTTTGAAATGAATATTTCATGTATTATCTCATCCATTAATTCTTCTCGAGACAATTCAATTCCAGATTTATTAAATCTATTAATTATATTTGTGCTATCTACAACGGTTCCGCTCCACAAACTCAATATTTTTTTATTATTATCTAATTTAACATCTTCATCCCAAGAATAATCTACTGGTATTATTGTTATATTTAATTCAGAATCTAAAAATGTGATACACGTGTTTTGTTTTCGTTGTTTAATTTTTTTATTGAAACCTAATCGAAAACTTATTTGGTTATTTACGCTTTTATTTATTACCTTTTCATTTTTATTTAATAACTGGGTCATGTTGCTGTTAATTAATATATCTTGTAGATTGAATGGATTTATGGAAATTACGTATTCATCACCATATACATTAATCACGTCTCCGTTAATATTTATAGTTATTGAATTTATTTTATCGTTTTCTTTATTAATCTTTAGTAACGATGAATTCATATATAAATAAAAATTACTATATTCTGTTAAATATTTTTTCCAAGGTAAAAACCACGCTTCATTTGTAGGACGTGTCGTAACGCGCCACGTAGTATATTTATCCAAATGTGAATTTAACATTATATTTGAAACCGTATTTACGTATATTTTTTTACTCACGGTGTGTCTATCTAATCCAAAACCAGGACCGACTGAATGATTAACAATAACATCATAGGTGTTTTGATTATATTTTGTTTTAATGTAATCTTTTAATAGTATATTACTTTCTTCTTCTCTACGACGATTCGAACAAATATACTTCAAAATATCATAATGTCCTTTCATACCTTCTATTGTTTCTAATTCTCCTGAATAAATATATTTTTCATCATTTTTGAATGTTACAAAGTTAATTCCTTCATGTGTTAAATTATTTATAACACATGGTTTTTCTTGATTTTTTAATAACGGATGTAATGGTTTGTGTGTGTTATAAATAGGAATTTGAGTTGCGATATCAAAAAAATTATTATAAAATGAACCGTACGCACGCCAAGAATATTCTTCCATAATTCCGTCTTTATTTCGGGTTGCTTTTGCCATTCCACCTAAATCTGAGGTTCTTTCGAATAAATGAACCTCAAAACCTTTTTTTAATAATTCATGTGCTGTAGTTAATCCAGCTATACCGCCTCCGACAATAATAATTTTTGTCATAGTTATATTATATATACACTATTATATTACTCAGTGTGCAAAACATTGAATCGTCGTTGGCATCACATTGTACCATTGACCCAAAATGCCCGAAAATACCGGACCCTAAAATACCACCATTGTTGTTTGAATTCGCATTTTGTTTGGACGAACCAATTCGTTTCTTTGCCATTTTTTACGTATACTGTATTTATATTTTATTTATAAGGTATTCAAATAAAATAATCAATAATCCGGAATCAGAAATCAAGCACTGCATGATGACCCTGAACATTTCGTGTGTTTTTTCGCATTTGCACCAGTCGGCTTAGAATTTGCATACCCTTCCAACGCACCGTAGCTTCCAAATATCATCGATGATGCCAGAATAACAATCAAAAGTACAAACAGAAACCACGTACCTTTCAACATTTTATTATGATAAAAAATGTAAATGAAAATGAAAATCGAAATAAATATCTCTTAATAAATATATCTTATACTTTATTTTTATTTTCGAATTCGAATTTTATTTGTTGGATTTTATTTTCGAATTTTATTTGTTGGATTTTATTTGTTAGATGACAGTGCTTAAGACCGACCCGGTTGCGTTAACCAGTTCAGAAAAACTGGAACTTTCAAAAAATATGAACTCATTTATGGATAGAATGCGCACTACCGCAACGTTGTTTGCATTTGCGTTTGTTATCATTGTCTTTTTTATTACAGGACCGTTTCGGCCGCAGTCCAGCATATACTTACTGCTGATTCGGTTTGCGGCGGCGGCATTATTAGCTTACGCAGTCTATACCAACGTGCAGACAATTACCGGCCTGTACGGTATAAAAGGCATTTTTTCATTTAACTCCATGCACGACATCCGTGTCAACTTTTACTTGTGTATTGTTTTTACAATTTTAATGCTAGTGCTTGCAGGACTTTTGATTTATAAACACGGCAATGGTGGTAGTAACTGACGACGTGTTTTATTTCTTATTTTGATTTTGATTTTCTTGCTGTTTTAATTTTGTATTTTTGCATTTTTTATAATTTATAAATTATAAATTATATATTATATTAAGACAAAGACAAATAAACCCAACCAGCAAAATGGAAATACGCATCTTTGGAATGACCGTTCGGTTAGAAATTATCATCATCGCACTAATTGTGGGAATGATAATGGGCGGTCACTTGTTATGTGCATGTGCAAAAGTTCCGCTCTCAGAAGCGTTTTTACCCGGCTTGAACATCCCAGGATTGGATAGTGTGGAACCTATGGAGGGTGCAAAGGCTCCGGTCGCCGATGCCGATGCCAATGCATCAGAACCAGAACCAGCGCCTAGCGTAGTTCCATCAAAGGCCACTGCTGCAGCTACCTCAAAAAACGGCGCTGAAAAAATAAGTGCCGAAACAATCAACAGCTTGACAAATTTGTTGCCTCAGGCTTTGAACGGCTTTCAGAACATTCTTTCAGGAGTGACTCCACCTCCTAAAGATGCTTTTACCGACTATTCAGAATATAAAGGCGGTGAAAACAACTCCGATATTGCGAGCAGCTGGATTAATAAGGCAGGAGCTTATTCTAAAAATTTAGGATACCAACAAACCGCACAAAAGTCAAATGCATACACCGGAACACAAGTTCCGCTTCCGGACGGAGAGATGTTTTTTTTCCAGAACAACCAGTTTAAACCCGAGTGCTGTCCGTCTCCTTATAGCGCATCGACTGGTTGCGCTTGTATGAGCAGCGAACAAGTTGCTTACCTGAACTCGCGCGGTGGTAACCGTAGCAGCGACAGCGAATTTTAATTATTTTTTGTTTCATTTGTTTTCGTTTTATTGTATTGTAACTGTACATAAAACGAAAAATGTCTGAACCTGAACCATCTCAACAAAAAATAATTATAATTAACATAAACAAAAAGTTGGCTCCAGCAACTGCAACCGAAGCAAATTCGTTATCGGAGACGTGTCACAGTCATCGAGAACAAGTTTTAATCATAAACCAGCTGTTTTTAGACAGTCCGCATCCGCTACACCCGTTGTACAAGTCGCTCCTTTTAAAAAAATACGCAGGATATAAACAGCAAGATATAGCCAACACCATTTATGACCCGAATTGGTTCATAACATTTGACGAATTACTTGAAGTGCTGGTTTCTTCAAAACTTATATGTTACTACTGTCGAAAAGCGTGTTTTGTTCACTACATCGAATCGCTTTGCCAAGAACAGTGGACGCTTGAACGTCTTTCAAATGACCACGGCCACAACCGAAACAACGTAGTAGTCGCATGTTTAAAATGTAACCTGGACCGCGGTACAAAGTCCAGTGCAAAGTTCAAACTTGGGAAACAGCTGCGGTTCATAAAAGTGTAAACACAAAAAACATGCATAAACATATTAAACATAACTTTCTTTATATAGTTATACATAGTTATACTGTTTCTGTTTTTCGGGTTATAGATTACATGATGCATTCTGAGCCTAAATCAACGACAAGCGAAAGTGGAAGCGGTGGAAATGGAAATAATGAGTGCATTGAACTTAAGAATTTGAAATACAAAAGCATGATGCTGAAAAACAACCAAAAACGCGGAGACGCCGCAATGCAACTTCTTCACAATACTTCTGCGACCGACAGCGCTTCAAACGTTGAAAAGTACTTGGACCATGAACGCATGCATAAAACAAATGAGCTTTGGGGAAAGCTCGATAAAACGGTGAAACTTTCAAAATTGAACGTGTTTGCTGAAAAATATGTCAAAGAAAATAATTTGAATGAATCTGAAATTGGAACGCTGGTTTCATATTTGACAACATGCATTGACCACAAAAAAATTGTCAAAACCAAAGATGTGGTATACGACAAAAACGCTGGTATAATCGTGTCTATTCCAATATTAACGCACATCGTCGCCGTCGCACAACAACACCCTTCCGTTAAATTCACACTTCGCCGATGTGAAAAACGGCCGTCTACATTGAAGTCGCTATCTCATGGTCACGGTCATCATTCCAAACCATCCATTCCAATGACGACAATGACGCCTGGATTTAACATTGATAAATGATATTTATATTTTTATATTATTCAACTTTCAACTTTTGAAAGTTGAATAATGATACAGCAACATAACATAAATAAATTAAAAAAAAACAAAAAAATATAATAACAATAATATCAAAGATATAAAAATGCATGATATACCGAAACACATTTTTATCATATCGGCACTCGTATACGTTGTAATAAACCTATTAGAAAACACGATTCACTATAACATTGGAAGAAACTTTAACATTAAAAACTTTCATGACATCGTCTACGTACCGCCGTCATCACTTGATTTTGTACGTATTGTTTCGGTAATGGCGGTCTTTGCAATATTACAAGGCATATTCACTGTTATGATTTCAAATCGCTTTGCTTAATTTGCTTAAACTATTAAACTCTTAAACTAAACCTAAACCCTCATCGTTCGCGTAGTTATTATCATCATTATCATCGGTTGCATCAAATGGTATGGTTCCGACAGATACCCGTGTTTCAGTTGCAAGTTTCAACTTGGTACCGCACTGCGTTGTCTCGGCAATCGGTTTATACCCGCGATACTTCATAAACAGTCGTGCGTACATTTCACCCTTGTTCATCAATGCCAAAATATTATCCGATTTTAGCGCGTCAATCCACCGCATAAAATCTGTACCCGAGTTGTCCGTAATGCAAACCACTTCATTCGGAATTTGTTGATACGATTGTTCGTTCAGCGCATACATGGTTACTTGCTTATAAATACTGGTAAAAAAATCAAACACTGACGTGCTGTCCGTAACCGGATTTACGTAATGCTCAAATATGTTTCGCATTCCGAGCACTTCATCCAGCGCACATTTCTCGTTTTCAATGCACTCGTTTACTGGATAGTTACAAATGAGTCCACCGTCCACGTAGCACGACTTGGTTTCGCGGTCGATGCACGGCGCAAACAATATTGGGCACGCCGAACTCATGTATACCGCATCAGTTACCTTCAGGTCCGGGTGTGTTTTGTATGATAAGTCCGTTTTTGTCATGGAATTGAGTTCCAAACAAAAAAAATGAATGTCGATTTTACTGTATTCAAACAACTCTTTCATGGTTGTATCTCGCGACAGCCCACGTCCCTCTAATAAGGGATGAATTGTTTTTTCAAATATTGACTTTTTGAAAATGCCTTTTTGATTGTATAAATTCAATATCAAGTCGCTTTTATTGTACGCGTACAGCTTGTTCCATGGGCGGCGAATATAATATGTTAGAAGCGTTTCCCAGTCGTATTTCAGCGCAAGAGATGTCGCTGCAATGCTTCCAATCGATGTTCCGTAAATTGACTTGATGTTTGAAATGTCCCAAAACCCGTTTTCTTGAAGAAATTTTAATGCGCCAAGCGTCATGAATCCTGTCGTGCCACCGCCGCCTATCACAATGTGCTTGATAATCGAGTTCACATTGACTGTGTCGGGAGCAGGTGTATGACTATGCTGTGTTTTGCTCATATGGTATGATATGATATATATATTATATTCACTTCAATAAATTTATGTTTAATAACTAACTAACATTAATTTATTCATTTATTATTTTAACGTCCAGTTGACCCAAACCCTCCGCATCCTCGCTCCGTGATACCGCTCAGTTCACTCTCGTTATCCACAATTTCAACACGGAACGGTTGCAAGTCTCCAGCACAAATTTGAAACAGTCTATCATACTGTTTACAATCACGTTTTAAAACCGTTTTCCAGTCGTTTGAAGTATCGTGCTTGTCAACTACGGCCATAATCTCTCCGCGGTAACCAGAATCAATGATTCCGACCGAATTTGCCAGACGCATTGACGTTTTCACAATCGATGACCGGGAATACAAGTAGTAACCAGAATACATCATTAACACTTGAATTGGTGGAAGATGCTGGTAGGTTTCTGAAAATGGTTGACCATTATTTTCACGAATATAGTTGGTTGCATTTTTATACTTTAAATCAACACTATAAACAAAATTGTCAGTGTCGGGCAAAGCAATCTTTTCATAAATTTTCATATCGTACTTCATGACATGTTGGTCCACCTCTGATTCAGGTACATCCTTATGAATACATATATACAGTGATTTATAGTAACTTATATCATGTACAAATGCGCACTTAATACTCAGCGGCAACTTGAAAGTGGTTTCGCTTAAACGGTTGCTCAAATACGACACATCATCTTCCCAGTAATTGCACGGAATGAATAAATCAAACCCAGAATCAGGATACATGGACGTTTCCAGTTTTTTATTATGTGTTACGCTAAGTTCTTTGTATTTTGCTAGAAGCTCGGGATTTCCAGGTTTCACATACACTTTCAATACAAGCATGCCATGACCTATAATTTTAGGTAATGATGAGGTTGATGCCATTTATGTAATTTTAATATTGATAATAACTGAATATTTCAGAAAGTTTATATCATTTTTTGAAATACATCAAATTTAAATAATAGAAATAAATAGAAATAAGTAAAAATAAGTAAAAATAAAAGATATACGTGTAAAAATGAACATTCTTATTATTCGAAAAAACCTGCCTTTTTTTGCAGTGCTACTTTATTTAATACTCTTCTTTGCAATCCAGCAGTCCAAACCGGGCTTTTTGTACAACTCTGACGGCAGTTTACGAGAATTTGGAATTGGATTCAAGCGAAAAACAGTTATTCCAATATGGGTGCTTTCCATTGTTTTAGCCATTATTTCCTATGTAACCGTCATGTACATTGTAACCCCTACCCCTCGATTTCAATAAAAAATATAAAAAAAAAATAAAAAAAAAATATATCAAATTAAGTTATATATACTTTTTTCTTTCCTTCTTCTTTCCTTTAAATGTCGTGTTCTTCTTCGCAGTCGTCTTTACAACATTCACAATATGGTGGATG
>Ga0209770_10000492_pt1 | contig 21694 bp, 16 predicted proteins | sample LauGreSu1BDMLBDD_2_FD_187572 | JGI IMG/M metagenome (GOLD analysis project Ga0209770, IMG submission 187572) | Freshwater lake microbial communities from Lake Michigan, USA - Su13.BD.MLB.DD (SPAdes) (version 2) | ecosystem: Environmental > Aquatic > Freshwater > Lake | place: Lake Michigan, USA...
CCTCGTCCTTACCAAGGACGTGCTCTACCGACTGAGCTACGTGAGCCGAAACCTGGAGCGGGTAGTGGGAATCGAACCCACGTCATCAGCTTGGAAGGCTGAGGTTCTACCATTGAACTACACCCGCTTTAATACTTGTGGGTGAGCCCGCAGGATCCGCTACTGACGGCATACGCCTAAATTCAACCTTCCTGGCAACTCCCACTCGTTTGGTGGAGGGGGTAGGATTCGAACCTACGAAGGCGTAAGCCGGCAGATTTACAGTCTGCTCCCGTTGGCCGCTTGGGTACCCCTCCGCGTCAAATGAGCCGCGCATTCTGATTTCGGCGGCCTGCAGTGTCAATGGCATAGGGAAGGTTTTTGGCATGGATCCGATCGTTCTGTTCTTCGCCCTCGGGCTGCTTGCGGGGGTGCTGAAGGCCGACTTGCGCCTGCCGCCTGCGATTTACGAGTTCGTCAGTACTTTGTTGCTGCTGTCGATCGGCATGAAGGGGGGTATCGAGCTCGCCCGCCAGTCGGTCGGAACCCTGGCCGCGGACATCGGCCTGACCTTGGCTCTGGGCGTTCTGCTGACCGTGATCGCCTTCGCCATCCTGCGGGGCATCGGCCGCCTCGATCGCAGCAACGCGGCGGCAGTTGCCGCCCACTACGGGTCGGTCAGCGTGGGCACGTTTGCGGTGGCGGTGGCGTATGTCGCCAGCGCGGGCATCGCCTACGAGGCGCAGTTGCCGCTGCTGCTCGTGGTGCTCGAAGTGCCCGCGATCATCCTCGGCATTCTGTTCGCGCGCGGGCTGAAGGCCGGCGCCCCATGGAGCGAGATTGGTCGCGAAGTCCTGCTCGGTCGCAGCGTGTTGCTGCTGCTCGGCGGGCTTGCGATCGGCGGCGTGGCGGGGCCAACGGGCATAGAACCCCTTACACCGCTCTTTTTTGACCTGTTTAAGGGAATTCTCGCCCTATTCCTGCTCGAAATGGGCCTGATCGCTGCAGATCACCTTGGTGGCTTTCGTCGACATGGCGCCTTCATGGTCGCTTTTGCTCTCCTGATCCCGCCATTTTTCGCGATGATCGGCGCTGTTTTCGGCATGTTTATGGGTTTATCGGTGGGCGGCACGCTGCTGTTGGCCACCCTGGCCGCCAGTGCCTCTTATATTGCGGCTCCGGCGGCCATGCGCTCAGCCGTCCCAGAAGCCAACCCGGCCCTGTCGCTGACTGCGGCGCTGGCCATCACCTTCCCGTTCAACATCCTGCTCGGCATCCCGCTCTACCAACGCGGGGTCGAGTGGCTCCTTGGAGGTTCCCCATGACCGGCGTAGCGGCCTCTCACCGCAAACTGCTCACCGTCATCACCGAAGCCAACCTCGAGCGCGATCTCGTCCGCGAGATCGAGGCCGAAGGCGTGGGTGGCTACACGATCTCCGATGTTCGGGGCCGAGGCGACAAGGGCGTGCGCGCCTCGCATTGGGGACACAGCAGCAACATCCGCGTCGAGATCGTTTGCGATACGCCGATGGCCGAACGCGTGCTCGCGCGCCTGCGTGCCAAGTACTACGAGCACTACGCCATCGTGATGTGGGTTCAGGACGTGGAAGTACTGCGCCCGGACAAGTTTCGATAACCGGGCCCGCGCACGAACCGGCCCGGCCGCGCGCCAGTCGTCACACCATCGCGCAGCACCGCCTGACCATTGACGAACACGTGCCGCATGCCAGTTGCGAAGCGGTGCGGCGCCGCGTACGTGGCGTGATCGGCAATATCGGCAGGATCGAACACCACCACGTCGGCAAACGCCCCGGGCCGCAGACAGCCGCGATCCGTGAGCCGAAGGTTCGCCGCCGGCAGGCTGGTGAGTCGACGGATGCCCTCCGCAAGCGGCAGCAAAGCCTCATCACGCACGTAGTGGCCTAGGAAACGCGCAAAAGCGCCATAGGCTCGCGGATGCGGTGCGTGCTGCAGAAAAGCACCGCGGGGCGCGAGCGCCTCTTCATCGGAGCACAGTGTGACCCACGGCAATCGCAACAGCGAACGCAGGTTGTCCTCGGACATCATGAAGTAGGCCGCATGCACCCGACTCTCGTCTTCGAGCACAAGGTCGACGATCGTTTCTGCCGGCGAGCGACCGCGGGCCGAGGCAATCGCGGCGAGAGTCTGGCCGGTCAGCGACTGCAGCTCGGCACGGCGGAAACCGAGCAGTCGCACATGTTCCGCTGAGCCCGCCGCCGTATACAGGCTCTCCCACGTGGGCGAAGGATCGTCTATTTCTTTGACAACTCGAGCTCGTAACTGGGAATCTCGCAACCGCGCGAGCCATTGTGCGGTACCGCCTTCCTGTACCCAGGGCGGCATCGCGGCATCAAAACCCGATGCGCCCGCCAAATACGGGTAGACGTTCGCACTGACGTCCAGCCCCTGAGCGCGGGCCGCCTCAATGCGCGCCACCGCCGCATCGAGCAAGGGCCAGTTGCGCCGACCCGCGGCCTTGAAGTGCCAGACCTCGGCGTGCTCGCGCGTCGCGCGGGCGATGTCGATCAACTCGTCGATAGCGGTCAGCAGCTGCGTTGACTCGCTGCGCACATGCGAAAAGTACCCTCCCCCGTACTCCGCTGCAGCGAGCGCGAGTGCCTGCAACTCCGCGGGCGCTGCAAACGCCGCGGGAGCGTAGATGAGAGAAGAGCCGACCCCGAGCGCCCCTTCGAGCATGGCTTGCCGTACCAGCCCCTGCATGCGTGTGAGCTCGCGCGCGTTAGGGCTGCGGTCGGCATGGCCGAGCTCGTGAATGCGCACGGTCGTCGCGCCCACGAGCGAGGCTACGTTGACGCCGACCCCGCGTTTTTCGAGAAACTCCAGATACTCGCCGAGCGTGTTCCAATCGAGCGGATAGCGACTGCCCAGCCGTCGCAGTCGAAGATCGCCTCGCATACTGGCGTTCAGTGGCCCCATCGAGAGACCCTCACCGAAAACCTCGAGCGTCACGCCCTGACGCATATCGCTCTCGGCCGTCGCATCCTCGATGATCGACTCGGTCGCCCACGACAACGAATTGATGAAGCCCGGCGCCACCGCGAGCCCGCGCGCGTCGATCTCCACCCGTCCGTTCATCCAGCCGAGATCACCAATGGCTGCAATTCGATCGCGGACGATGCCGATGTCGGCGACTCTCGGCAGACCACCGCTGCCGTCGTACACCGTGCCACCGCGGATCAGCAGACTAAAGGCGGGCGGCGGCGTCTCGCCCGACTCTCGCGTGCGTCGCCACAGCGCGGCAAACACCATGCCCCAAAACGCCTGTCGGGTACGCCGCAGCCAATTCATGGCAGGATGCTGCCATCTTTGCCTGCTCCGTGACCACACGCCATGCGCCAACCTTCCGACCCCACGCGCCGGACACTTTTGCAGCTAGCACTGGCGCTCTCCGCCACGGGTGTCACCACGGCTACAAACGCCGCCACCATGCGCAGCGTGCCGCTCGACGATGCCGCCTTCAACGTCCGCACGGTCGGCAAGTTGCTGGGCGACCTGTCAGGCGTCGTCACCTACACCTGGAACCCTGGGACCGTGTACGGCGTCATCCCCGGGGCCGGTCTGCCACCGGGCGAGTTCGGCCGAGCGCTCTATCGCGTTGAGGGCGTGACCCAAAGAATTTCGCGACTACTCGAAGATGGCAGCGTAGAGGAACGCTCGCGCAACTGGATGTTCTACGTCGATGCCGAGCGCGACGAGTACCTCTCCCGCTGGCGCAATCCCTACACGGGTGAGGATCTGGAGGTACCGCCGTGGCGCGGATCGCCCTCGCGCTCAGTGCTCACCGTACGAGGCCCCGAGGTGAATTTCGGCGCGGGCTTCGAGAACACCTCGCTCGGCAAGCCGCCAAGGCTCGCGTTCCGCACACTCGGTGAGCGCACCTGGATCACTCGTCACGCCGCGACCCGTCTCACCGACGCCGCAGGCAAGCACCGCAACGAGTTGTCGATCGATGCGTGGATCTGCCGCACTGCGGATCTGCTGGATGAGCGCCTGACGCACATCCCCTCGACTTACACGTGGACGAGCCATGCCGAGTGGCAACCCTGGACGCGCATGCAGGGACGAGCGGGGAACGTGCTCTGGCGAATCGAGTCGGTCGTCCTGCACGAGCGCGAGGCCTTGCCGCAGCGCTTTTTGCGTCACCTCGAGACGTTGCTGCCGGGTAAACTCGATGAACCCTTGAACTGGAGTTCCTGATGGCCGGTGCCAGTCTGCTCGCGCTGCTCGATGACATCACCACGGTGCTTGACGATGTCGCGGTACTAAGCAAAGTCGCAGCCAAGAAAAGCGCGGGCGTGCTCGGCGATGATCTCGCCGTAAACGCAGAGCAGGTCAGCGGAGTGCAGGCTGCGCGGGAGTTGCCCGTGGTCTGGGCGGTGGCCAAAGGCTCGATGATCAACAAAGCGATCCTCGTGCCCGCAGCGCTCTTGATCAGCTACCTTGCCCCGTGGCTGGTGACGCCGCTGATGGTCGTGGGCGGTTTGTTCCTCTGCTACGAAGGTTGCGAGAAGCTCGCGCATCGCTGGCTGCAGAGCCGCAGCGAGAGCGAAGCTGAGCACGCCGCCCTGAGCGCGGCGGCAGCCGACCCAGCCGTCGATCTCGTCGCCTTCGAGCGCGACAAGATCAAGGGCGCAATCCGTACCGATTTCATTCTCTCGGCCGAAATCATCGTCATCACGCTGGGCACGGTCGCGGATGCGCCGCTCGGCACACGCGTGGGCGTGCTGGTGGCGATCGCAGTACTAATGACGATCGGCGTCTACGGACTCGTGGCAGGCATCGTCAAACTCGATGACGCCGGCGCGCACCTCGTGCGCCGCAGCGGAACTGGCATGAGCGCGAAGTTCGCGCGCTCACTCGGCGCAGGATTGCTCGCCATGGCACCCAAACTCATGGCAACCCTAGGTGTCGTCGGCACGGCGGCGATGTTCCTGGTCGGCGGCGGCATTCTGACCCATGCCCTGCCTTTCCTGCCTCACGCGGCGGGCCTGCTCGCCGTGCTGCTCGATGGCATCGTCGGCGTGCTCGCGGGAGCCGTGGTGCTTGCCGTCGTACTACTCGTCAAGCGGCTTCGATAGGCAATCACCTCGCCGGAATCTCACTCACCCTGCAGTTGCGCGACGAGCGCATCGGGCAGTACGCGCGCCTGACCGGGGCGCAGATCATCCGGCAAGCGAACAGGCCCATAGCGTAAGCGCATCAGTCGGCTGACCTCGTGACCGACCGCCGACCACAGACGGCGAACCTCGCGGTTGCGACCTTCGTGCAGGATGCAGCGATACCAAGCGTGACCGTCCGAGGCCTGCTCCGCCTCGAGCCGATCGAAGCGTGCCCAGCCGTCCTCCAGCTGCACACCCTCGCGCAGCCGCGCGAGAGCCGCCGCCGTGGGGTGCGAACGCACGCGAACGAGGTACTCGCGCTCCACCTCGGATGAAGGGTGCATCAGCCGGTGGGCGAGATCGCCATCCGTGGTGAAGAGCAGCAGCCCCGAGGTATTCACGTCGAGACGACCCACCACGATCCACCGGCCTTGTGGCGGCGGTGGCAGTCGGTCGAACACGGTGGGTCGTCCCTGCGGGTCCTGCCGCGTGGTCACTTCACCTACGGGCTTGTGATAACCGAGCACGACGAGCCGGGCTGCTGCGCCCTGCTGCAAGGCGGAGTCGATCGCGATCGGACGCCCATCGAGCAGCACTCGATCCTCCGGCCCGATGCGCAGGCCAAGCTCGGCGACCTGACCGTTCACGGTCACGCGACCCTCGCGGATCCACTCCTCAATGCTGCGACGGGACCCGAGACCGAGTCCCGCCAGAACCTTTTGCAAACGCTCCGCCATGGGTGGCAAATGATAACGATCCTGCGCCCCATAACGAGGGGTTATGCGCCTATAGCGCTTGCGGCTCGAATTCCAGCCGCGATCGGCACATCCTTCGCACATGATCCACGACAGCATCCTCAGCACGATCGGCAACACCCCCATCGTGCGCATCAACCGGCTCTCCCCCTCCGGCGTCGCGATGTACGTCAAGTGCGAGGCCTTCAACCCGCTGCATTCGGTCAAGGATCGGCTCGCCATCGCGATCATCGAAGACGCCGAACGCCGTGGCACTTTGCGCCCTGGACAGACCGTGGTCGAGGCGACCTCGGGCAACACCGGCATCGCGCTGGCCATGGTCTGCGCGGCGAAAGGCTACCCGTTCGTCGCCGTGATGGTCGAAACCTTCTCCATCGAGCGCCGCAAGATCATGCGAGCGCTCGGCGCCAAGGTCATTCTCACGCCCGCTGCGGAACGCGGCTCGGGGATGGTGCGCAAGGCTGAGGAGCTGTCGGCCAAGCACGGCTGGTTCCTGTCTCGTCAGTTCGAGAACGAGGCAAACCCTGCCTACCATCGCAACACCACCGGCCCTGAAATCCTGCGCGACTTCGCCGGTCGCCGGCTCGATTTCTTTGTTTCCGGCTGGGGCACGGGCGGGACGCTCTCCGGTGTCGGCCAGACACTGAAGCTCGCCCGTCCGGAAGTGCAGATCGTCGCCACGGAACCGCAGAACGCGTCGTTGCTGGCGGGCGGCACTTTTACGCCTCACAAGATTCAGGGTTGGACACCGGACTTCGTGCCGAAGGTACTCGATCGCCGCGTCGTCGATCGAATCGTCCCGGTGAGCGATGACGAATCCCTCGAGACCGCACGGGCACTGGCGTCCCAAGAAGGTATCTTCTGCGGCATTTCCTGCGGCGGCACATTCGCGGCAGCGCTGAAGGTGGCACGGGCCGCCGAGCCAGGATCGGTCGTCCTCGCCATGCTGCCCGATACCGGCGAGCGCTATCTCTCGACGGCGCTCTTTGCGCATCTGCCCGAAGGCAGCGACCCGGAGCCATGAGTACGTCCAACAAGGCACCCTTGCCCGAGCCGTTTCGACTGCACCGAGGGGGCGAACTGCCGGGCGGCGTGATCGCCTACGAGACCTGGGGTGAACTTAATGCCGCACACGACAACGCGGTGCTGCTCTTCACGGGACTCTCGCCTTCGGCACACGCCGCCTCGTCGGTTCAGGACTCGCGACCGGGTTGGTGGGAGCTGCTGATCGCCGCGGGCGGCGCTCTCGACACTAACCGCTACTTCATCATCTGCGTCAACTCGCTCGGCAGTTGCTTCGGCTCCACTGGCCCAGCCTCCATCGACCCACGCACGGGCTATCGATACGGCAAGCACTTTCCCGAAATCACCGTCGAGGATATCGCCCGTGGCGGGCACGCAGTGCTCGAACATCTCGGCATCCGCCAGGTCCATGCAGTGATCGGCCCCTCACTCGGTGGCATGACCGTGCTCGCGTTCATCGCGCTCTTTCCGCAGGCGGCGAAACACCTGCTGAGCATCAGTGGCACGGATGCCGCGAGTCCCTACGCGATCGCGCTGCGCAGCCTGCAGCGCGAGGCCGTCACACTCGATGCCGCCTGGCGCGAGGGCGACTACCTGCCCGAGTCTCCGCCCCGTGCCGGACTCGCCTTGGCGCGCAAGATCGGCACCATCACCTACCGCTCGGCGCGCGAGTTGCAACAACGCTTCGCGCGCACGCCCTCGGCCGAGGGGCACGACTTCGCCGTGCAGGATTACCTCACGCAACAGGCCCGCAAGTTCGTCGATGCCTTCGATGCGAACTGCTACCTGCGTCTGTCGCGTGCGATGGATCTGTTCGAACTCACGCAGCATGGCGATCCAGCTACGCTGTTCCAACGCTCGTCCCTGCAATCAGCGCTCGTCATCGGCGTCGAACTCGACCAACTCTTCAGCATCGAGGAACAGTCGCGGATCGCTGATGCTCTGCGCGCAGGCGGTGTCTCCACAACCTTTGCGCGGCTCGACAGCCTCGCGGGTCACGATGCGTTTCTCGTGGACTTTGCCAGCTTCGATCTCACCCTCCGTCGCTGGTTCGATACTCACTCACCTGTCGGAGTCAAACATGCGCCCTGAAACCATCGCCGTGCACGGCGGCTACACGCCAGACCCCACCACCAAGTCCGTCGCCGTACCGATCTACCAGACCACCTCCTACGCCTTCGACAGCGCGCAGCACGGAGCGGATCTGTTCGATCTCAAGGTGCAAGGCAACATCTACACGCGCATCATGAACCCGACCAGCGACGTGCTCGAGAAGCGCATCGCCGAACTTGAGGGCGGCATCGGTGCGCTCGCACTGGCCTCGGGCAGTGCCGCCGTCACCTACGCACTGATGACCATTGCCGAGCAGGGCGACAATATCGTCAGCTCGAGCGCTCTGTACGGTGGCACCTACAATCTCTTCGCCCACACGCTGCCACAGTTCGGCATCGAGGTCCGCTTTGCCGATCACCGCAACCCTGCATCGTTCGAGCACCTGATCGACGCGCGCACCAAGGCGGTGTTCTGCGAATCCATCGGCAACCCGCTCGGCAACGTCACCGACTTCGGTGCCATTGCCGCCATTGCCCACCGACACGGCGTACCGCTGATCGTCGACAACACGGTGCCCTCGCCCTACCTCTGCCGCCCGTTCGAGCACGGCGCCGACATCGTGGTACATTCTTTGACCAAGTATCTGGGTGGTCACGGTAACAGCATCGGTGGCGTGTTGGTCGATTCGGGGAAGTTCCCCTGGGCCGAGCACAAGACGCGCTTCCGCCGTCTGAACGAGCCCGATGTGTCGTATCACGGCGTGGTGTACACCGAGGCCTTGGGGCCCGCGGCGTACATCGGCCGCGCGCGCGTCGTGCCGCTGCGCAACATGGGCGCGGCGATCTCGCCCTTCAATTCGTTCCTCATCCTGCAGGGCGTGGAGACTCTCGCCGTGCGCATGGATCGGATTTGCGACAACGCACTCGGCATCGCCCGTTTTCTCGCGCAGCATCCCGCGGTCAGCTGGGTGAATTACGCAGGACTACCGGATCATCCCGACCATGCTCTGGTGCGCCAGTACATGGGAGGTCGCGCCTCGGGCATCCTGACCTTCGGCGTGAAGGGAGGGCGCGCTGCAGGTGAGAAATTCCTCGATGCGCTGAAGCTCGTGATTCGTCTTGTGAACATCGGTGATGCGCGCTCGCTCGCCACTCACCCGGCGTCGACCACGCATCGACAGCTATCGCCCGAGGAACTCGCGAAAGCGGGCGTCTCCGAAGACATGGTTCGCCTGTCGATCGGCATCGAGCACATCGAGGACCTCAAGGAGGACCTAGATCAGGCGTTGCGCAGCGCCTAACGCCTGGTGCGACGCTTGGCGGGCTTGGTTGGCTTCTGCGGCGCACGCGCCGTGCGACCGCGCGCCTCCTCGACCTGCTCCTGCAAGATGCGGAACAGGCTGTCGATGAACTCCTTGCGCTCGGCAGCGAGCTTCCCTTCCTGCTCCGGACTGAAATCGAAGGCATCGATTTCACCTGCCGCGAGTCCGCCTTGGCGAACCTGGATCGCCTCAAACGCCGCCAGACGCTCACGCAGGGTCCACACCTCGCTGCCGAGCACGACGACCATATTGAGGATCTTGTCGATCGCCGGGTCAGCAAAGAAATAGGGACGCCCGCCGCGAATGGTGCGGCGCATCGGCTCGCGGCTCATTTCCACGCTCCGAAGCAGTACCACATGATCCCGTCGGTCAGGCGACCCGTCTTGTCGCTATCGACCTCCGGCGGACGCGTCGCCGCCTCGGACCACACCTTCTCGCCGTACCAGCCGACGGAGGGAATCACGAACTGCAGGAAATTCTTCGGCTTGAAGCCGGCACGGGCACACACCGCCGCAGGGTCAAGATCACGGAACGGTTTGTAGAAAGGCTCGTTGTTGTAGGCGCTGTCCCAATCGAGATAGAACGCCTCGTAGGGCGAGAGCTGCCCGTTCGGTGGCAACTCCATATGCAGCATCAGGCCACCGGGCTTCAGCACGCGATAGGCCTCGGCGATGATCTTCTCGATGCCCTTCTTCGGTACCTCGTGCAGGAACATCGATGAAAACACCACATCGAAGCTCGCATCCGGGAAGTCGAGCTGCTCGGCATTCATCTGGTGGAAGTGGATCTCTCGGCCCTGCGCCTGCGCGCGCGCATGCGCGTAACGTAGGCACGGGGCTGCCACATCGATGCCATGCACCTCTGCCTCGGGAAATTGATCTTTCCAGGAGCCGGTGTTGTGGCCGATGGTGCAGCCGAGATCAAGAATCTTCTTCGGCTTGAGATTCGGAAACTTCAGCCGAATGAACCCGGCGATCGATTGGCCGATGTCATCGAGGTTTTGGCCCATGAGGCCGAACGAGAACACCGCGAGACCGTTATCGTAGAGCGCTCCTGCAGCCAAATCCTCGGCTTCGTACTCACCGTCGTAGTTGCCCGCCATCAGATGCACGTCGATCGCGGACACGTAGCGCGGCACCTCGAAGCCTTCCTTCAGCTGCAGCGAGCCGAACTTCTTGCGCCGCGCAAGACGAGCCGCCTTGTCCTTGAGCTGCGGACGATTGCGTTCAAGCGGCGGGAACACCGACTGCCAGACCATGTCTTGTGCGGTGACACGCAGGCTGGAGTAGAACTTGAAGTACTCGTTGGCCTTGATGGATTTATGCACCTCAGGACCGTTGGTCGGCGCACGACCCGTCGCCCGGCGGAAGGCCGGCTCCACGTCCGCGTCGTACACAGCGCGCATGCCGGTGGCCATGTCGTTGAGCACGTGGGCGCGCAGACCCGAAACGAAGTTCATCCGCGCTTTTTCGTCCCGGCTCTTGTCGAGTTTCAGTTCGTGCTTCAGTTCAAGCATGTGACTCTCCGCTACCTTGCTCAGTGGTCGGTCAGCAACCGACCAAATCCTTCAATGCGATCGTTGATGCCATTGGCCCGCAGGGCGTGCCAGTAGGTCGCCGTGTTGATGGCGATGACGGGCTTGCCCAGCCATCCCTCGGCCTCGGCCGCCAAGCGCACCATCGACAGGTTGGTGCCCACTTGAATGATCGCATCGACATCCGGGCCGTCAAGTTCGCGTAGCACCTCACGGCAGCGCGAGGTCGGGATCTGGGCGATCCCGGTCCAGGACGAGGCCCGCATCGGCACATCGCGCACGGTCTCGTAGCCCATGTCCTTGAAGTACCCGCGCACCTCGGCGTTGGCCACCGGGTAGTAGGGGGACAGGAAGGCGATACGCCGGATGCCGCCATAGGCCTTGAGCGCCGCCGTGCAGGAGTGCGAGCCAATCGAAATCGACACCCCAGACTCCTTCTCGACCATGCTCTGGAAGGCATCCGCCCCGGCTGCACCGCCGTAGAACGTAATCGCCGACATCCCCATGACGAGGTAGTCGGGCTCGCAGGTCATGACGCTGCGCACCGCATCGATCACGCCCTGCGAGATCTTCTGCGTGGCTGCCATGAAGGTCTCATCCGACACGGCGCGGGAATTGGGCGTGTAAATGCGGCTGTAGTGATTGGTAACGCCATGCGGACGCATGTCGTCAAAGTCGGGCTGCACGATCGTGTTGGTCGAGGGCCCGAGCACCCCGAACAAGCGTCGATACCCCTGCGCGTCGTTCCCCATCGTCCTCACCCCCGTAATTCGTCGAATAGCATCGATCGCCCGCGAGCGATCACCCGAGGACGCAGGCTAGCACGCGCGGACAAAGGCCGAAAAACACCCAAAGTCCGTTTGCGCGCTGCGGTCAGCCGCGGCCACAATGCCCTCATGACTCGCTCCACCGTGCTGCTTGCCGTCACCCTGCTCGCCGGGCTTGCCGCTGCCTCCGGCTGGCGCTCGGCGACACCGCAGAGCGCCCCGCCGGATCGGCTACGGATCGCCACCTGGAACCTCGAATGGCTCATCGCGCCTGAGGATTTCCGCGCGCTCGCCCGTGACTGCGTACCGCGGGACGCCTCGCCCGGCCCGCGGCGACGGTTCGTCCCCTGCAACGTCGCAGCCGATCACGAACGCAGCACGGCCGACTTTCGCGCCCTGGAGCGCTACGCACGGCTGCTCGATGCCGACGTGATTGCGCTTCAGGAAGTCGACGGCGAACGCGCCGCCCGCCTCGTATTCCCGAACCACGATTTCTGCTTTACGCAACGCGAGGGCGTGCAGAACAACGGTTTCGCCATCCGGCGCGGTCTCGTCCATCGCTGCGGCGAGGACTGGTCGACGCTCTCGCTCGGCGGCCGGGTGCGCAGCGGCGCCGAGTTGATCCTCTTCCCGGACTCCGCTCAGGAGATGCGCTTGCTCTCCGTGCACCTGAAATCAGGCTGCCCTCGTCGACCCCTCGACGATCCGCGCGATGCCTGCGAAACACTCTCCCGCCAAGTTCCGGAACTCGAGCGCTGGATCGACACCCAGGCCGCCGCGGGCCGGCGCTACGCGATCCTCGGTGACTTCAACCACGACCTGTTGATCACACGCGGTCCGGCGCGCAACGACCAAGGCCAATTGCGCAACCTCTGGGCCGAAATCGACGATGGTGAACCCGCCGGCGCACGCCTTATCAACGTGGCGGCCGGTCAGCCTTTCGTCAACTGCTCAGCCGGTCAGAACTACTCGAGCTACATCGATCATGTCGTGCTCGGCGAGTCGCTCGCCGAGTGGCGTCTGCCGGGTTCGTTCGTGCGGCTGACCTACGAGACGCGCGATGCGCTGCAACGCAAACTGAGTGACCATTGCCCGGTGGGCGTCGACCTCGCACCTCCGCGGTCAGGCGCAACCTCTGCAGGAGTTCAGCCATGACGCTCGATACCGTGTTCGAAGGCGCGACGGTATTTGATGGCACCGGGGCCGCGCCGTACACCGCCGATGTCGGCGTACGCGATGGGCTCATCCAAGAGATTGGCACGGTGCGCACCGTGGCCACAGAGCGCATCGATGCGCGCGGCGCCTGGCTGACCCCGGGCTTCGTCGATCTGCATACGCATTACGACGGGCAGGCGAGCTGGGATCAAACCTTCAGCCCGAGCATCCATCACGGTGTCACCACCGTGCTCTTCGGCAACTGCGGGGTCGGCTTTGCGCCGCTCGGCGGTGGCCTGCGCGAGCGCGCCATCGACAACCTGATCTCGCTCATGGAAGGCGTCGAGGACATCCCGGGCGCCGTGCTCGCCGAGGGCGTGAGCTTCGACTGGCAGAGTTTTCCTGAGTACCTCGATGCGCTCGAACGCCGGCCACACAGTCTCGACTTTCTGGTGCAGGTACCGCACGACCCGCTGCGTATGGCGGTGATGGGCGAACGGGCGCTCGAGCGGCAGAGCGCGACCGGCGACGATGTGGCAGCCATGCGTCGGCTGCTGCGTGAAGCACTCGAGGCGGGCGCCGCGGGCTTTTCTACCGGCCGCACCGACAACCATCGCACCACCCGCGGTCTACCAACCCCTGCGGCAGAGGCCAACGCCGCCGAACTCATCGGTCTCGCCTCAGCCTTCGAAGGCCTGAAGCATGGCGTCGTGCAACTCGTCAGTGACTTCAATCTGCTCGAGGGCCCGGAGGGCTTCAGCGCCGAGTTCGATCTCGTCGAAACTTTGGCGCGTCATAGCGGGCGCCCCCTCTCGATGACCTGGATGCAGCGCGACCCCGGTGCCGAACAATGGCGCGCCATCCGCGCGCGCACCGAAGCCGCCGTCGCGCAGGGACTGCCGCTGTGGCTGCAGACAAGTTCCCGCGGGATCGGCGTGATCCTGGGTCTCGATACGAGCTTCCATCCGCTGATGGGCTTCCCCGGATACCTCGAAGTCGCGGCACTGCCACTGGCCGCGCGCGCAGCCGCGCTACGCGACCCGGCACGCAAGGCGCGCATCCTCGGCGAACGCTCGGGACGCCTCGCGGGCGATGGCAGTGCGATTCCTCCGATCGTCGATCTGATGCTTGCCCGCATCGAACTCATCGCGGGGCGCATGTTCCCACTCACGAGCACACGCGCCGATGGCAGCCTCGCGGTGGACTACGAGCCGTCGGTCGCCCAGAGCCTGCTCGCAGTGGCTCGGCGCCGGGGCTGCAGCGCACTCGAGGCAATCTACGATCACCTGGCCGCAGGCTCTGGCGATCAACTCATCCACTTCCCGATCTTCAACTACCTCGACGGCTCGCTCGAGGTGGTGCGCGAGATGTTGCAGCATCCGCGAGCACTGTATGGACTATCCGATGCGGGCGCGCACGTCGGCACGATCTGCGATGCGAGCAGCACCACGTTCCTGCTCAGCCACTGGTGTCGCGATCGACAGCACGGCTCGCTCGAAGCTGCCCAGCTCATCGAGATGCTGACGCAGCGCAATGCGCGGCATCTGGGGCTCACCGATCGCGGGCGCATCGCCTGCGGCCTGCGCGCTGATCTGAATCTGATCGACCCGGCTCGACTCGCGCCGGGTGTGCCGCAACTCGTCAACGATCTGCCCTCAGGCGGCAAGCGGCTGCTGCAGACTTCGTCAGGCTATCTCGGTACCTGGGTTCGAGGGCTGCCCGTGATACGTCACGGCGAGATCACTGCACACCGGCCAGGCGCGCTCGTGCGGGCGCACTGACCCACCGAAGTTCACGCAATCACCTCGGTTGCCCTTACGGGCCGCTGCGCCACGCCTTGCAGAAGGCGTCGAGTTCGCTGCGCGAATTCGCGTCGCACAACGACCCGACCGAAACGGCTTCGGTATCGAGCGTCTTGCGCACGATACGTGCCTCCGCATCCAAAGTGACCTCGAAGCGCATCCCTGGAACAGCCTCCGCTGAGCGTTGCGGTTGCTCGGCATCCACCTGGAATACCACGCCCTGTATGCGCATCGCCTCACCGTCGCAACCCACGGACTGCACCACCGAGGCCTCGGCGAGATCGGTGAGCTCGACTTCACTCGCGCTGCCCTCGAGCAGGGCCTCATCGAAGCGGCCTACCGTCAACTGGTAGCCGTCCTGCACCGTCCACACGCGCCCCGCGCAGCGCGCAACCCAGCCACTCGTCGGTAGCTCGAGCCCCGATGCCTCCGATGTGCGCCAGGTCACGGGCACCGTATCGGGCAGACTCTGCTTTGCGAGAACTCCACCATCTGAATCGCGATACTCGAGCCACCAGCGCTGCACACCGACAGAGCGTTCGACGACGATCGCATGCCGGCGCGGTGATGCGGGATCAAGGGCGAGCGATACGGCGGGTGTGGCCAGTCCCCCACTCGATGAGCCGGTCTGTGCAGAGCCCGTCAACGTCAAAGACTGCGGAATCGGCGTCGCGGTGCTTGACCCCCCTGCAACCGTCAGGGTCGTCACGCTGGTCGCCGTTGACGTCGTAGCCGCGCTGGAGGCGTCCACCCCGACAAAGCGCACTTCGACGGCTCCCTCTGCAGCGCTTACCGGCACTGCACCCGTCGGCATCAAGCCGTTGCGCCGCGGAAATCCGCGTGAAAACTTGCCAGCTCCGATCGACGTCAGATCAAGGCGTCCCTGCTGCGATAGCCGGGTCAGATAAATCGATTCAACGAGCACCCCTGACTTGGCGCCGCGCACATCGAGCGTCTCCCACAACGCCGAGGTCACGGGGTACGCCGCGCAAGCCTCACCGAGATCACAAATGAAGAGGTCGTTGTCCACATCGGCACCAACCACGAGCCAGTACTGGCCAGGCTCGACGTCATTGATTTGCGCCGTCGCCGAAGGACCATTAGCAACTACGTTGGCCTCCGCAACGACCGACTCGTTCACCGGGTCATAGAGCAGCGCATACTGCGCGCCACCGCTGCCGACATAGGTATCGGGCTTACGGGCGACAATAACCTTGAGGGTCGAGGGCACAGAGAGCCCATTAAAGGTCGCGGTAAACGTCAGCACGGCCTCGCTCGTACCAATCGGTAGCTTGCTGCGATCCACGGCGAATGCAATCCGATAATTACGCGCATCAATGGCTGTCGCCGATCCTGGCGAACTGATCCAATCACGTGAGGCAGACACCTTGATGCCGGTGAGCCCGGCAATGTCACCGGTGAGAGTCAGCGTCACCGTGGCGAGGCTGCTGGTATCACCAAAGTCGAGCGTTCCAGGACTAAACGAAATCTTGAACGGCGCTGACGGAATCACTCCGGTCTTCGCCGTAGTCAACGCGCGTACAGTGTTGATCGCACCGTAGCCATACAGAAGGTCCTTACCCGTCTCACCGATGTCGTCCGTCAAGGCGCCTGCGGCGATATAAGTGTCGACGAGTACAGGTGTGAGGTCGGCCTTCACGCCCTTCATCATCGCGAGCACACCCGCCACATGAGGCGTGGCCATCGAGGTGCCCAGAGAGCCGCGATAGGTGAAATTCACGGGGCCATCGCCCTCTCGAGCAATATCCGTACTGAACACGCCGATGCCGGCATCACCACCCGGAGCGGCCACATCGAGTGCGGTACCACGATTCGAGTACGAAGAAATCTGCTTGAGGGATCCCAACGCAGACACCGCAATCACCCCATTGCAGTTGGCGGGAGAGCCAACGAAAGAAAGGCTGCTGTTACCTGCTGCTGCGACCACCATCACACCGGCCGCGCGCACCTCGTTGATCACCTGCTGGTAGGAGGATGAGCAGTTCGACGAGTCTGATCCCAGACTGAGATTGATGATGTCGGCCTTACGCGGTGGCTGCAGGGTTGTGAGCCCTGCGGCGTAGCGCATGCCCTCGATAATGTCGCTACTCGAGCCGCTGCCCGTGGCGTTGAGAGCGCGCACCGGCAGGATCTTCGTGGTCCAGCCAACACCCGTCACGCCCTGAGCGTTATTACCGCGCGCGGCGACAGTTCCGGCCACGTGTGTACCGTGAGAGGTGCGGATCGACGAACCGCTGCGAATGATGCCGGGGTCAGACGGGTCGTTGTCGCGCCCATCACCGTCACCTGACGGATCGCTCGAGACGAAGTCGTAGCCTCCCAGCAGGTTCTCGACGAGATCGGGGTGGCGTGCGACGCCCGAGTCGATCACCGCCACCACCACGTCCGGGTTACCGGTGCTGATGTCCCAGGCCGCGGGCAATTGGATGAGATCGTAGTGCCACTTCTGCTTCGGGTACTGCGGGTCGTTCGGCTCGGCCAACGTGCGCATGATGAAGTCAGGGTCGGCGCTCTGGATGCGCGAGTCCGTGCGCAGTTCGCGTATCGCACGCTGCGTGAGCCAGCGCTGGCGCTGATCCTCCGAGGCGAACTGCCCCCATGGCAGCGTCTGCCGCTTCGGCGAGGCCACCGCCACCGTGACCACCGAGTCGATGCTGCCCGAGAGAATCTTGAAATCCGTCATGGGATCAGCGAGTTCGTCGACCTGACGCAACGGCGAATCGCCCGCAGGGCGCCCCCCGCCGCGCAGTGCTTCGCGGGCTTCGGGCTTGAGAACCACGAGCGCCTGATTCGGCACAAGGTCTAAGGCCAGCGTCGAGCTACCGAAACGCGAAGCATTCGTCGCCGAGTCCGACACCAGCAGATAACGGCTCGACCCACTAAACACCGACACGACGACGATGTACTCGGCATTCGTCGGCGCTGTAACTACCTCCAGATTATTCTCACTCTCAGATGCATCGACGAGTGTGCCCGAGGGCGTGTAGAGGTATAGATCGACATCGTCGAACACCCCATCTCCCGCGAGTTCAAGCACCACTTTTTGCCCGGCAAGCAACGAGACCCGGTAGTAATCCTCCAAGTCGCCTTCGCGCTGTAACTGACCGGCAGATCCAGTCAGTGGCTCGTTGACGTAGCCGCCCACCGCGAAGGGCCAGTTGAGGGATTGGGGAGCATCGCTGCCGTTATCCTCGAGTCCGCCGTTGGGATCGTTCGTATCGCTGTCGGTCTGGATGAAGGATGGAGTCAGCAAATTGAAAGACAGCGACGCCACCGGCGCCGTGGCCTTCAGTGCTACGGTCCGCACCCCGCCGGGCGCGTTGGTTGCAATGCGCAGCTGCGCACTGCGCTCACCCGAGCCGATTGGCACAAAGCGCACGGCGATCGTGCATGTCTTGCTCGATTCCAACGTGGCGGGGCAATTGTTCGTCTGGGTAAATTGCGCGGCGTGGGTACCAGAGAACGTGATCTCGCCGATGCTTAGGGCGACCTTGCCGCTGCTGGTGAGCACGATGTCGCGGATCGTGCTCATCGATCCACCCGCGGTCGTACCGAAGTCGATGGCGCTCGGGCTCAGCGACAACGCCGGCGCTAGCACTTCGACGGTGGCCGACCTGCTGACCGACCCCTCGCTGTTGCTGCACGAGAGCGTGTAGGTGCGAAAACCGCTGACGGTCGGAGTGACCGTCGCGGTGTTGACGCCGCTAGTCGCCGACTTCGCGCCCTGCCACTCGCCCGAGGCCGTGCAGCTCACGGCACCGCCCACTGTCCAGCGTAACTGAGTGCTGGAGCCCAGCGCGATCTGCGTGGGCAGGGCTGTGAACACCAGCGTCGGCACCGCGCCCTGAACCTTGACCGTTGTAGACGCCGACACAGAGCCTGCGGGTCCCGTACAGGCCAAGGTGAAGCTGCGATCACCGGTCTGCAGGAACGGCTCCGTGGTGAAGGAGCCCGACTTGCCACGCGATCCGTCCCACGAGCCGCTCGCCACGCAGTCAGTGGCATCCACGGTTGACCAGGATAATCGCGTGCCCGAACCAAGCGAGACGGTCGCGGGCGTGGCCGTGAAGGTGAGTTTGGGTGCCGCAGCCACCGCGAGCGAACGCGTGACCGCCGTGGTCCCGCCCGCGCCGGTGCAGGTCAGGGTGTAGGTCTTGGTGCCTCGGCTCAGCGCACCGATCGTCTCGGAACCTTGGGAAGTTTTCTCGCCACTCCAGTTGCGACTCGCACGGCAACTGCGCGCGTTACTGGCGGTCCAGTTCAGGGTGACCGCTCCTTCGGGATTGACCACCGCATCACTCAAGTTGAACGTGAGCACGGGCGGCGGCAACACGCTGACACTCAGCGACTGAGAGACCTCGCCGATATCATTGACGCAACGTAACGTGTAGTCGTTGGACGGGTTCGTCAGCGTGCCGGTGGATTGCGAGCCGCTCGGCTTCTGCTCGCCCGACCACGCGCCGCTCGCCGTACAGGAGGTGACATCGGTCGCCCGCCATCGCAGCGTGGTGCCCTTGCCCGTTGCCACCTCGGAGGCCAAGGCGCTGAAGGTCAGTTGCGGCTTCGGCAGGATGGACACCTTGACGCTGGAGCGGCCCGACCCGCCCGGCCCGGTGCAGGCCAAGGTAAAGGTCTTAGCTCCTTTGGCTGCGGGGACCGACTCCGCGGCGCCCTGGGTCGCTTGATCGCCACTCCAGGCGCCGCTCGCCTTGCAGGCCACGGCATCGGTTGCGCTCCAACGTAACGCCACGGCCTTCCCGAGTTCAATCGTCGGTGCAGCAGCCGTGAGGGTCACCACGGGCGCCGCCACAGCCTTCACCGTCACGGTGCGCGAGATGCTGCCCCCGACACCCTCGCAACCGAGCGTGAATTGATTCTCGCCGAACGGGAGCGGACCTGAACTGCGGCTGCCCGAGCGGGCCGCGGTGCCCTCCAGAGTGCCTGACCAGGCACCACTCAGTGTGCATCGGGTCGCACCGCTCAGCACCCAACTGAGGCGTGCCGTACGTCCCACGCCCACGGTCGACGCTGCAACCGACAGGGTCAGCGCAGGTGGTGCCGGCTGCGCCCGAATGGGACCCGCCCACCAAGCCGCTGTCGCCAGCAGAAGCAGCATCGAAAAGGCTGTGGCGGGACGGCACCGCATGAGCCGACTATACCTCTTCGAGATGCCGAAAAAAGAACGGCCCCTTGCGGGGCCGTCCACTCATCAGGCTTGGAGGTCGGTCTTAGAAGCCGATCGCGATACCGGCCGAACCGCCCGTCTCATCACCGGTGGTGGTGACGCCGAGCTTGAACTTGACGCGCTCGCTCACCACGAAGTCCATGCCGAGGGCCGCGGCGGTTTCGCTCGCGAAGGTACCCACGCCAAGGCCGAGGCTGAACTTGCCGTAGTTGACGGTCGGGATCGCAGCGAGGGCCATCGCCATGGCGATACCCTGACGGCTTTCCTTGGTCAGCGAGTCCACACGCTCACCGAGCTGGGTGACGCGGGTGTTGACCGTGTTGATGTTGTTCTGCAAGGTCACATCCGCCGCGGTGCGAGCAGCAACCTCGGCATTGATGTTGTTCTGCAGGGTCGTGTCGGCCGCCTTGCGGTCCGTCACTTCCTTGTCGATGTTCTGTTGCAGCACGACGTCGGCAGCCTTGCGATCAGTGACTTCCTTGTCGATGTTGGCCTGCAACACGACGTCAGCGGCTTTACGATCGGCCACTTCCTTGTCGATATTCTGCTGCAGCACGACATCGGCAGCCTTGCGGTCGGCCACTTCCTTGGTGACGTTGGCCTGCACCGTGTCGATGTTAGTCTGCAAGGTCGCGTCCGCCTTGTAGAGCTGATCGAAGCCATCGACGATGGCCTGGCCGACGTCGTCTGGACTCGCCAAGGCGTCCGCGCCTTCACAGGCGTTTTCACCGTCGGCCCGCTTGGCGCAATCGGCTGCGGAAAGCACGGCCCGCGCTGGATTGTTGGCATTCTTGGGATCTGTCAGCAAGTCATAGTTGGCGTCTTCCCCCGGGGCGAGGGGCTTGGCGGCGGCGCTTAACAGGGTCTCGTACGTGCCTGTTGCGGTTTCCAAATCGAGCTCTGCGCCATCCAATTCCGTTCTGTCGGCCGTTGGCACAAAGTTCGTAACGTCTCCCGACGCTATTTCGAGCTCACCCTCTGCAGCGGTCACTGCACCAGTGAATTCCGACAGGTCCGAAGCTTGAAGCTTCGTGAACTCTGCGTCGTACGAACTTTTTTTAGCCACATAAGCGACCACGTCGGCGTCACCGGCGTTGTCGGGGTTCTCAATGAATTCCTGCAGACTTACTCCAGCTGCTACCGCTTTTGGAATAAGAACCTTTTCCGCAGCATTAACGGCCAGAGCCGCCGTCTCAACAGCGCTCTTCAACCCTGTAAGTTTAGCCTCTTCTGCAGCCAGCTTAGATTTCGCAGCTTCGAGAGCCTGTTTCGCTAGGGTCTCGGCGTCTTTAAACTTTTCCAAGTCCTCCGCGTCCGTCTTAACAGCCGCCTCGTAGAGTTCCTTTGCAGTCGTTAAGTCAGTCTCAGCCTGTTTCAACTCGTCGTCCTTCCAGGCGGCTGCATCGAGTTTCGCCTGACACTGGACACGATTCAAATAGTCTTGGTAGGTCTTTTGGCATTCTTCAGAAACGTCCGCGTCCGGATTATCGACGTAGTCAATCACACCCTTTGGGAGGTTAATTGAGTTCTGAGCTAGCGCCGCGGTGGACAGCAACGCTAGAGCAAGCGCGCCAAATCCAGCCGTGCCCCCAATCTTGTTGAATTTCATCGTGAGACCTCCAAGCCCCTTCTTAAAAAAAATTTTCCCTGCGGAAACCCGAAACCGGACCACGCAGGCGGACGCTAGCGTAGCGCCATCACCCTGCGAAATGCGAGTTAGGATAACAAATTCACACTATTCTTGACAAAAAACAACCGCGTTGCAACTTCGCAACATACTGGTCATTCTCGGTCATTCCGGGGCGGTTGTACCCCAGAGAGCGCAAAATCCGCTCGATTCTGCTGTTGGTCGGGCGCAGTGCTGGTCCAATGTGACCGTTGATCCCCGCAACTGGCGGCTACGAACCTCGCCTGAACCATCGACCACAATGCTGAACGCCTGTCCCGCGATGGGACCC
>Ga0209770_10000493_pt1 | contig 21675 bp, 13 predicted proteins | sample LauGreSu1BDMLBDD_2_FD_187572 | JGI IMG/M metagenome (GOLD analysis project Ga0209770, IMG submission 187572) | Freshwater lake microbial communities from Lake Michigan, USA - Su13.BD.MLB.DD (SPAdes) (version 2) | ecosystem: Environmental > Aquatic > Freshwater > Lake | place: Lake Michigan, USA...
CTCACGCGCAATCTTCTTCATCCCCCAAAACTGTTCCTAGACCGAGTGATTGCCAACACTGGAGCCACCGGCTGACTGGATTCCCGAAAGCGTGTTTCTCCGCGCTTTGGGCTTTTGTCTCGGGGCACCGCGGTCTTCCAATTCACCCCATGACGGAACCGGAGGCGAAGTCAGTGATCGGCATCGAATGCGGAGGCACACGTACTGTGGCGTTGGCTGCGTCGTTGGGGTCGCGAGAACCCTTGGCTCGTGTGGAAGCCGGGGCGGCCAACTTGCGACTCATCTCCGACGCCCAACTCGAGTCCCATTTCAGTGCGCTGAAATCCCGCCTGCCCGATCCGGCCGCCATCGGTATCGGCATGGCCGGGGTGAGGACCGAGGAAGACCGGCAAAGATTGCGGGCCTGTGTGGCGCGGGTCTGGCCCGCCGTTCCGGTTCGCGTCGACCACGACTTGGTGAGCGCACTGGAGGCGGCGTCCTTGGATGCCGGCAATGCGGTTCATGCACGGGTGATCATCCTGAGCGGGACCGGTTCCTGCTGTTTTGGCCGGAATCGCCGCGGTGTGACGGCCAAGGCGGGCGGGTGGGGTCATCAGTTGGGGGATCAAGGCAGCGGTTACGCGATTGGATACGCGGGATTGCGCGAGTCCATTCGTCAACTGGAGCAGACGGGCCGCGTCGGCGCTCTGGGAGGTCGCCTTCTCAAAAAAGTGGGGTTGCAAGACTCCGAAGCGTGGGTGGGTTGGATGCAATCGGTGTCCAAGCGCGAGGTCGCCGCCTTGGCGCCTGAAGTGTTTGCGGCGGCGGCTCAGGGTGATCCGGGTGCTCAGCAGGTCATCGAACGGTGTCTGGGTGAATTGCTGGAGCTGGCGTTGGTTTGTGCCGAGCGGTTGGATCGCTCGGGCCGGGGACAGGTGGAATTCGTGTTGGCGGGCAGTGTTTTCCTGCGCCAACCCGGATGGCTCCCCCACATCGAGAACGTTCTCCGAAGCGCGCGTCCTCAGGCGGTGGTTCGCACTTTGGGTCGAGAGTCGGCTTGGGGTGCGGTGGTCCTGGCTGAGAAGGCTCTGGCCGCCAGAGAAATTATCGCGGTGGCGGAAACCTCGAAGTCGGCGGTGGTGATGCCTCCGCCCATCCCGCGCCCGGGATCAACGGGCGTTTCACCGACGGAGCTGCGGAATCCACGGTCTCGGCAACTGGACCGGATGCCTGTCAGCCAGGCGATCGAGTTGATGTTGTCCGAGGACTCTCAAGTGCCGAGTGCCATCGCCCCACATCGAGCAGCCTTGGCGCGGTTGATCCGCTTGGCTGAAAACGCCATCCGCATGGGGGGGCGATTGATTTATATCGGCGCAGGGACCAGTGGCCGTCTGGGTGTTTTGGACGCGAGCGAATGCCCTCCGACCTTTCGCACTCCGCCCGAGTGGGTTCAGGGCATCATGGCCGGTGGCGAAAAAGCCCTGCACACGTCCGTGGAGGGGGCCGAAGACGATGCCGAAGCCGGTCGCGAGGCGCTTCGACTTCGGACTGTTTCTTCGAAGGATGTGGTGGTGGGTATCGCCGCTTCCGGCAGGACTCCCTATGTCTGGGGCGGTCTGGCTGCTGCCCGTGAAGCCGGAGCCCGCACCGCGTTGCTGTGTTTCAATCCGCACCTGAAGTTCTCCCGAAGCTTCCGGCCGGATGTCGTTCTGGCCATCGACGTCGGCCCGGAGGTACTCACCGGCTCCACGCGGCTCAAGGCCGGCACCGCCACCAAGCTGGTCCTCAACATCCTGAGCACCCTGACCATGGTCCGCCTCGGGAAGGTGGAGGAGAACCTCATGATCGATCTCAACCCCTCCAACGTGAAACTGCGCGATCGGGCGTGTCGTATCGTGCAAGAGTTGACCCAAGTGACTCCGGAGATGGCTCAATCGGCCTTGGAAGCGTCCGGTTGGCGGGTCCAAGCCGCCGTTCAGGCGCTTCGCAAAAAGCGTTCGCGGACTTGATCCCGGGCCAGACCGACCCCTGCCTCAGGGGCCTTGCGCCGGAGACCGGACAGTCACAGGCGACCAAACACAGCCGCTCAGAACGCATTTGCCAATCGCTCGACAGGGTGTTTCCTGTAGATAAGCGCGTTTTCGGGGGCAAATTCATGAATCCTACGGTCATGCATGGTTTGGCGATCGGGCTGCTGGTCAGCTTCGGTATGGTCATTGGCATAGCCATCGTCTTCGCCACGCTCTACCGCAGACACCTTCGAACCCTGCGGTTGGCCCAACGGTGGATGGATCCGCTCACACCGCTCGTTGGATCCAGTCGGATGGCTCTCGCCTTGCCGTTTCCCAACCGATGGTTGGCCATCCGCAGTTCCAACACGGCTTATTTGCGTGAAATGCTCATCCTGGGCCCCGAAGAGTGCCCCCGGTGGTCTGAGGCGTTGGTTCGAGCGGGCGAACGGCGGGTGTTCGTTTCACCCCCTTTGAATGGATGGACCTTGGTCATCGGCGCCGCCATTCCGGATCCGGCTTCCGACATCGATCAGTTGTACCGGTATCTGACCCACGTGAGCCGCATGGTGGGTGAAGTCCAGTTCTTCGCCGCAAACCGGGTCCTCAATCACCATGCTTGGGCTTCGCTTCGGGAGGGAGAGGTGGTTCGAGCCTACGCCTGGGCCAGTGAGACGCTCTGGAATCAGGGGGATACCTCCTTGGACGAACGGTTGCTGGGGCTCGTTTCCCACGACTATGGAGAAACGGTCGAGGGACCCGGAATTTGCGGGGGTCCCAACGAACAGCAAAACACCGAACGGGTCACCTTGCTCGCGCGGCGGTGGAGCCTGGATCCCGGCGAAGCCAGTGCGCAAATCCTGAGTCTGGAGGCCTCCTCCCGTCTTCGTCGTGACGACGGTATTGAGGGGGGCGATTGAGTGGTTAAAACCCGCAGTTACTTCGGTGGCCCAGCCCCAGTTCTCTGAACCATTCTCGGGACTTGAAGCTGAGCGCATCCGGGTGAACCCTATCCTTGGCGTTCAATCCCTGCTCGCCACACCTAGGCCATGACCCGTTCCATTGGACTGAATCCTCCGAATCCGACCGATCTCCATCGGCACATCAATTTGAAACTGGCTGAGATGGGGATGACTGGCGTCCCCCTCTCCGGCGGAGCGGGCACGTTGGATTCCTTGTTGGAGTCTTTCATTGCCCAAGGCCGCGAAAAGGATCGGCTGCTGGCCCGTTACGCCAGCCCTGTCGATCGGCGGATCAATAATTTCCTGCACGACTACTTGTCCGACACCTCGGTGCCCCGCGAATTGCCGCGCAACAGCTTCGTCTTGGACCAGTATGGGTTGGCTCGGGTGTTGTCTCTGCCGCCCGACAAGGACGAGGTCGCCTCGCCCATGCTGCGGAGTTACCGGTTGCGCAATGGGATCTTGCACAATCCGAAGTCGGACCGACGGACGACGGCGGGCATCTTCCACGTCACCGAGGGAGGTTTGCCGATTCCGGACGACAAGAAGGGTGTTCCTAAGGCGGTGTTTGGCGATTTGCTGGCTCGGGCCCTTCAGCCTCCCGAGGAGTTGATGCGCCTGCCATTCACCTCATCCGGAGACGCTCCGGCAGCCTGTATGGTCTCTTTGCTCATCCGGCCTGTCATTTGCCCGGAGGTGCCCGGTGTGACGCCCCGCAAGAGCATGGAGATCCGGTTCTTCGTGCCAGGATCGCTGGTGGCCAATCTGGACTTCGTGGAGAGCATCTTCGGCAATGCGGGTGACCCGGTGCTGCCTGAAAATGACGCAGCCCTCGATGCCGAGCACTGGAGCGGCCACACCGGCTGCGTGATTCTGGCCCCGCACCTCAACGGGCTCACCAAGAAGGAGGTGGGTCTTCCGCATCGCGACGAAGCCACCGAGCGCCAGCGTCGGGACGGCATGTGCTGGACCGATCCCCGCGAACTCTACAACGACGGAAACGCGTTCAAGCTGACCGCGCGGGATGCGTCCGGGGTCATTGTGACCCTCATCTCGGACAACTACTTCGGCTACTGCAAGAAGGAGGTCAAAACCCAGATCAGCTTTGCGGCCAACTTGTTCGGGTTGGTGGAAGAAGAGCACGCCGGCGGAGCCTTGGTCTTCGCCCGTCACGATCTCGGCAGCGAATACGACGCCCAGCAGCACCGTGCTGATTTCCCCTACAGCTTCTCGGAGGTCACGCGGTTGATCCCGGAGTCCATCGACCTTCAGCCCGAAGGCTACGCGTTGGACAAGCGGTTTTCGAAAGTGGTCTACGTGCCCGAGAATGCGTGTTTTGATATCGAATCGCTCACGGTTCGTTGGGATGACGCCGGCAAGTCTCGGTCCCTTCGTCTCCGCCGGGATCATCATTACCTCCTTCCCAGTGGTTTCCGGGTGCATTTGGAGCCACCCGCCATGGCCGGACGCGCGTGGCGTCTGGTGGGGACCCGCCCGGAGGGAACCCTCTGCCACAAGCCTTGTACGGTATCGGGTGGCGGCAAGAGCGAGATCTCCAAGCCGATCACGGACGCCATTCTCTTTGGTTCGGTCTTTGTCGCCGACTTGACGCAGGATTTCGACCGGGTGGCCGTGGTTTTGGCCCGCGACTTTTCCCAACGTTTCCGGGATTCCATGCGCAACGGGCAAGATCAACGTCCCATCCTGAGCCCTCGTCGAACGCTCGGTTCGGTCATCAAGTTGCTGACACCCAGCGATGATTTTTCAGAGGAGCACAACGCGTGGATCGGCTCCGTTCCCGCACACATCCGCGAACTGGTTCTGGTGGTGAAGCGGTTCTGGCAACCCTCCTGGGGCGAGGATTGGCGATCCCGCTTCAGCGTCGATGTGATCAACGGAACGCCTGCCAACGAACTGCGGTTGGGCCGCAAACGTCTGGTCACCCAATTCCTGCGCGTGGGGTATGACGACGACAATGCTTGGCGCACCTTCGGACTTCGCAAGGACTACATCCCAGCTTTCAAGCTTCAGATGGAAGATGACATCACGGCGAGCGTGACCGTGCCGCGCAGTCAGTTGGAGGGTTTGGATCCGCAAAGCCATTATCCGTCTCTCAAGTTCGTCCAGAACACCGAGTTTCGTCTCTTCCAGCGGCCCGACGACGCCATTCATCGCGGTTACGACAAGGCCGCCGAAGCGGACTTCGCCGGCGGCGGTTGCTTCTTCAGCAATTACGAGCCCATCTCGCGCCAGCAAGCGCGCGACATCGTTGATGATGCCATTGCTCTCAACCAGTACACCGCCCCCATGCGCGCCCTCATCGAGGCGGCTGCGGCCTCGGAGCCGGGGGATGGTTCGCCCGGATGGATTGTGACCACTTCACACCCGCGAATCGTGGATGGCAAACCGTCCAAGAATCCCCGGTACCTCCAGACCCGTCCGGACCTTTTGGACGAGTTGGGCCGTCATTTGACGGACATGTCGGCCCGCTTGGCGCGTCGCCTTCCCATGAGCCGACCGGTCTACACGCCGGTGCACGCGGTTTTGGCCGGTCGTCGGAACAATCCGGGCGAACCCGGGGTGCGTCCGCTGGCTTGTTACGGCCCAATCCATCACATGGAATTGCCGGAGGCGTTCATGGAGTTCATCTCCAGCATGACGGGCAAGTCTCCGTCCACGACCGGTGCCGGAAGCGAAGGCGCACTGACCAAGAGTCCGTTCAATGCCTTGCCGCCGATTTACGATCTCAACGCGGCTTTCGTGAGCTTCGCCGTATCCGAGAATCCGGTGTTCTTGACGAGCGCCGGTTACCTCGGACCCAAGACCCGTGTCGACCACGACATCAGTCTGCTGGTGCCCGAAGTTTGGTGCCGGATGGGTGTTGGCGAGCGGGATCCGGCCTTCTTGATTTCCCGTGGATATCTGGAACGCGTCACCGATTTCACTCATGAGGGACGGACCGTTCCAGCCAGCCGGCTTGGATGGCGTGTTACTCCGAAGTTTGTGAACGACTTCCTCGGGCGGATGTTCAACCACCCCCATGCGGTTCTGGTAGAGAACATGCTCCGACCTGAGAAGCAGGATGCCGGACAATACGCCGACTCGGTGGACAACATTGCCGCCACCCATCGCCGTGTCTCCCAAAACTACTTCGATGACGGTTCTGTGAATCAAGCAGTGCCGCCACTCAAGGCCCTGCTCCACATCATGCGGGATGGAGCCTACGAGGGATTGCAACTCGGTGACGCGGCGTTCCGGTCGATGTTCACGCGGGAGAGCGTGCTGGGGAGCCCTTGGTACCGGGCCCGTTTGGAGATGCGGCGCGAATTGGAGGTGCGCCACTGGAACAACATCGCCACTTATTTGGAGCGGTTGCTCAGCCGTCCCGAGTATTCCAAGGAGGCCGAGAGGCTGGGCTTGAGGGAGCGGCGCTCCTATGCCCTCGTCATGCTGGAACGCAGCCGCTCGGATCAACGACTTGCGGAACTTTCTGGCAGCTTGGGCGCGGAGCCCGCGGTGTACCGGTAGTCGTTTTCCGCGAGGTCTGGTCCGGGAGGGGAATGGGCATCTCCAGCCCCGGGCCGATGTTTGCGATGCGGGACGACCAGTCCCGAATGGCTAGGCCAAGATGTTTCGCACCACCTGACCGTGCACGTCGGTGAGGCGGAAATCGCGGCCGGCGTGATGGTAGATGAGTCGTTCGTGATCGAAGCCCAAGCAGTGCAAGATCGTGGCCTGAAGGTCGTGCACGTGGACGGGGTTCTCGACCACGTGGAATCCCAAATCGTCGGTGGCCCCGTAGCTCATGCCCGATCGGATGCCGCCGCCGGCCATCCACATGCTGTAAGCCTGCGGGTGATGATCCCGGCCCTGGCTGCGGCCCAGAGCGGGGTTGGATTCCACCATGGGTGTCCGACCAAATTCGCCTCCCCAAACGACCAACGTGTCATCGAGCAAGCCTCGTTGTTTGAGGTCGAGCACCAAGGCGGCGCTGGCCTGATCGGTCGTCGCCGCATTGCTCTTCACATTGCCTACCACGTCGGAGTGCGCATCCCAACCTTCATGGTAGAGGTTCACGAATCGGACGCCGCGCTCGATCATCCGCCGAGCCAGCAGACAAGCTCGGGCAAAGGATGGCTTGGCCGGGTCGCATCCGTACATCTTCAGGGTCTCTGGGGACTCCCCGCGGAGATCCATGAGTTCCGGGGCGGAGGTTTGCAACCGGAAGGCCATTTCGTAGGAGGCAATTCGGGTGGCGATTTCTGGATCGCCCACGGTCCCGAGGCGTTTCTGATTCAGTTCAGCGACCAGGTCCAAGGTGTCTCTCTGGAGTCGGGTGTCGATGCCGTTGGGGTTGTCGACGTTCAGGATGGGCGGGCCTTGATTGCGCAGGCGCACTCCAGTGTGGACCGTCGGTAGAAAACCACTGGACCACAGTGCGGCGCCGCCGCTGAGACCGCCTCCCGTGCTCATCACCACAAAGGCCGGCAAGTTCTGGGATTCAGATCCAAGGCCGTAAATGACCCAGGAACCCAGGCTCGGCCGGCCGGGCTGCGAGAAGCCGGTGTTGAAGAAGATTTGTGCCGGCGCGTGGTTGAACTGGTCGGTGCGCACGGAACGGACGAGGCAAATGTCGTCGACGATCTTGCTCAGGTGAGGGAGGACCTCCGAGATCTCCGTCCCCGATTGGCCATGGCGGGCGAATTTGAAGCGTGGCCCCAGCACCGCGGCGTCGGGTCGGATGAAGGCGTAGCGTTGGCCTCCGATCACCGAGGGTGGCAATGGCTTGCCCTCCAGTTTCGCCAATTCCGGTTTTGAATCGAACAGTTCCAATTGGCTGGGCGCTCCACCCATGAAGAGGTGGATCACCCGCTTGGCTCGGCCAGAAAAGTGCGGGGTTTTCGGCGACAGCGCGGAGGTCGATCCCAGGTTGGCAGCGGACAGCCGGTGGCCCAGGCGGTCGGTGAGCAATCCGGCGAGGGCGATCTTGCCCAGACCCACACCGCAATCGCGGAGGAAGTGACGGCGGCTGACGAAGGATGGGGGGAGGTTGAAGGGGTTCATGGCGTGGGGATGAGTGGTTTGCTTCAACCCTTGGTGATCATTTCGTCGAGGTTCAATAGGGCCCGTGACAAGGCCGCCCAGGTGGCCCGTTCCTCTACGGAGCCATCGCCGGGGCCGGCGACAGCCGCCGCGTCCAACTCTTGGGTTTGGAAGCGTTGGAGTTGGTTTTTCCAGAAGATTTCGAGGGACTGGAGTTCCGCCTCTGTGGGAGGGCGGGTCATGCAGCGTTGGAAGGCAGACTGGATGCGTTGGGAGACCGATCCGGGTTGTCGGGCCAGATGCCGTCCCATCGCCTGAGAGACCTCGATGAAGAACACGTCATTCAGCAAGGTGAGGGCCTGCAGAGGCGTGTTGGACGTTTCCCGACGGGCCAGACACGACTCACCGGTCGGGGCGTCGAAGGTGTTGAACATCGCGAAGGGCGCGGTTCGTTTGGCGAAGGTGTAGAGGCTTCGGCGGTATCGATTTTGCCCTTCGCTGGTTGGCCAGGCAGATCCGCCCCACGCGGCTTCCATCACGCCTGAAGGTTGAGGAGGGTACACCCCGGGGCCGCCCATGGTGTCGGAAAGGAGTCCGCTGGCCTTGAGCGCGGCATCACGTATGACCTCCGCATCCAGGCGAACGGATGGTCCGCGTGCCAGCCACCGATTGTCGGGATCTTGGGTCAGGTGTTCAGGTCGGATCCGTGAAGACTGGCGGTAGGTGGCACTCAGGGCGATTTGCTTGTGGAGTCGCTTGAGGGACCAACCGTGTTCCATGAAATCCACCGCCAACCAGTCGAGCAATTCCGGATGGCTCGGGCTATCGCCTTGGTACCCGAAGTCTTCGGTGGTGCGCACCAGTCCCTTGCCGAAGAAGGCCTGCCATTGGCGGTTGACGGTGACTCGGGCCGTCAACGGATTGTTGGTGGATACCAGCCAGCGGGCCAGGCCCAGACGGTTCCGCGGCAGAGTCGGCGGCAGCGCAGCGATCGCGGAGAGGACACCCGGTTCCACCCGATCGGTGGGCTGCAAGTATTCGCCGCGGCGATGGAGGAAGGTGGGTCGCGGATTGCCCGGTGGGCGTTCCTGCATCACCAGGGTGGTTTTCGGAGTCGGACGTTGGCGCAGCTGGGCGATGCGCTTCTGAGACTCCCCGAGTTCGGGTGTGGTCAGCAGGAAGTGGCGGCGAAGCTGTGAGCGCTGAGTTTCGGTCAACGAGGCATCGGCAATGAGTAGGAGAGGTTCCAGTTCAGGAGGTAAATCTCGCGCTTGGGCTCCGCCGGATTGGGTGGTGACGGACACCCGGAAACGGCCGAGCGAACAGGCGTAATGGCGTCCGAAGAGGAGGGATAGTTTGAGGTCGGCGGTGCCCGGGATCGGGGCCTCTGGAACGAAGACCGCCTCATGCCTCTGGCCTTCGCGGCCGGCCGTGGACCAGCCGGTTTGCGGGTCGCCATCGACCGCCAAAGCCGCCGTTGCTTCGGACCCGAAGGCGTTCTTGCCGAAGCTCTGGGAAGACGATTTCCAGCGGACCGATTGGCCGCCTGCGATCAGACTCAGTTCGCCGAGGAAGAAATCCCCCTTCGGCCCTTCGTAATAGGCCATGCCGGGTCCGTTCTTCGGCAGGTGTGGATCGGGCAAGGCTTCCAACCGCACCGCAGTGATGGCCTCGGATGGCGCGTTGAAGGTGAGTTGATACGTGTCGCTCTTGCTGATGTCGCCGCTGGCAAGAATGGATGCGTCTTCCTGCACCGTCAGCAGCGGGAGGTTGGATGTGGCTGAGGAGGGACGCAGGGGCGTCCAGCGAACGGCCGAGCCGCGCGCTTTGCCGAGCCACCTCTGGAAGGCGGCCTCGGCGGCCGATTTGCGCCGTTCCGCCACAGAACGCCCATCGGCGACGGTTCGGCCGACTTGGATGCGGGGCCGACCGATGAGGTGTTGCGCAGCCTGTTGGTGTTCGAGGGTGATCTCGAAGCGGATGCCCGCGGGAAAGGACACCTCTTCGCGAAACCGCACGGTCAGATGGTGAGGTTGGTTCAGTTGGTTGCCCCCCACATCCACCGCCCAACCCGTTTGGAGTTGGTCATCAATGGCATTCCCGGCTGGGAATCCCGATTGCTCCACATCGGCTTGCGCTTGATGGAGGACGATTTTCTGAATCCGGTCTGGGGCATCCAAAGGAGCGGCGGTGACCTTCAATTCACTCAGGACAAAGTTTCCGTGTGCCACCCGGCCGGGGCCTTTCTTGGGCAGAGCCTCATCCAACAGGGTATCGAGTCGGAGTCGGTCAATAGGGGTTTCCCGGGTGGTCACCACCAGAGTCAGCGTGTCGGTTTCCGGGGTGACTCCGGTGAACAGCGCGGACTGGTCTTCCATCGGGCGCATTGTGGCTCCTTTTTTGGACCGAGCCTCAGTGAGGGTTGGCGTGGACCACACGGCCTCTTCAATCGGGAACTGCTCCGCCAACGTTGCGGTCAGGGATTCCGCCTCCGATAAGCGGGCCTGATACTGCGCTTCTTCGGAGGGTTCCGGCAGTTCCATGTCGGGTTCATCGGTGTTGTTCAGGAAGGCCATCAATTGGTAGTACTCCCGATGCGGGATGGGGTCGTACTTGTGGGTATGGCATTGGGCGCACCCGACGGTAAGTCCCAGCCAGGTGGTGCCGGTGGTGGCCACGCGATCGGTCATCGCATGGAAGCGGAACTCGAGCGGGTCGATGCCACCTTCTTCGTTGAGCATCGTGTTGCGATGGAACCCGGTGGCGATGCGTTGGTCGGGAGTGGCGTTGGGCAACAAGTCGCCGGCCAACTGTTCGATGGTGAACCGATCGAAGGGCATGTCGGCGTTGAGGGCCCGGATCACCCAATCCCGCCACGGCCAGATGCTGCGGGTGCGGTCTTTTTCGTAGCCGTTGGTGTCGGCGTAGCGAGCCAGGTCCATCCAGCGGCGGCCCCAGCGTTCGCCGTAGCGGGGCGATGCCAGCAGTTGGTCGACCCAGCGTTCATAGCCGGAGTCGCTGGGATCTTTCAGGAAGGCTTCCACCTCGGCGGGCGTGGGTGGGAGACCCGTCAAATCGAGGGACACGCGGCGGGCCAGCGTGTAGGGGTCGGCCGCTTCGGATGGAGACCATCCGTGCTGCTGGAGTCGTTGAAAAACGAACTGATCGATCGGATTCCGCGGCCAAGTGGATGTTTCATTTTTAGGAGGCGTGATGGCCTGGGGACGTTGGAACGCCCAGTGGGGAACGTATTCGGCACCGGCGGCGATCCAGGCTTCGAGGGTCTTTTTCTCGGCGTCGGTGAGTGTCTGACGCGTGCTCGGAGGCGGCATGACCTCGTCGGGATCCCGGGAATGGATTCGAACGACCAGTTCGCTGGACTGGGGCTTTCCAGGGACCAGAGCAACCGCGCCGGACTTGGCTGCGTGTATGGCGGAATTCCGCACATCGAGGCGCAGGTTGCCCTTCCGCGCGAGGTCGTCTGGACCGTGGCACTTGAAGCAGTGCTGGGAAAGGATGGGTCGGACCGCGGTGTTGAAATCGGGCCCTTTCGGCGTGGCAGCCGTCAACGTGAGACAGAGGCTCAGTGCTTGAGCGGCCCGAGCCATCAGACCCGTGATGGGTCCCGGTTTTGACAATCGACGGTTTTCCACGGCTTTTCTGACGATGAAACCCGTCCTCAAAGTCAGGCCAGCAGAAAGTTTTTCGGGTGCTCGGGCAATCCTTCCCCGGATTTGGCCCCTGTGAAGATGGGTTTTGGGCTGGTGGTCGTGTGGGTCGTGCTTTGACCCGGGCTGCGGAGTTGTTGTAGGGTTCCTCCATGCCTGTGGTTCGTTTGATTTTCTTGATGCTCGCGCTCGGGTGGACGGGTTGGTCTGCCTCGATTCCGGACTTCATCCAAACTGCCCGGGATCGGCATGGCGCCGCTGGCGAAGGGGCCGCCCGTTTCTTGGTGGAACACATGACCGAGGCGGATCGTCGGGATCTCAGCAACGAGTTCCTTCTGGATAACCTGGATCTGGCCCTGCGCGCCCGGAAGGAGTTCCCCTGGGCGGCAGCAGTGCCCGAGGCTGTCTTCCTGAATGATGTGCTGCCCTATGCGGTGTTTGATGAACCCCGGGACCCATGGCGCGCCGAGTTGTTGGCCTTGTCGCGGGATTTGGTGAAGGAATCCCGCACGGCCAGCGAAGCGGCCCAGGCCCTCAACCGACAGCTCTTCAAGTTGGTCAACGTTCACTACAACACCGGACGCAAGCGCCCCAATCAAAGCCTCAAGGAATCCAAGGCCCTCGGCAAAGCGACGTGCACCGGGTTGTCCATCATTCTCGTCGAAGCCTGTCGCTCGGTGGGTATTCCAGCCCGCGCCGTGGGAACTCCGATGTGGACCAACGAGCGGGGCAACCACACCTGGGTGGAGATCTGGGACGGCGACTGGCATTTCGCCGGGGCCGACGAGTATGACGCCGCCGGGCTAGATCGGGGATGGTTTGTCGGGGACGCCTCGAAGGCCCGCGCCAATGAGCCGCGCTACGCCATTTATGCGACTTCCTGGAAGCGCGAGGGGGCGTCCTTTCCGATGGTTTGGGCCCGCAACAGCACCGATGTCGCGGCGGTCAACGTAACCACCCGTTATGCCAAGGCCGATGCGGCTCCGGTGGTCATAGCCTCGTTGGGCGTGCGTTTGTGGGACCGTTCTGGCGGAACACGCCTCTCGGCCAAGGTCTGCGTCCTCGATGGGGTTCGCCGATCCTGCGCCTTGGCCGACACCAAGGCGGGCACCGCTGACTTGAACGACATGCCGCGTTTCAGTTTGGCCCCGGGCGCCCAGGGGTGGCTCCGCTTCACGGTGGGTTCCGAGATTCGTGAAATGCCCTTCGGACCGCTGGCCGAGGGAGATTCCACGGTCGATGCCCGATGGGCCGATCTCACACCGGCTTCGGCTACCGTGGATGCCTTGCGTGAATGGTTGGATCTTCCGACCAACCGGCGTCCGGCCGATGCCACGGTGTTGTCCCAGGCGCTTTCCAAGGTCGACGCCGAGCGGGTGCTGCCCATGGTGGCCGCGGACCGCCTCGCCGAATTGGCGGCCGATCGGACTCCGGAAGTCGACAAGAAGGAATTGGCGTTCGAGGGCAAGACCCTCCGCTGGCTCGAGAAGGAGTTCGGCAAAGCCCCGGTCGGGCAGCGGAGCTTGTGGATTTCCATGCACGGTGGCGGCGGCGCGCCCAAGCAAGTGAACGACCAGCAGTGGCAGAACCAGATACGGCTCTACGAACCCGCTGAGGGATTCTACCTCGCGCCTCGAGCCCCGACCGACACGTGGAACTTGTGGCATGAGGGGCACATCGATCCGATGTTCCAGCGCCTCATCGACGATTACGTTGCCGTTCGGGGCGTGAGTCCGGACCGCGTGTACTTGATGGGCTACTCCGCTGGCGGCGACGGTGTCTGGCAATTGGCCCCGCGCATGGCCGACCGGTTCGCTGCGGCTTCTATGATGGCGGGTCATCCCAACGAGGCCTCGCTCCTGGGGCTCCGGAACTTGCCTTTCGCCATTTTCATGGGCGGCAACGACGCGGCCTACAACCGCAACCGGATTGCCTCCGAACGCGGTGCCGAACTCGATCGTTTGGCCCGCGAGGATGCCGGCGGGTATGTCCATCAGGTGAAGATTTACGAGGGCCTGGGCCATTGGATGAACCGCAAGGATGCCGAGGGGGTTCCCTGGATGGCGGGGTTCGTCCGCAACGCCTGGCCCAACAAAATCGTCTGGCAGCAGGACGACGTGGTGCATCGCCGGTTCTACTGGCTGCAAGTGCCTTCGGAGACTCCCATCCCCGAGCGCGCCCAGATGGTGGCTCAGTTGCAGGGGCAGGAGATCCAACTGACAGGACAAGTTCCGACGAGCCTGCGCCTGCGGCTCTCGGATCGGTTGTTGGATCTGGATCGACCGGTGCGGGTGGTCGCCAATGGCAAGGAGTGGTTCAGCGGTCAAGTGACGCGACAGGCACGGGTGATCCTGACGTCGCTGGAAGAACGGGCCGACCCGGTCTCCGCCGCGAGCGCTTGGGTGGAGATGAAGTGAGGCCGCAAAGGTCGCAGGGATAGTCGCGGGGATGGGACTTTCAACCCGGATTCCCATCGCCGATTCCGCCGCGGTACACCCGCGGAAGGCGTCCCCGCAGGCCGGTCAATACATCGTAGGTGACCGTCCCGCGCAGACTGGCCAGTTCTTGGACGGTGATGCGCTCGGAGCCCTGACTGCCGAGCAGCACCGCCTCGTCGCCGATCCGCGCCTCGGGCACCGTGGCCAGATCCACCATCAACGCGTCCATCGTCACGCCCCCCACGAGCGGGACGCGGTGGCCGTTCAGCAGCACATGCCCCTGGTTGCGGAGCCGCGGGTAGCCGTCGCCGTAGCCGATCGACAGCACGCCGATCCGGCACGGTCCTTCGGCGCGCCAGCGCATGCCGTAGCCCACCGTGTCGCCGGCCTCGAGCGCCTGGATCGCCGTGATCCGGGCCCGCAGCGACAGCACTGGGGCGATTCCGTCGATGCGCCGGCAAACCTCCGAGGGATAAACGCCCTGGGCCAGCAGGCCGACGCGCACGCGGTTGAAATGGGCGTCGGGCAAGTCGAGCACGCCGCCGGAATTACAGTGGTGGATCCAGCGCGGACGGATGCCTTCGGCGGCAAGGTGGTCTAGCACCGCTTCGAATCGGCCGGACTGGGTGCGGGCGAAGCCCTTGTCGAGTTCGTCGCTCTGGGCGAAATGGCTCAATGCTCCGCGGAACTCCAAGGCTGGCAGTGCTTTCAGCTTCGGCGCCCAGGATTCGACGCTCCTCCACGAGAACCCGAACCGGTTCATGCCGGTGTTGATCTTCAGGTGGATGGCCACAGGTCGGCTCCGTTCACGGGCAGCCTTCGAGAAGGCCTCGGCCAATTCGATCGATCCCACACAGGGTTCCAGGTCCAGCTCCAGTACGTGCGGCACTTCTTCCACGAGCCGCTCTCCCAAAATCAAGAGGGGCGCAGTGATGCCGGCGTCGCGGAGTTCTTGGGCTTCTCCGAGTGTGAAGACAGCGAGGGAATCGGCCTGATGATCGAGCGCCACCCGCGCGGCTGGTACGGCACCCAGTCCATAGGCGTTGTCCTTCGCGACAAACATCAACGAGACCGGGGCCGGGACTTCTTTGCGGAGGATTTCCCAGTTGCGTGCGAATTGTTCGAGGTCCACCTCGACCCAGGCGGAACGGGGGCGGGAAACGGTTGCCTTCATGCGTTGCCAGGAGGCCACAGCGATTGCCCCACATCGGTTCGGTAGTAGCTGCCGAGCGAGCGAATCCGGCGGATGTCGGCGTAGGCCGTGGCGATGGCCTCCTCCAGGGTGCCGGCCAGGGCCGTGATGTCGGCAATGCGGTGACCGGTTGCTTCCAGTCCGCCCAGGGCTGATTCGGCCACTTCTTGCCACCAAACCTCGCCTTGAAAGGAACCGTCGACCGTCACGGGAACCCGAGGTCCGGTGAGTTGGGTGAAGGGGTATCCGTAGCCGGCCAGCGTGAGGTTGCAGCCGAATTCCTTTCCAGGCCGCCATTGGGGATTCAATGGCAAGCCCAGCGCACAGCGACCGAAGGTTTCCAGCGGGTTGGCCAGCATGGAGGCGATCATGGGCCCACTGGTGACACCCAGCCGCACATTGTACTCGAGCACATGCCAGCGATCGTCGTGACGAATGGCCGTGACCTGCACGGGTCCGCGGAATCCGACCTCGCGGAACCACGGGCGCAGGGGTTCCAGGAGTTCGCGAGCCAGTCCGTAGCGGTCGCCCGGATCGCGCTCCACCAGCCCGCCCAGCGGTGCGCCAGCCACGATGCCCAGGTTGCCGTCGAAGGCCCGCTTGTATTCCTGGTTGGTGACCAACGAATGGATCTCACCGTCGCTGACCAGCGCGATGTGCCCGGCCTCGCGGCGTCCGAGATATTCCTGAAGGAAGATCCCCTCGGCATCATCGATGCGCGGTAGCCAAGCCAGCGTGTCTTCCGGCGTTTCGCAGACGATGGTGTGGATGGGACTGGTCGGGGAGCACAGCGGGTTCTTCACCACGAAGGGGCGTCCCTCGCGCCGGACCAGAGCTTCGGCCTCGGCGCGCGTGGGGATGAGGTGAGACTGCGGGAAGGGGATGCCAGTTTGCCGGCACAGTTCTCGGGCAAAATCGCGCTCGCGTTCGAGGCGCAATCCTTCGCCAGTCGGGCAGAGAATGGGGATGCCCAACCCCAGGAGTTCCGCGGTCCAGGGCCGCAGAGCCCATTCCAGCGACATCGGGATCAGGAAGTCGGGTCGATGCTGCCGGAAACCGGGGCAGGGGTTGGGCACTTCGACGCTGGAAACGCAGGGCCCCTCCTGACGCGGCCCATAATGAGCGTAGTCCCGGGTGAGGTAGGCCGTGACCTCCGCGCCGTCGCGCCCCAGGTGACGCATCAACGCCTGAGTGAAGGCCCCCACTCCCAGCAACGCCACCCGTTGGAATGTCAGTTTACTTGCGTCCATGCCATCGATTCAACTCCCCAACGGTTCGGCTCAGGGCGAGAGTTGAAAAGCAGGAAGATGCCCGGAGTCACACTTTTTGGTCATCGGTGATTCCCAGGAGAGTGAGTGGACCGGTGGAACGACTTGGGAAACGGGATCCTGCAACACGAAATTGACGGGTCGGCTGGGATTGCCTTTGCTCGTACCAGTCCCTCCGATGCCATGAAGCCATCCACTCGTCCTCTCCATCGTTCCCGTGCAGGTTTTACCCTGATCGAGTTGCTGGTGGTCATCGCCATCATCGCCATTCTAGCGGGCATGCTTCTGCCGGCGCTGGCCCGGGCGAAGAGCAAGTCGCTGACGATTAGTTGCAATAACAACCAGCGCCAGATGGGGCTGGGGATGCACATGTATGCGGACGACAACCGGGACAATTACCCGGTGTACAACGACTGGGGCACCCTGGGAGGCAAGAAGGGTGTCATGTCGCTGCACGGTGGATTGACCGGTGCGACCAATCGTCCGTTGAACATCTACGTCCCGGCGTTCGCAGCGTTTCAGTGTCCGGCCGACAAGGGGGATTCCCTCTGGAAGAGCACTTTTCCGAAAGGAATCCGCTCCTGCTATGACGCCTGGGGCAACAGTTACCTGACGGTCTGGTCGGTGGCGACGTTGCGTGTGAAGCATGTGACCGGGGATTCCGCCAATCCCAACAGCCCTCAGGGACGGCCCATCAAGACGAGCGAGATTGCTCTCGGGCCGTCGAACAAACTCATCCAAGGCGACTGGCCTTGGTGGGCCGATCGCGACAAGAACGACATCGCCAGCCAGTGGCACAACGTGAAGGGGCAGTACCGCTTCAACGTGTTGTGGGGCGATGGGCACACCGACTTCTTCCGCTTCCCGAAGGAGGCGTCCCAGTGGAACTACACTGGCCCGGCGCCGGATCCCAACTTCACCTGGTGGTGAGCGGGGATTTTTGAGCGGGAACGCCGGGTCTGGGGACCCGGCCTACAGGGTGAGCCGGTAGGCCGGGTGGTGCGCTGTAGGCCCGGTGCCCTCACCGGGCGGTTTGAGGGTTCGGTATCTTGACCGGGTGTTTGTGGGTTCTGTGCCGTCACCGGGCCACACGGGGTGTGGCGCCGGTTGGGGAACACGGCCGGCTGTGTCGGCATTTTTGGCGTCGTTGCCAGAGGACCAAAGCGCCGGTGCCGACGATCATGAGAGCCCAGGTTTCGGGTTCGGGGACGATGGCGGGGGTGGTCAACGGATCCACTGGTGTGAGGCCGGCGGCCTTGTATTGGGCTTTGGTCTCGAGGACGACGGCGCCGCTGACGGGAGTGACCAATTGCCAGCGACCGGCCAGAGCGACGGCCTCTGTGGTCTTGCGCTGCCGGCGCAGTTGGTTGATTTGGTCACGCGCCCAGAGGCGGACGAGATGGCGCGATGCGGAGGGGCCGTTCGTGTTTCCGTTTTCGGATCGCTCTCGCCGCCATTGCCACTCCGGAGCCAGCCCGGTCCAGGTGTCGAGGAACCGTTTCAAATCGTCGTCCAAAGTGCCGAGTCGGGGCAGGGATTCATAAAGGGTTTGTGCAGACCATTCCTTGGCGGCGACATGGGGCCCCGCTGTGATTTGGAGGTCCACCAGTCGGGCTCCGGTGGCCTCTCCTCGCTGGAGCCGCTGGGATATCGACTGAGGATCACCCAGAAGCACGGGCACGTTGCCATGGATCCAGAGCACCGTGCCGCCGGCCTGTTGAGAGGCCCAACCCCAAGCGGCCTCCAGCGCCGGTAGCGGATCGTGGCCACCCTCGAACTTCGGCGTGTGGCGTTCCATTTGCTCGACGGCGGCTTTGAACGGACCTTCGTTGATGGTTGCCGCGTCGCGGATTCCGTCCTCATAAGCCCAGAGGCGCAAGTCGCCTCGGGCTGGCGTTGAAGCCAGATATTTCCGGAGGGCTTCCCAGCCATCCCGTCCGTCTCGGCCTCCGTCTACCACCACCGCCAATCTCCCTCGAGACGGGTTTGTGACGGAGGAGATCGCTTGTCGCACGGTGGCGTGCGGAGTCGAACGGTCATCGATGCTCCACGGACTGGTGGCCTCGGCCTTGCGCTGCAGTTTGAGGGTGGGGAACGCGTGGGGCCCCCAAGAGACGGGAATGGTTGCTGTCAGACTGTTGGTGCCGGTGTTGCTCCATCCCCAGGAGGAGGGAGGGTTCAGTATCTTTTGTGGGGACTCGAGCCAGACGAGATGTTTCAGAGTCTCGGCGAAGGCGAAGTTGCGTTCAACGATGCGGGGCCACACAAAGGCCACTTCTTGGGCACCCAGCGGTGTCAGGGGTGCGGTGATGCCGAGGCGGACTTTCATGGTGCCGCCCTTGGGGGGTACCGGAAAGCATTGCATGAGCACGCGGTCGGGTCCGGAGGTGGTGACCAAGACGGGGTCGCGTCGCTGGGCGACGGCTACTTCTTGGTAGGCGGCACGGACTTCGCCGCGGCCGGCAAAGGCAGCTTCGCGTTCTTCGCCATAGACCCAGAGGGTCAGGCGCGAGACGACGCCACCGGGGGGTAACTGGATTTCAGCCCGGGCCTCGCGTTGGCGCGACTCGTGGTCGTTGCGGAATTCGAGGATCCATTCGGTGTAGCCCCAACCGTCGTCGGCGTTGCTGGTGACATCGAGGCGTGAGGACTGGAGGGACAGGCCGGACACATGGCCGGCGACCGCCTCACCTCCGACCGAGGGGTCCCACTCGAAGTCTTCAAAGATTTGCCGACCGACGCCCCGTAGGGAGCCAAGCGGGGGGCGAACTTCATTGAAAGCGCGCCCGGTCACCTGGAAATAGACGGAACGGGCTGCTTCCGCCGTGACGGTGAAAGGTCGAGCCTTGCGGTTCTCGAACGGATCCAACGCATTGTCCCACATCTGACGTCGAGTCCCATAGCAGGCGCGCAGTACCGTTTCTTCGGTGCCCCATTTCCGTAACCACCGGATGGCCGACCGGCGGTCGGCGGGTTCTTCGGAATCGATGGCTTCGCGCAAGGCTCGAAGGGTGAAAAACTCCGGCAGCGCCAGTGCGGCCAAAATCAGCAACGATCCCGCTGCAGCGGTCCACGTGTGTCGTGGCCCGATGACCGAGTTTGCTCGAGCGCGTTTTCGGCAGGCCGATCGAAGGCGGAGACCGAAAATCCAAGCGATCAAGGGGGCCAACGGGATGAGCCCCACGCCGTAGAACAGGATTCCGAACACAGCCAGCGGCGTGATCGGGGCGTAGGCCACGGCATAAGCCCCGGAGATGCCCAAGGAAGCGGACAACATCCAGGCGAACCATCGGGGCAGGGGTTGGGCGGAACGTTCCAGATACCAGAGTCCCAAGGCATTGGTGATTGGCACCAAGGCGATGAGCAGGATGTGGAAGGGGGTGGGGATGGGATCGAGGAGTTCGGATGCCGAGGGGCGTCCGACGCATTCAAAGATCAGGGTTCCCAACGGCAACAGAACGCCCAGAAAGGTTCGGATGATGAGCCACAGCCAATTTTTTCCGGATCGGCCTTCAGCAGACGCTGAGGGGGGCTGGGCTTGGCTGGGAGTCGCGGACGGGGGTGGGAGAGCGGGCTTCTCGAGCAGGCTGGGATCGACCTGCGCAAGAATGCGCCGGACATCGGACTCGGTGACCACGGACAGGTTCAGGGAAGCCGCCTCGCGTTCGACGTGGTCGCGCAAATCGGCGATGACCTCCTCTGCCTCGGCGCCGTCAGCGGCGAAGCGGGTGCGGTGCTGGTCGAGATAGTGTTGGAGGACGGCGCGCGCCGAAGGGGTCCACTGGTTCATGTGGGTTCTCCCACTTGTTGGGTGCTGCGCTGCAAGGTTTCCAGGAACACATTCATCGTTTTGAGAGTCCGAAGTCCTTCGGGTGTCAGTGAGTAGTATTTGCGGGCGGGACCGCTGGTGGATTCTTCGAGGCGAGTACTGACCAGACCGGCCAGTCTCAGTCGAGACATCAGGGGGTAAAGGGTGCCTTCGGTGAGGCCCATTCCCGGTACCTGCGAGAGTTCTTTGACCAACTCGTACCCATAACGTTCACGCATGGCCAGGGTTCGCAGGATGCACAGTTCGAGGACGCCCTTGCGCACTTGAACCACCCAATTGTCGAAGAAATCCGACATGGCTTGTTGGGGCAGGGGGCTGATCAGAACCAGGAGGTTTTGGCGGTGACCGAGACGTTCAGGTCGGGGTGAATCACAGCCTCGACTCGGTACCGGCCTTGGGGTTCGAAGTAGCCCTGTTTTCCAGAGTCCACGGTTCGCTGTGCGGCATCGAAGCGCAGGCCGAGGCCGGATTCGCCACTGGGTTTGATCGTCCAGCGGTGTTTTGTGTTCGGTTCGAGGGTGGGGAGGCGTTCTGAAAATCCCGACCCGGAGACGACGATGTTGCTCAAGGTGTGGGGCGAGTCGTTCTTCACGGTGATGCGCGGGGCGGGGTTGCAGCCGCACAGGGCGGCGACGAGGCCTAGGGTAAGGAGGCTGGGGATTGCAGTCATGGCTGAGGGTCAGGGGAAGCAGTCGGGGGATCCGGGTGCGATGGATCGGCGCTGTTCAGGCGATGTCCGGGTGTCGCGGTTCGGTGGTGGGGGTTTTAGGTCGGAGGGCCCGCAGCACCCAGCGGATGGCACCGTAAAGGGTGAGGTGGGGGAGGAGCCACAGGAGGGCGTACAGCCAACCGAACATCAGTGCGAACAATTCGGGGGCCCCGGATTGTTCGGCGGGTCGGTCGGCGGTGGTTGCTGCGCCGAAAGCAAGGGCCCACCCGACGGTCAGGGTGATGAGGGCCACGGTCCACCAAGGCATCCACTTCGCTCTGATCCATCGCAGCGTGAGGAGGATGGTGGGCAACAGGAGGAATCCCATAGTGCAAGCGAGGTAAGACCAACTTGTCATCATATGTACTTTGTGACGCAAGGTAGCTGGTGTCGCAAGTGTTTGTTTTGGTTTTGTGGGTTTGGGAATTGGTGTGGGCATGGGCGTTGGCGTGCTCGTGGGCGTGCTCCGCGGGATCGGTCCTGCGCGCGCAGGGAAGCTCGGGGGAGGTATGGACTTTTCGCGCTGTGCGCGAAGGGGAGAGGGTGATCGCTACCAATGCTTGCTCCGGCCCGGTCCC
>Ga0209770_10000494_pt1 | contig 21651 bp, 22 predicted proteins | sample LauGreSu1BDMLBDD_2_FD_187572 | JGI IMG/M metagenome (GOLD analysis project Ga0209770, IMG submission 187572) | Freshwater lake microbial communities from Lake Michigan, USA - Su13.BD.MLB.DD (SPAdes) (version 2) | ecosystem: Environmental > Aquatic > Freshwater > Lake | place: Lake Michigan, USA...
CAAAGACATTCAAAATCATTGTTGGTACAGAAAAGAAAAACTTTGAAATCAAATCCAAGCCAAAAGAAATTGCATGTCTCAATAAGCTGTATGTGTATGAAGCAGTCGCAACTGTTCCTGCCGATGATGGAACTGTGATTTGGTCTTTGTTCGAAAACATCGATGGCGTCTCAATTGATGAGAAATCAGGTCGCTTGACATGGACACCAACAAAAGTTGGTTCACAGCGTGTCAAAATCAAAGCCTTGTTCATCAAAGGCAATGATACTCTTGTCACCTATCAATCTTGGACAATCACAGTCAAAGAAAATTGCGATAATGTACCGGCTCCTCCTTGTTCCAAATTTGTTGGAATGCTCAAGGATGACAATGGTAATCCAATCTTGAATGGCAAAGTAAAATTCATCAGACTTGAGAAAGATAACTTGGGTCCTTCTTCTTATGAAACAACAGTGAAGAATGGACAATGGATGGTATTTGTCCGTGCTGGTTCATACAAAATCAGATTCGAAGGCGAAGGATTTGTTTCTGAATGGTTTGAGAATGTATATGAAATGGGCGAGGCAAAAGTGGTGATTGCTGAATGCGATAAAATCACTGAAATCCCTGCAAAGGTTACTCTCAAAGAAAAGCCTGCAATGAAAGTGATTGAAGGCATGGTAAAAGACAGTGATGGCAATCCTGTTCCCAATTCAATGGTTTCATTCATGATCATTGAAAGAAATGGTGGAAGCAAGGACGGCGGAATGAGATTCGCAGTCAAAACAAATGCACAAGGTAATTATCGCATTGAAGTTCCTGCAGGAATGACATATATCGCGATGGCAACTCCAAATGAAGCATTGGCAAAGACACATACACATGTCTATTATGATGGCAAGCTCAATGCAAATGATGCTCTTCGATTCACTGTGAATGATCTTATGGTGATCAATTTCACATTGCTCAAAAAAGCAGTGTTTAATAATGGTCTTGCAGTATCATTAAAGGATACCAATGGCATTGGCATCAAAGGTCGTGTGACATTGATTCCGGTTCAAAAAGACAAAGAACCCAAAAAAGGAATGGCCATCACAATTGAAACTGATTCAAATGGCAATGCTTTGTTCTCAAATATTGAGCCTGGCATGTATATCATTCAAGGCATTCCAAATACCCGCGCTTATGCTCCCGGCTTCTATACATCAACCGGCTTTGCCGCCATGTCATGGAAAGAAGCAAGTAGAATTGAAGTTGGTGAAGTTATGATCACTCTTGTATATGACATTCGTCTTCGTCCGGTACTTGGCAAGCGTGGTGCAGCTCGTGTTGATGGAATCATCAAAGGTCGCGGCATGATGACGAAAGCTGAATCTCCATTTGCAGAACAAGAACTTGGTGGCGCTCTCCTTTTTGCTCTCGATGAAAACAATGATATCGCAGACTATGCAATGAGTGATGATGCAGGAACATATTCCATGTTTGATTTGGGTCAAGGCACATTTTCACTCATGGCAGACATGGTCGATTTTGAACCTGCATTTGGATCTATTTCAACAGATTATGTGAATGCAAGAACAGTGAACAGTTCCATCACAATGGGCAGTAGCGCATTGTCAGTCGAAGAACCTTCCATGATTCTTGGTGAGGATGTATATCCAAATCCAGCAAATGCACAGATCACTGTTTCAGGCATCACTATGCACGGTGATGTAATAGTCAGAATTTTCTCAAACACCGGAATGATGATTTCTGAATTCCCTGTAAATATCAATGGCAATCAAATAACATTCCCAGTGAATGATCTTTCTGTCGGTTCATACATGTTCCGAATCATGCAAAACAATGCAGTAATGAATGGTCAATTCTCAATCATTCGCTAAAGCACTTGAAACTAAAAAGCCTCGCTCTCTTTATTGAGGGCGAGGCTTTTTTTTATTCTTCAATTGATTATACGAAAGGTAATTTCACGACTTCCGCATCAAATTCTTTTCCTCTTGCCGAGATTTGAATGATTGTACCTGGTTCAGCAAGAGCCGTAGGAACATAGCCGAGTCCGATGCCGACATTCAATATCGGAGAAATATTACCACTTGTAACCTCACCAACGGGATTCCCACCATGATGTATCGGATAATGTTGACGCGCTATGAATTTCTCGGCTACTACTTTGAATGCAATCAATTTTCTTGAAGGACCCTCCGCTTTCACTTTTGCGATTGCATCGGAACCATTGAAACTTCCCTTTGCAAGTTTTGTGATCCAGCCGAGACCTGCCTCAAGAGGATTTGTGTCTTGATTGATATCATTTCCATATAAACAATATCCTTTTTCCAGTCTCAAAGTATCACGAGCACCAAGTCCGACCGGTTGAATACCATGCGAAGCACCTGCTTCAAATAAGGCATTCCAAATCTGTTCACAAACTTTTTCATCACCTCGGAAATACAATTCAAAACCAAGTTCACCTGTATATCCAGTACGAGAGATGATCATGTTCAATCCTGCGAGGTTACCATCGGCAAAACCATAATATGGGATTTCAGAAAGATTCACATCAGTGAGAGTTTGCAAAGCTTCCAGTGATTTAGGTCCTTGCACAGCCAAGAGATTTATCTCATCGCTCACATCATGTACAGTGACATCCATTCCTTGTGCTTGCTCATGCATCCATGCTATATCTTTTTCGGCGCAAGCACCATTGATCACCAACATATAGTGATCGCCTCTGTGATAGACTAGCATATCATCTATGATTCCGCCATCTGCATAACACATCGCAGAATATTGAGCCTTATTCGGTACAAGTTTGGATGCATCGTTTATTGATATCTTTTGAACATAATCAAGAGCTTGGGGTCCGCGAATTTCCACTTCACCCATATGCGACACATCAAAAACGCCAATATCTTTGCGCACGCTCATATGTTCTGCAATGATTCCTGCAGGATATTGAATCGGCATTTCAAAGCCCGCAAATGATACCATTTTGGCACCATGTTGCTTATGTATCAAATGGAATCTTGTGTTTTTCATCTTCATCCTTTATTTCTAATTATGCGTTGAGTGCTTTATCCAAGCGTTGTTTCAATTCTTCAAATTTTTCAGCCATGATCAGTCGTTCATTCTTCAAAGCGGAATTCTCTTTTTTTAGAGCCGTAAAACCGGCTTCATCAAACAAATCACCTTTTGCGGTCCGGAGCGCTGAAATGATATCATCTTTTTCATCTTGTTCAGTACGCAATTTTTCAATTTCTGACTGCAAATCACTGCGTTCTTGTCGCAATTTTTCAACAGAAGACTCAAGTGATGATTGCCTACCGGCGGCATCAGGATTCAAATCTCTCAATGCAATGATTTGATCCTTCAAATCACGGTTTCTATCTTTTTCTTCATCCAATTGATCTTCTGCTTCTCTCAATCTATTTGAAATGATTTCAATGTCGGAAATCTTTAACTCCAATTGAAGTTTCAAATCTTTGACTTCGGCATGCAAATCGGAATCATTGTATTCAATATGCGATTCAGTTGTTTTCTCACTTTGCTTCATAGATCGAAGCAAATCCTTGTTTTCCGTTTTAAGATCTTCAATCTCTCTGAGTAATGATTCGATATTTGAATCCTTCGAATGCTTTACCTCAGAAACATTCTTCATCTCTGAACGCAATTGCTCGATTTCTTCCAATCTATCTTGAGCTTCAATGCGCAAACCACGCATATGTTTCAGTATCGCTTCCGATGCTTTTCGCAAATCATCTTCATTTTGAGGAAACTCCGACATGTCAAGAGATTCTTTCAGTATACCTGAAAGAATTGTTCTCATTGCATTATCCATCCCTGACAAATCAGCCAGTTTTCCTTCAAGAATGGAAATCTGACCTTGTCTTATTGCAAGCTCCTCATCATGCTTGGTGGCATTTCTTTTGATGGACTGCAATTCCGTTTTCAATACATCATATTCTTGTTGCAATCCGGCACTTTGATGCAGACTGCGCTCCAATGCCTTCACTCTGTCGCTCAGAACTTTCTGTTCTTGCAAAACTCTCTCTTGTTCTTTCTCTTTCACGAGTCTTAATTTATCCGCGCTGAGAAGCTGTTGTTGCATTTCCCCATGAGCGGTCTTCAAAGCAGAATATGCATCCGCATAAAGGCGAATCTGAGCCCATAATACATCAATTGATTGTGCGATATCAGGCTTTTTCATATCCGGCGATCCATGTTTCATGTCTTCAATAATCATAGCATTCCTCCATCTTTTGCTGCTCGCGAAGATACGGATTCGAAGGGATTTGTGATGTGGAAAAGTCTAAATGCATATGGATAGAATTATCAAATTTGTCCAATTCTCCAGATTGGCGAAAAAGTTATCCACATACATGCAATAATACTTGCCAAGGCATCGTCAGACACCCGCCATTAGCACTCACTTAGGCAGAGTGCTAATGTTAATTTGACATTTCCTTATTCACATTTTACAAGTTGGAGGTTCATATGAATTTGACTCCTTTGCACGACAGAGTTCTCGTGCGTCCCTCAAAGCCGGAAGAAGTTACATCCGGTGGAATCATCATTCCGGATACGGCAAAAGAAAAGCCGATGCAGGGTGAAATCATCGCTGCCGGCCCCGGAAAAGTTAATGATGATGGCAAAATAACCGGATTGCAAGTGAAAGTTGGCGATTCTGTTTTATATGGCAAGTACTCAGGAACAGAAGTTTCTGTCAATGGCGAAGATTTACTCATCATGCGTGAGTCAGATATTTTTGCTGTTTTGACCAAGTGATCATTTTCATTGAATTCTAATCTAGAGGTTATATACTCATGGCATCGAAAATCATAACATTTGATGTTGAAGCGCGTACAGCGCTCAAGCGTGGCGTTGATCAACTCGCCAATGCAGTTAAAGTGACACTTGGACCAAAGGGTCGCAATGTGATCATTGACAAAAAATTTGGTTCACCAACTGTGACAAAAGACGGTGTGACTGTAGCAAAAGAGATTGAACTCGAAGACCCGATTGAGAATCTCGGTGCACAAATGGTAAAAGAAGTTGCTTCCAAAACCAGCGATGCAGCCGGTGATGGAACGACTACAGCAACCGTTCTTGCTCAAGCAATCGTTCGCGAGGGCTTGAAGAATGTGACTGCCGGTGCAAATCCAATGGACCTCAAGCGCGGTATCGATCTTGCGGTAAAGACATTGGTAGCAGAACTCAAGAATATGAGTCGTGAAGTTACAGACAAAAAAGAAATCGCTCAAGTTGGTACCATCTCAGCCAACAATGATGAAACAATCGGCAATCTGATTGCTGATGCAATGGAAAAAGTTGGCAAAGATGGCGTAATCACCGTTGAAGAAGCAAAAGGTACCGAGACATCTATGGATGTTGTTGAAGGTATGCAATTCGACCGCGGTTATCTTTCACCATATTTCGTGACTGATGCTGATACAATGGAGACAGTGCTTGAAAATCCATTCATCCTCATTCATGATAAGAAAATCGGTGCGATCAAAGATCTTCTTCCGATTCTTGAAAAGACAGCACAAACAGGTCGCGGCCTTGTCATCATCGCTGAAGACATCGAAGGCGAAGCACTCGCAACATTGGTTGTGAATAAACTTCGTGGAACTTTGCGTATTGCAGCTGTAAAAGCTCCCGGCTTTGGTGATCGCAGAAAAGCAATGCTTGAAGATATCGCGATTCTTACCGGCGGTACCGTGATCAGCGAAGAAAAAGGATATAAACTCGATACAGCGACCATCGAATATCTTGGTACTGCAAAGAAAATTACGATTGACAAAGACAATACGACAATCGTTGAAGGCGCAGGTTCTACTGATGATATCAAGAAGCGCATCAATGAAATCAAATCACAAATCGAAAAAACTTCCAGTGATTATGATCGCGAGAAATTGCAAGAGCGTCTTGCAAAACTCTCCGGTGGTGTTGCAGTACTCAAAATCGGTGCATCCACCGAAGTTGAGATGAAAGAAAAGAAAGCTCGCGTTGAAGATGCATTGCATGCAACACGCGCTGCTGTAGAGGAAGGTATCGTTCCAGGTGGTGGAGTTGCCTATTTACGCGCAGTGAAAGTACTTGACGGTCTTCATGGTGAGAATCATGATCAAGACACAGGTATTGCAATCATTCGTCGTGCAGTTGAAGAGCCGATTCGTCAAATCGTGACAAATGCCGGTCTCGAAGCATCCGTTATTGCAAATCGCATCAAGGAAGGATCAGGTTCTGATGGCTTCAATGCTCGCACTGAGCAATATGAAGACTTGATCAAGGCAGGCGTGATTGATCCAACTAAAGTATCACGCGTTGCACTTGAAAATGCGGCATCAGTTTCCAGCTTGCTTTTGACAACTGAAGCAACAATCGTTGAGAAACCTGAAGCAGAAAAACCAATGCCTGCCATGCCTCATGGTGGTATGGATTATTGATGAGATAGATTCATATCTTGTATCAAGCAAAATGGCTCTCAAATTATTGAGAGCCATTTTTTTATAGGATTCCTGCATTAATCAATGCTTCTCTGAGCTTCTCTTTATTCTCTTTCAACAGAGGCTGCATCGGCAGACGATAATTTTCCTCGCAAATTCCCATCATTGAGAGAATACCCTTCACCGGAATTGGATTTGTTTCTATGAAATTGAGTCGCATCAAATCAAAAAGAGGATAATGCAATGCTCTTGCTTTTTCAAAGTCACCCGACAATGCCGCATTGATGCATACACCAAACTGAGCGGGAGCATAATTGGATAGAACAGATATCACGCCATGTCCGCCGGAAGCTATGATTGGTAATGCCAATGAATCATCACCCGCAAGCAGAGTGAAATGCGCAGGACGATTTCTGATGATTTCCATCATTTGCTCCAAATCAGCAGATGCCTCTTTTGTTGCAATGATATGTGTGTATGTTTCAGCCAATTGCAATTGAGTTTCTGCAGTGACATTTGATGCTGTTCTTCCGGGTACATTATAGAGTATTTGCGGAATATCACATGACTCTGCAATGGCTGAAAAATGTGCAATCAAGCCGCGTTGTGTGGGCTTATTATAAAATGGCGAAACAAGCAAAACGGCATCGGCGCCAATCACTTTTGCTTCCTTTGTGAGCGCAATCGCAGCCGCAGTATCATTCGAGCCGGTGCCTGCAATCACCGGCACTCTTCCGGCTGCATGCTCAACAGTGGCACGAATCACTTCACATTTTTCGGCAAATGTCATCGTTGCACTCTCGCCTGTTGAACCACAAGGAACAATGGCAGAGATATTGCCGGCTATCTGAAAATCTATGAGTTTCTTGAGAGATGCAAAATCAATCGAACCATCCTTGTGCATCGGTGTCACAAGTGCTGTTATCGTGCCTTTCAAGGGTAAAGTCATCATGTCTATCACTTAAAATGAATATGCGGTTGTGATTCCAATGCTTGGCAATACAGGAAAATTAAAATCAAAATTCAACCAAGAATTCCTTGGTTTTTTCTCTATTTCATCATGTTGCAATTCAAACATCAGTCCAGCATCAATGTGCAAAGCTATGAAATTTGAAAGCGCGAATTCATGTCCTAATCTCAAATGAGCATAAGACCAAGTATTGATTTCAAAATCAGTCTCTTCACGCATGAAGGTATAGCCGATTTTCCCATACCAAGGTTTATCATTCAATGCATTTTTCTCACCAAACATATGCCAAATGACATCCGCGGAATAAGTAATGATACTTTCATTTTCAGCTGGAAATGAACCGATATTAAGTCCATATTGCAAATCATCCATCTGATATCGTACTCCAATGTGAAGTAGTTCCGGGATGGACATACCAATTATTGGACGGATGCTCTTGGATCGAATCACTGTTGAGTCTTGTGAATGCATATATTCTGCCGAGTACAGTAGCATTAGCACCAAAATGAGTTTCTTCATGTCAATCACTCCCTAAAGTATGCGCATCCAATAATGCGGTTCTGAAAAATGGATCAATCTCAGATATCTGAATTGACAAGTGATTGGAAATAACTTCATGAAGCTTGGAAGTTTCCACAGCACAATCATTCAGAAATTTTTTGAGTCCCGATCCACCACGAAGCAGGAACACTTGCCTACAAATCAATGCTCCGAATGTATAATATGCTAATGATTCTCTTTGACCTTTTTCAAGTACTTTTTCGATGGACAGTTCATTCGGTCTTCGCACATATTCAATTGCCAATTGCTTCTTCAGATCATGTAGATTCTCTCCCAAACTTCCCCCAAGCCAAGTAGACAAGCCCTCCGAGATGAAAGGATGTGTATTTGAGAATGATCTAAAAATCAAATGAACAAGTTCATGTGAGTGAAACTCCGTGTCCAATGCCGTGAATACCAAATCTTTCTCAGGATAAGTCAAACCTTGAGGAGTGGATACAAAAAAATCAAATCCAAGAATCGATGCAAGCTCATCTTTGGAACTTGTCACATAGTATCTTGCATCTTCAATATCACCAAGATCAAACAATGCTGTTAATGAATCGCAGAATCGCATGGCCTTTCTAGCCAAAGAAGATGAGTATTTGTGTTTTGGGGACATATAAAATGTCATTCCGCCAATGCTTTTGGTACTCCAATCTTCTGTCATGGTTTCAAGCACAGATTCAAGTTTCCATTGCTCATCCTCTTCCCTTGCCAATACTCTATACATAGCTATCGGGAGATTTGATCCGGTAGAATCCATTCCTTGAAACAATGTTTTGATCAAGACCTTCCCTTTCTCCACTTCTTCCGCGCCAATGATTATGGGAGGAAATGTATTCATGAATTCTTTCGATTGAAATAACCATACTCTTGCCGGATCAAAAGAGAATCTATCATTTCTATCTTTTATCGGCCAAAGTGGATTCTCTTGTATGGAATCAGGTGAGGAATTCAGATATCGTATCCAAGTACTGACTGCAGGACCTGTCCTCACATCATTCGTATCAATAAACGAAGAACATCGCACCATGCCATCATTACTTACTGCTTTTGTAATGATGCAAAATATACAAAGACAATATGTGCAATAGAATCGCATCAAAGTTCGAATTCTTCTCCAATCTTAGGCAAGAAAAAGTCCTGTCCTTTTAAATTCATATATGCTTGGACGATCTCATGATCAATCTCTATTGGCGGAAAAGTATCAAAATGCACACCCATGCATTTCTTCGCCTTTAGCATCACGCAAGCTCTTTCGGCATCCACATAATCCATTGTGAACACATTTCCAATCGGCAGAATTGCAAGATCGATGGCATATCTCTCACCCAATAATGCAAAATCAGAAGTGAGCGCGGTATCACCTGAATAAAATATGCATGCATCACCGGAATGAATCACAAATCCATTCGGATTACCGCCATATGTTCCATCCGGAAAAGAACTTGAATGATATGCATGGATCATTGTCAACTTTCCGAAAGGAAATTCATGTGATCCACCGGAATTCATGGCGAAACCTTCGATTCCCTTTTCTGCAAAATAATTGACAATCTCAAAATTGGCGATGATTGTACTCCCTGATTTCTTCGCAATATGTTCGACATCCGCTATGTGATCACCATGAGCATGAGAGATCAAGATATAGTCAGGATTGATGGAATCTATATCTATATGACTTGCAAGTGGATTCTGCGAAATAAATGGATCGAATAAAAGCGAATGACTCTCGGTTTTCAGAAGAAAAGTGGAATGTCCGTAAAAAGTACATTTCATGATACTACACCGATTTAATGAAACATGCATGGTGAAAATACCATTTTTTATCCACTGAATTCCTGATGAGAATCATGTTTGTGCAGAGTTGTTAGTTTTGCAATGAATATCACCTATCAATTTTCATCGGTCATCACAATGAGCAAAAAGATTACCATCATCGGAGGCGGTCCAGTCGGTTGCCTATTGGCTGTGTATTTAGCCAAAAGAGGACATTCCATCTCAATCTTTGAGCGCAGACCGGACATGCGAGCAAATACTCTTAGCGCAGGAAGATCAATCAATGTGGCTCTATCCGATCGTGGACTTCGCGGACTCGAAGCAGCAGGAATAATTGAGGATATTCTATCGGTTGCCATTCCCATGCATGGCAGAATGATGCATGCAGTGGATGGAACAGAAAGTTATCTTGCTTATGGCAAAGAAGGTCAGGCCATCAATTCCGTTTCCAGAGGCGGTATCAATAAAGCCCTTATTGAATGTGCCGATGCTTTTGACAATGTGCATATCACATTCAATCATAAATGCACCCATGTGGATTTACATACTGCAACCGCGCATTTTGAAGACACACAAAATGGCAGTGAAATAGTGGTGGAAGCTGATTCCATCATTGCAACGGATGGAGCTTATTCAGCTGTTCGCGAGGTGATGCAAAAGACAGATCGCTTCAATTATCAGCAATATTACATTGAACATGGATATAAAGAATTGCATATTCCGCCGGCTGAGGACGGATCATTCAAATTAGAAAAGAATGCACTTCATATTTGGCCGAGAAAACAATATATGATGATCGCTCTTCCCAATATGGATGGCAGTTTCACATGCACACTTTTCTTCCCATTTGAAGGTAATCCATCATTTGCTTCACTGAAATCAGATGCAGACATCATGCAATTCTTCTCTGAGCAATTTCCTGATGCGATGGCAATGATGCCTACACTTCTTGAGGATTATAAAGCCAATCCAACTTCTTCTCTTGTGACAGTTCGTGCATTTCCTTGGGCATATAAAGACAAAGTATTGCTCATGGGTGATTCCGCGCATGCCATCGTTCCATTTTTTGGTCAAGGTATGAATGCAGGCTTTGAAGATTGCAGAGTTTTTGGAGAAATGCTCGATGCACATGGAAGTGATGACTGGACAAAACTCTTCCATGATTATGAAATTGCTCGCAAACCCAATGGTGATGCGATTGCCGAACTTGCATTGAATAATTTCATTGAAATGAGAGACCTCGTCGCAGACCCTGAATTCCTTCGTAGAAAAAAAGCGGAGAGAATTTTGTCTGATATGTTCCCTGAATCATTCCATACTGCATATTCGATGGTAACATTCAATCATATGCCTTATTCAGAAGCATTGAAAAGAGGAAAGATGAATGATGAGATCATTGATTCAATGCTTGAGATCCCCAATATTTTGAATGCAGATCCTGAATTGCATAGAGATGAACTCAAGAAATTGATTGATGCTTATGAATTGAAAGTCAAAGCGTCTTGATGGTATCGATGATTGCAGATGTGGATTTACCCGGAACAAATGGAATGATTTCCACTCTTCCTCCATGCGCTAAGACTTCTTGTGCACCAATGATGCGATCGATGGTATAATCCCCACCTTTCACCAGAATATCAGGCATGATTAGATTGATGAGATCCAGTGGAGTGTCTTCCGCGAATGGAATGACATAATCCACTGATTTGAGTGCAGACAAAACATATGCTCTGTCTTCCAGCATATTCACAGGGCGTTCCGGACCCTTCAATCGCTTGACCGATTCATCGGAATTGATGCCGACAATCAAAAGATCACCCAAATCTCGCGCTTGATTCAAGTAGGCGACATGACCCCGATGCAGGATATCAAAACATCCATTCGTGAATACGATTTTTTTGCCTTGTTCCTGTTCGGCTTTGATTGAATGTATAATGTTCATCATCTCATTCATTTATGTTCCACTCCAACCTTGTTTGCCAATCAGTGGAACAAAACTAACATCCTCAAGAGGATAATCGGCAAAATTATTCTCATCTTCCCTCACGATGCAATGCATCACTTGAGATTTTTCACTGCCTACCGGAATGATGAGATGTCCTCCGACCGACAATTGCTTTAATAGAGCTTCGGGTATTTCCGGTGCACCCGCAGTAACGACGATGCCATCATAAGGGGCATGCTCAGACCAACCAATGGTGCCATCCCCGAATCTACATTGGATGGATGTTCCCGGAAATATTTCTTTGAGAATGGATCTTGCTGTATTGTATAATTCAAAATGCCGCTCAATCGTATAGACCGTCACACCCATTTCAGCAAGAATCGCGGCTTGATATCCGGATCCTGTACCAATTTCCAATATTGTGTGGCCGGGCTTCACTTCCAGTAATTCCGTCATGCGAGCAACGGTGAATGGCTGAGAAATTGTCTGATGTTTATCTATTGGCAATGCGATGTCTTCATATGCTCTTTGTTTGAAAGGACCCGATACGAATTGTTCTCGAGGTACTGTGCCAAATGCTTGCAATACCGCTTCATTAGTGATTCCGCGTTCTCTCAAAATCTGCACGAGACCTGCTCGAGCTTCAGTATAAAAATGTCGACTCATGAGTATTCACATAAGAATTCCGAATCTGCTGCAAAGATTCGGGGGATGATTAATCTGTATCAGAAATAGCGCCTGATGACAGATATTTTTGTAATAAACCGGGGAAGGTCTTGATGCCGATTTGTTGAGTGAGATGTCCTTCGCGTGCAATTGAAATCGAGCCGGTTTCCTCAGAAACAATCACGATTACGGCATCAGACTGCTCTGACAGACCAAGTGCTGCTCGATGTCTTGTTCCGAGATTACCCAAATCAGATCTCGACATCGTGCTGAGAGGCAATACACATTTCGCTGCCGTTATCATGTCATTTTCAATGATAACTGCACCATCATGCAAAGGCGATTTTGGATTGAACACTGAAAGAAGAAGTTCAGAACTGACCAATGCTTGTATCGGAACACCTGTGTCTATGGTCATTTTGATATTCTGCGATCTCGGAAACACAATCAAAGCTCCGACATGTCTGTCTGACAATTCTTTCACAGCCTCTACTATATCATTCAGAGATTGTGAAATGTTTTTCTTTACGATCACCCGAAATAATTTTGTTCGCGTGATAAGCAATAATACTCTTCGAATTTCAGGTTGAAACAGAATGATGAATGCAATGAGCCAGATATCGGCAATTGCGCGCAGAATCCAATTCAGCGCTTTAAGATTAAGCGATTGCGTGATGAATGACACAATCAACATGAGGATAAAACCTAGCAAGATTCTCACTGCGATTGTATCGCGTAATACGGAATACAAAGCAAAGAACAGTATTGTCACGATCCCAATGTCCAGCACATCGATCAATGTAATCTGGAGAAAACCTATGCGAAACAATTCGATCATGACTTATTTGCTCAGCGAATGATCGTACCGATGCGTGACCATCGGATGGATGAAATCTTTTTGAAAAGATCAGAGATTGGACGACCCGTATCCCATGACCAATACACAATCATGGGAGTTCCAATGATACTCTCCATTGGAATGAATCCCCAATATCTGCTGTCCTCACTATTATTACGATTATCACCCAATCCAAAGCAATAATCTTTTTCAACTGTATATATTGATGTCTTTTTTCCATCAATCAAAATGGCATCACCATCAATGGCAATGGAATGTCCTTCACGGCGAATGAACACTTCCCACTGAATCGCATTATCCTTAGTGATGGCAATTCGATCACCTTTCTTTGGTATACGCATCGGTCCCCAATCATCTCGGGTATTTCCACTACCTATTGGGAATGAGTGATCCTTTTGTGCTTGCAACCACTGCTCTTTATATTCAGAAGGAGGTTCCATGGAGAGATCGAATTTTCCATCTTTTGGTAATCTAAATTCGTTCCCATTGACATAGACTCTTGTTTTACGGATCTCGATTGTATCTCCGGCAATGCCAACACAACGCTTTAAGTAATAAGTGAAATCTCTCGGCTCCACATCATCTCTGTCACCCGGATAAATAAACACAATTACATCTCCGACCTTCGGTGTTGAATAACCGGGTAGGCGCAAAAATGGGAGTGGCTTATTGATGAATGGAATCATTTGGGGTGTTGATGGTGCATATTTCAATCGATTCACAAATACAAAATCACCCGTTGCAACAGTATTTTCCATCGAACCTGTTGGAACGACGAATGATCCGAAAAGCAGACCATTGACAATCATGATGAAAAACACCGCACCGAACATGGTTTTGAACCATGAAACTATATGCTCAATCGGAGTTTCGGGCTCTTTGCGTTTTGCATCACGAGCTTTTTTCCATTCTTTGTATCTATTGATCCATTCGGTCATTGAGATTCTCGAAAATATAAGTGAAATTATTGCCATTGAATGAGATAATACCAACCATCCATCTGATTATACAGGATTCGTAATGCCTCTGGTGCAGTATCATCACCTTGATAATCCACAATGGATTTTCCACGAATCACACCATCTTTGGTATGAATCACTTTGAATAAAACTGATGGCATATCGGTAACACCTTGCTTTACATATTTTGCCTGCAATTCATTTACATTCACTTTCTCAATAGCATTGAGCAATGAAGTGATGGAGTCCTTGGAAACACTTCCTATTCTCTTTCCTTTTACCGGAACATTGAGGAATCCTTCATATTCAATCGTTCCATCACCATGAACAGTCATTGAATAAACAGGACAATTTCCTCTGCATGCAGTTCTCTCAAGAGTGATGCTATATGCTTCAGGGGAATCTTTGAGTGGCACTGATCCGGTGGAGCATGACATCAAAAAGAATATCAGGAATAGTGAAAAGAATGCAGTGCTGAATCGCATATTATTTTCCGGATCTGAATTTATTGACATCAATCTCATATCTACGGATTTTATTGTGCAATGTCTCGCGTGAGATTGCCAATAATACCGCCGCTTTACTCACATTCCCACTGCACTTTTGCAATGTAGAAACAATTTTCATTTTATCTGCTCTTGCAATATCATCTTTCAATGAACCATCACTTGTGATTGAAAATTGATCATTACCGGATACTGCTTTTGGTTGTGAATACACATGATCATTCGTTGATGCTACAGAATGTATATCTCTGATTTCAATAGTATCGGAGGATACAGTTTGCAATACCACACGCAATGTACTTTGCAATTCGCGAACATTTCCTTTCCATGTGTGTTCTTGCAAGTATTCAATTGCTGATGGAGAGAATGATTTATTATCCACCATTTTTTCATTGTGTTTTTTCACATAATGATCAACAATCAATGGGATATCTTCTTTCCTCTCACTCAATGGAGGGATGGTGATTTCACATTCTCTCAATCGATGATATAATTGCTCTCGGAATTTTCCTTCACGCATTGCTCCGAGCAAATCACGATCAGTTGCTGAAATAAAGCGGACATCCACTTCTTCAGGTTCAACAGATCCGACTCTACGGATGATTTTTGTTTCAATCGGAAGCAAAAGATTTGCTTGCAATTCCAATGGCAAATCACCTATTTCATCCAAAAAGAGCGAGCCCTTATTTGCCTGATGAAATAATCCTTTTTTATTTTCATGAGCACCCGAAAATGATCCACGCACATGACCGAATAATTCACTTTGGAATAATTCTCTTGGGATATTCGGAATATCGACCGTCACAACGGGATGATGTCCTCTCTTACTCACGGCATGAATTGCTTCTGCCACCAATTTTTTTCCTGTTCCGGTTTCTCCGGTCACAAGCACATTCAAATCTGTTTTACCAAATCGAATGATTTTATCGGCAACTTTGAGCAATGCTTCACTTTTACCAATGATGCCTTGTTTTTGAATTAATTTCAAGAGTTCTTGATGTTCTGTTTGCACTTGAAATTTTTCCAAAGTGCTTGTAAGAACATCGCGAAGACGATCAGTGGAAATAGAACTCTTTTCGATGAAATTCACCGCCCCCATTCTTGTTGCTTTAACTGCGGTATCAATTGTGCCTTTCCCTGAAATCATAATGACAGACAAAGCAGGATATTTTTTTTTGCTTTGTGCAAGTACATCCAAACCGTTCATTTGTGAATTCACAAACTCTATGTCCAACAACATCAATGAATATTGTTGATGATACTGCTCCAAATGAGCAAGAGCTCCCTCGGGAGAATCACAAGAATGCGTTTTCCACCCAAAGTCCCCAATGATATCAGCCAAGGTTTCTGTAAACTCGGCATTATCATCCACCAAGAAAATCGATATATCAGATGCCAAATGAATATCCCCCCTCGCATTTGCAAGGAATAAATGAAACAATCAATCCACTTTGTTCAAATCCAACCTTCATATGTATTATTATTTTGATGCCGGAACTCTCAGCATCAGTGAATCATGCAATGCCCGAAATTCTTTGCTTCCGAATGTTGAAAATTCCGGATTCCAAATAGCTTTTTTGTGGACATTGGTTTTAGTATTGATATACTCCACCGAGCGATATGACTTACCAGGCGAATATAGTGATTGTATCGCAGTAAATGTCCCGATCATATCCTGCAAAGTATTACAAAAGAAATCCACATTCACGGAATCAATGCGCTTGAGATTCATGACATCTTTGCCATTAGTACGATGTGCATTATATACTCCCAGATCTTCAGCATGGATTTCATATCCCATAAATGATCCGGATGCAATGTCACCATCGCCCCATCGCAATATTGTGCCCATGGTTCTTTCATTGATGCAAGTTGTTTTCGTACTCATGCAACCATGAAGGAATAATCCGAATATCATGACAATTACGCTTTTCATCATTTTCCTTCTTGGGATAAGAAGCGTTCAATTCTACGGATACACACTTCCTTGCCGAGCATTTCCATTGTTTCATAGAGTCCGGCTCCAACGGGTTTGCCGGTAAGAATCATACGCAAAGGATGAATGAATAATTTGGAGGCAATTCCATTCTCCTTGGTGAATGCTCCGATTGCATCATTGATTGATATATGATTGAACTCTTCCAAACCTTTCATAATCGGAAGAAGTGATGCAATGATTGCACCTGAATCTGCTGTCCAATGTTTTGCCTTATACTCTTCATCAATCACATAATCATCAGAGAACATATATGCGCCGAATCCAGGTACTTCATTGAGGAATGTGATTCGCTCTCGCAATAATGTTAAAATACCTTTTGCTCTCTCATCACTTACCTCTATATGGTGGTCATGCAGAATAACCTGCAATTGAGGGAGAAGTGACTCCGGATCTGCATTACGAAGATATTGTGCATTCATCCATTCAAGTTTCTTGGTGTCAAATACAGCACCTGCCTTATTCACTTTTTCGAGAGTAAATAAATCAGTCAATTCCTGCATAGAGAAAATTTCTCTGTCTGAAGTTGGATTCCAACCCAATAACGCAACGAAATTGATAAGTGCATCGGCAAAGAATCCTTTTTCTCTGAAACTCTTTGCGAATACATCCCCAAATCGCTTGCTCATCTTGGATTTATCCGGATTCAATAGCAGTGGAAGATGTGCGAATTTAGGCATGTCCCATCCGAATGCCTGATACAAAAGAACATGTTTTGGAGTAGATGGGAGCCACTCTTCACCACGAATCACATGTGAAATTTCCATAAGATGATCATCCACGACATTCGCGAGATGATATGTTGGAAAACCATCTGATTTCAGAAGAATTTGATCATCCACATCACGAGCATTGACTATCACTTCACCGCGAACGATATCATTAAATCTGATTTCACCGGAAACAGGCACTTTCAATCTGATGCAATAATCGGCACCTTCATCAAGCAATCGCTTTGTTTCATCGGGTCCGAGTGTATATTCACTGCGCATGACAGTGCGATCATACTTTGCAGCAATTCCCGCATTTTTTTGTCGTTCACGCATGGCATCCAATTCCTCGGATGTGTCGAATGCGCGATATGCCATGTCTTTAGCCAATAGCTCATTCGCATATTGTCTATACAATTCTGTGCGTTCGGACTGACGATATGGACCATGAGGACCGCCCTTTTCAGGACTTTCATCGAATTCCATTCCGGCCCATCGAGAGATGTCAATGATATTTTCTTCTGCGCCTTCAACAAATCTGGTTTGATCTGTATCTTCAATGCGAAGAATGCAAGCACCGCCATGATGTCTGGCAAATAAATAATTATACAGTGCTGTCCTCAAACCACCGATATGAAGAAAGCCCGTTGGGGATGGCGCAAATCGAACTCTTACTGACATATTTCCTGCTTTGAATCTGATCAATTGGTATAAATGTACACTGCTTCGGCAAATGTGTTTTCCGTTTCACGCAAACGAATGCGTAATTCGGAAATATTCGAAAAAACCTCAAAACCAGGAATAAGCTCACGAAGCATATAATGAGCAATATTCTCAGCCGTGGAATAAAAGTCCACGGTATTCACTTTCATAGGATGATTCTTGAAAAATTCCATCAGTATTGAATCCGTTGAATCCAAAAGGAATGAATGATCCAAGCGATCAATCAATGGTTGCACAAGTGCTTTCATGTCGAAATAATCAATTACCATCCCGGTTGCGGGATCAATGGTTCCGACAATTTCAACGCGCATGGTATATGAATGACCATGAATATTCTGACAACCACCTTGATGAAAAGGAAGTCGATGACCCATCTCCCAATGAAATTCTTTGGCGATTCGGGATTCCATCTTATCTCCTATGAGAAGCGGTGATGACGCTTGACATTCCACCTCTCATGCCCCAATCTGTTGTGATGGTCATTTCAAGTGGATTGCAACGCTCAACCAAATCATCGAGGATTTTATTGGTTACCGCTTCATAGAAAATACCCATGTTCCTAAATTCAAGGAAATAGTATTTGAGCGATTTCAATTCAAGGCAAATTGCATCAGGAACATAGTCAATGGTCACGGTTGCGAAGTCCGGAAGTCCAGTCAATGGACATACAGAAGTGAACTCATGCAAGACATGTTTGATGCGGTACTGTCTTCCGACAGCGGGATTTGGGAATGTTTCTAAACGATCCATGGAATTACTGTATCTTTGTGCGGTGAAACAAACGCCTTCTGAAGGGAGGCAAAGGCTTGTAAAAATACGGGTTTTCTGCGAATTAATGAAGAATACAACTGGTCATTATCTCTATGGCAGACGCGCTGTCATCGAAGCGCTCAATGCAGGCAGAGAAATCGAGAAGATTTTTGTGCAATATGGCGCCTCCGGCGATGCAATTGAAGAAATACGAATGAAGGCAAGGCAGTCAAATGTAGCTTGCGCAATTGCCGATAAAATGAAATTCAATGACATGGAACGCCGCATCCCTCTTGAAAGAGGGTCTTCTCAAGGCGTGATTGCCCTTACAACAATGATCGATTATCTGGATCTTTTCGATCTTCTCGATGCTGGATTGTCAGTGATGCCAAATCCACTGATCATTGCACTGGACGAAATCAATGATCCTCACAATGTTGGTGCTATTGCTCGATCTGCTGAATGTGCAGGTGCCTCAGGCATGATCATTCCGACGGAAAATTCAGCTCCAATCACTCCTGCGACCTTCAAATCTGCTGCCGGAGCAATGGAATTCCTCCCTGTTTCCAAGGTGGATTCACTCGTTGTTGCCCTTCGCAATTGCAAAGCTGCGGGTTATGAAATCATTGGAACCGATGGATCTGCCGAGCTCAATTATACTGAAATGGGCATTTTCTCAGCTCCCACCATTCTCGTTATTGGTAGCGAAGGCAAAGGTATGAGACCGGCCATCCGCAAAGAATGCACCAAACTGATTCGCATTCCAATGCATGGCAATGTGGAATCTCTGAATGCTTCTGCCGCCGCATCCATCATATTGTTTGAAAGGGTCAGACAAGCGAGTTTGTGATCATGAGAATCATCTGTCTTACAGAAGAAACAACTGAAACTCTCTATGCAATAGGTGCCGATGAACTCATCGTCGGCATCTCTGGCTTCACCGTTCGTCCAGCAATTGCTCGTAAAACCAAACCCAAAGTTTCAACCTATCTCGATGCCAATATCAATGAGATTCTTGCTCTGAAACCGGATCTCGTGCTGGCATGGAGCGATCTTCAAGCAAATATCTGCTCACAATTGATTCAACATGGCATAGCAGTTCATTGCTTCAATCATCGAACGATTGATGGAATTTTGGAGATGATTTCTATGCTCGGAAGAATCGTCAACAAAAGTATCGAAGCCGAAGAATACAGGTCATTCCTCGAAAGAAGAATTGAAGATATGGCTGAAAAGTCTTCACGCTTGTCTGTCAGACCCCGCATTTATTTTGAAGAATGGTTCGATCCTTTGATCTCCGGTATTTCTTGGGTGAGCGAAATCGTGGAATTATGCGGTGGAGTGGACATATTCTCTGAACATCGTGTTTTTCAGGATGCAAAAAGCAGAATCATCCCTGATCCCAATATCATCATTGAGCGGAATCCTGATATCATTATGGCTTCATGGTGTGGAAAAGGGGTAAAAAAAGATAAAATTACTTCAAGAACAGGTTGGGATGGCATCAATGCGATTCGTAACAATCAACTTTTTGAGATTAAATCACCCATTATTTTACAGCCGGGACCGGCAGCATTGACCGATGGCATGGATGCCGTAAAAGCAATTATTGATGCATGGCATCAGAATTTCACGAAATAACTCATTCCAAAAAACGAGGAATTCATCGGAAGTGGATTATATCTGTCAACACTAAAATTCCACCCATGATATACTCTCATCCCCAGCATCGAAACTCCCACTTCGGGTCTGAATCTCAAAGAACCACCTGAGAAATCAGTATAGTACAGCATTGATGCACCAAAGGAAACAAACCAATTCATGGTATAATTGATCTTTGGAGCAATGATGAATTTTTCTGCATTCAAAGGTCCTGTTTCAATTCCCGCTGAAATCGTCCCAAGACCCTTGATAAAAGTACTTTTGGGCCAATAGACCAAACTTCCATAACTATACGTTGCCTCAATGGCTTTTCCTTTGTCACCTGCTTGCAAGCCGATTGTCATGCCTTGCACAGGAATATCGGATGCTCTCATCTCTTCATAAAGACAAGAAATCAGGATTGCGAGGATGATCGCAATTCGCTTCATCCCATGGCCAATCGAAATCCTGCTTCATCGATCGCTTGCAAAATGTCTTCATCGGAGACCAATTCCTGATCATAATCTATGACGGCTTTTCCGATGATGACTTCTTGCACAGTAAGGCCTTTGATGGCTTCTAATTCTTTTGTGAGTGCTTTCACGCAATGTCCGCAAGACATACCGTCAATAGCCAATTCTTGATGTTTCATGTATTCCTCAAAATTAAAAATCAATATCATCCAATGCCGTACCGGAACCAATAAATCCGGGAGGTTCATCGAATTGAATGGATAAATTTTCAAAGCGTGCAAAACTCTTGAGATAGGCCAAACGGATATCACCGACTGGACCATTTCTTTGTTTTGCAATGATGATTTCAGCGGTACCCTCAGTGGAGGATCCGTCTTCCCAAGTAAGAATGCCATATTGTTCGGGTCTATTCACGAACATCACAACATCTGCATCTTGCTCGATGGATCCGGATTCACGCAAATCTGAGAGCATCGGTCTTTTATCGGCTCTGGTTTCAACACCGCGATTTAGCTGCGAAAGTGCAATCACCGGTATATTCAATTCTTTCGCGATTTGTTTGAGCGATCTTGAAATCACTGAAATTTCTCTTTCTCTACTCTCAGCTTTGGGAGGAGAAACAAATTGCAAATAATCCACGATGATAACTTTGATATCATGCTCGGCTTTCAGTCTTCTACATTTCGCGCGAATCTCCATCACAGTG
>Ga0209770_10000495_pt1 | contig 21643 bp, 20 predicted proteins | sample LauGreSu1BDMLBDD_2_FD_187572 | JGI IMG/M metagenome (GOLD analysis project Ga0209770, IMG submission 187572) | Freshwater lake microbial communities from Lake Michigan, USA - Su13.BD.MLB.DD (SPAdes) (version 2) | ecosystem: Environmental > Aquatic > Freshwater > Lake | place: Lake Michigan, USA...
TCCCGCCGCCCGCCGCGAGGAGCTCGAGGTAGGGCACGCCCGCGAGGCGCCGGGCCGTCTCGGCGTACCGGTCGCCGGCGTAGCAGGCGTGCGTGTGGCAGTCGACGAACGCCGGCATGAGGACGCGGCCGCCGAGGCTGCGGCGCTCGCCCTCGATCCGCGGCGGGTCGCCCGCGCCGACCGCGGCGATGCGGCCGCCCTCGCTCACCACGAAGCCGCGTTCGATGACGCCGAGTTCGCGCATCGCCGCCCCGCGCCGCGGGCCGTCCTTCGGGCCGGCAAGCGTGAGAATCCGTGCGTCGTGGAGGATCAGGCGCGGCATACTGTCCGAAGTGTCGCACAACCCCGGGCGTTCGTCATCGTCCGCGCATGGCCTCCCCCCGACTTCCCGCATGGACCTCATCCTCATCCGCCACGCCAGGGCCTTCGACCGCGACGCCGCGGCGTGGCCCGACGATTCCCGCCGCCCGCTCACCGCATCCGGGCGCGAGGAGTTCAGGCGGCTCGCGAAGCGTCTCGGGCGGATCGCGCCGGGCGTCGAGCTCGTCGAGTCGAGCGGCTTCGTGCGTGCGTGGCAGACGGCGCAGGTCCTCTGCGAGGCGACCGGATGGCCGGAGGCGACGCGGCTTGACCGCCTCGAGTGCGCGGCGAGCGCGGAAGCAGAGGCGGATCGGATTGAGTCGCTCGTCCGCGCGCTCGCCGGCATGAAGCGGCTCGACGCGATCGCCTGGGTCGGGCACGAGCCGATGCTCTCTCGGCTCGCGTCGCGTCTGCTCACAGGTTCGTCCGACGGCGCCGCCATTGCGTTCAAGAAGGGCGCGGCGCTCGCGCTCCGGCTCGAAAGGAGCGCAGGCGCGGGCGAACGCGCGGAACTCCTCTGGATGCTCACGCCTCGGGTGGCGGCGCGCATGCGGCGCCGGCCAGGCTGACCGTCGCCGATGCTCAGGACCGCAGCAGCATGTCGAGCTCGGCCTGATCCTTGGCGAGCTTGTACATCTGGTCGATCTTCATCATCGAGAGCAGCTTCACAAGCTCCGGGGTCGTCCCGAACAGGATCGCCTTGGCTCCCGCCGCGACCGCCTTGTTCCGCATCGCGATGCAGACGCCGACGCCCATCGAGCTCATGAAGGTCACGCTCTTCATGTCGACGATGAAGTGCTTGAGCTCCTTGCCCGCCGCCTTGAGGTACGGGTCGACCTCCTGGCTGATGATCGGGCTCTCTCGCTGGCCGATCTGAGGGCCGACGAGCTTCACATAGAGGAGCCGCGGGCGGACCTCGATGTCGACATGGGAGGTGGTCTTCTTGGCGGGCAGTTCGGACATGGCGGTCCTTCGGATAGGCCGATCAGTCTACCCGTTCGCTCCGTGGCTTGCGCTTCACGGGAATCCCGTAGATCACGATGTCGGCGGCGCCGCGGTCGTCGCTCCGCAGCTCCGTGCTTGCGTCGTCGATCACCGTCACCGTCAGCGCGCGCGCCCCGGGCCGCCGCGCGCGGAACTGCAGGACCGTGCCGCCGTCGCGCTCGATGTGAAAGCACCCCGCGCAGACGACGACCTTCGGGGCGCCCGCGGCGAGCGCGTTCGCGGCGGAGGCGCCCATCGTCCCGTCCCAGGTCGACTGCGAGAGGAACACGGTCGCCGTGCGCGCGAACTCGGCCTCCGAGTCGTCGCCCCCGGACATCAGGTCGTGGAAGCGCCGGTAGTACGCCTGCCACGCGCGGTTCCACGCGGGGTCGCCGGTCGAGACGACGGGGATGTCGAAGGTCGCGCGCTCCGGGGCGGGAAGCGCGTCGAGCGCGGCGTGGCCCTCCTCGCGCGCGCGCCGCACGAGCTCGCGGGGCGCGTTCGCCGCGATCACGCGCGAGTCATTCTCCCGCGCGGTGTCGACGAGGGGCTGAAAGAACCGCACCCAGGTGTCCTTGCCCGCCCAGTCGCGGCTCTCGGTCCGGTCGATGAACGCGTCCGGCGCGAGCTCTGCGCGCAGGTACGCGTCGAGCAGCGGCTGCTCGTCGCGCTCGAGGTGCTCGAGCGCGATCGCGGTTCGGGGAAAGCGCGCGAGGAGATCCTGGTAGATCGCGAGCTGCACATCGTGCGCGGTCGGGTCGTCGTGCCGCTCTCCGACGAAGGTCGCGTCCGCCGCGGCGGCGCGTGCGACGACATCGGTCCAGACGAGCGCGCGGCCGGATTCACCGTCGAAGATCGAGATGGCGCGCGCGGCGGGATCGGGCGCCGGTCGCGCGCTCGCGCAGCCGGCCGCAAGCCACGCGACCAGGGGCAGGAGGAGCGCGAGGACGGTGTTCGGACGCGGCATCCGGGCGAGTGTACAGCGGCGATTGCGGGGCGGCCGGAGTTTGCCCTTGCTTCGGCGCTGTCGGCCCGCGACACTCGACGCACCATGCGCCGCCCCGCGATTTCCCAGCTCCTCGGCACGATACTGGTCATGCACGCGCTCCTGGCGATGTCGGCGCCTGTCGCAGGAGCGGAGCCGCCGGTCTTCCACGATGGAGAGTCGGTGGTTCGCGCCACGATCCGCAGCGCGCGCGACCTTCGCACGCTGCTCGCCGTCGCGCGCGACGCGCTCACGCACCGGCTCGACTATGGTCCGGCGGACTTCATCGTCGATGGGGCCGGCCTCGATGCGCTCAAGTCGAGCGGCGTGCCGTTCGAGGTCGTCGTGCCGGATCTCGGGCCGGTCCTGCGCGCCGACTTCGCCGCGCGGGTGGGTGGGGGCGATCAGGGAGGCGTCGCCGGCGGTGACTTCTTCTCGGCGTTCCGGACGCTCGACGAGATCTTCGCGCGGCTCGACGCACTCGCCGCGGCGAGGCCCGACCTGGTGACGCCCTTCACGATCGGCACCTCACTCGAGGGACGGCCCATCCGTGGCGTGCGCATCACGAAGGCGCCCGCCGGCAGCCCCGGCGTGCTCGTCAACGGCACGCAGCATGCGCGCGAATGGGGAGCCACGACCGCCACCATGTTCGTCGCCGACCGCCTCGTGGCGGCGTACGGGAGCGACGCGCGCGTGACCGCGCTGCTCGACCGCGCCTGGCTCGATGTGATCCCGGTCGTGAACCCGGACGGATATGTCTACACCTGGACGACCAACCGCCTCTGGCGCAAGAACCGCCGGGACAACGGCGACGGTTCCTTTGGCGTCGATCTCAACCGAAACTGGGCGTTCCAGTGGGGCGGGGGCGGCGCGAGCACGATCCCGGGCGACGAGACCTACCGGGGACCGGCGCCGTTCTCCGAGCCCGAGAGCGCCGCGATGCGCGACTACTTCGTGCGCGAGACCACGCTGGCGGGGCACCTCGACTTCCACGCCTACAGCCAGCTCGTGCTGTCGCCCTGGGGCTACACCGCGACCCCCGCACCGAACAACGACGCGTTCCTCGCCCTCGGCAACGAGATGAAGGACGCGATCCGCCGCACGAATGGGCTCGGCTACACGGTGGGTCCGATCGCGTCGACCCTGTATGTCGCGAGCGGAAGCTCGGTCGACCACGCGTATGGGCAGCACGGCGTCCCGAGCTACACCATCGAGGTGCGCGACACCGGGGCGTACGGCTTCGTCATGCCGGTCAGCGAGATCCTCCCGAACGCGACGGAGAACTTCGCGGCGGTCCTCGAGCTCGCCGACGCGACGGTGGACGGCGTCGTGCTTCGCATGCCGGGCGGCGCGCCGGCGACCGTCGAGTTCGGCGGCAGGGCGGCGGTCTCGGTCGAGGCGCGCGCGATCCGCGGGGTGCTCGCGTCGGACGGGGTGCGGCTGCGCGCGCGTGTCGGCTCGTCCGGCGCGTTCGCATCGACGACGATGCTCCCTGCGCCCGGCGGTCTCTTCGAGGCCGTGCTTCCGGCGGCCCCGTGCGGCGCCTCGATCGAGTGGTTCGTCGAGGGCTCCGGCACCCTCGGCACGGCCCGCTTCCCGAGGGCGCCCGGCGTGGTGCTCGTCACGCGCGTGACGCAGACGCAGGTCGCGTTCGAGGACACCTTCGAGTCGAGCCTCGGCTGGACGGTCGGCGCCGCCGGCGACAACGCGACCAGCGGACTCTGGGCGCGCGTCGATCCCGTCGGCACCGTCGCGCAGCCTGAGAACGACTCGGCCGACGCAGGCACCTTGTGCTGGGTGACGGGACAGGGGGCGATCGGCGGCGCGGTCGGCGCGGCCGATGTGGACGGCGGCACGACCACGCTGGTCTCGCCCGTCCTCGATGCGAGCCATCCGGAGAGCGTGATCGCGTACCGCCGCTGGTACTCGAACAACCAGGGCAGCGCGCCCAACGCGGACTCGATGCCGGTGCAGCTCTCGACCGATGGCGGCGCGACCTGGGCGCTGCTCGAGGATGTCTCGGAGAACGCGGCCGCGTGGATCGAGCGGAGCTTCCGGGTGGCGGACTTTGCGACGCCCGGCGCCAACGCCCGCGTCCGCTTCGTCGCGCGCGATCTCGCGGCCGGTTCGGTCGTGGAGGCGGGCGTGGACTTCGTGCGTGTCGTCGTCGCGAGCTGTCCGGGCCGCCCCGAGGACCTCGACGGAAGCGGATCGGTGGACTCCGCAGACCTCGCGGCGCTCCTGAACAACTGGGGCAACGCGGGCATCGGCGATGTCGACGGCAGCGGCATCGTCGACTCCGGCGACCTCGCGGCGGTGCTGAATGCGTGGGGGTGAGTGACGGTCGCGCCGCCTGTGACGGCTGTCCGGGCCATGGCGCGCGATCGGCGCCGCCATCCGGACGGGAAGTGGCCGGGCGCGCCGGCCGTGCCACTCTGCCTTCGTGGGAAAGGCCCTCGCATCCGCACCCTTCCGAAGCCTGCTTCGCGCCGCAGTCGCTGGCGCCGTGGCGGCGCTCGCCTCGCGGGCGGTCTTCGCCCAGTCGTGCGCGATGTACTCGACGGACTTCAGCACGCTCACTGGTCCGCCAAACATGGCCGAGGGCGACCTCAAGGTCCAGTGGTGCCTCGCCGGCGCGTCTGTCGCCTCGTCGAGCTTCTGCAATGCGGGCGGCGCGCTGCGGCTCGACGCCTCGACCGACGATCCGCTCCTTCTGATCGCAACCGGAGGTGCGGGCTGCACCGCGATTGAGATCCGCTTCACCTACGCGCAGTTCTCGGCGACACAGACGACACTCAAGGTCGGCACGACGACCGCGACCACCGTCAACTGCGCGGCCTCGACGCCGACGACGCTCGGTGCGCTCGCGACGGCCGGCGGAGTCTGCCAGCCGGTCACGGCCACCGTGCAGCTCAACGGCGCGCCGGGGATCTACCTCCGCTTCGACCACGGCGCGAACGCGAACGCGATCTTCATCGATGACCTCGAGATCCGCCGGATCGGCTGCTGCACCGCCGGCGGACATCCCTGCTGCACGCCTGGCGGGCCGGGCTGCAGCGACGGCGCCGTCGCATCGTGCGTGTGCGCCACCGATCCGTTCTGCTGCGAGACCGAATGGGACTCGCAGTGCGTCGCCGAGGTCTCGCAGCTCGGATGCGGCAGCTGCGCCGGCGGCGGAAGCTGCGTGACGGCGTTCGCGGCCGACTTCGGCACGCTGTACGCGCCGGGCAGCGTCTGCTCTCGGTTTCCGTCGCTCTTCGAGGCATGCGAGGGCGCCGCTCCGTTCCTCACATCGAGCCTCGGCTGCGCGACCACGACGGATGTGGCGATGCGCTTCGCGACGGGGTTCCCGTACTCGGCCGCCGTCACGCGTTGCATCGATCTCTCGCAGGGCGTGAGTCCGACGCTCGGCTTCAGCTACTCGAAGCAGTCCGGAACCCTCGGGCCGAAGGTCGACTACTCGATCGACGGGGTGAGCTGGGCGAACGCGTGGACGGCTCCCGTGTCGTTCGCGGGCGGCTGCGCGGCGGTCGAGCTCGACCTGACTCCGCTGGCGGGCCTCTCGAGCGTGCGGTTCCGGTTCTCCTCGGGGTCGAGCGTCTCGAACCTCGCCGTGATCGACGACATCTCGGTCTTCGAGGCGCCCACGGGCTCGCACGCCTGCTGCGAGGTCGGAGCCGCGGGCTGTGACGGCGCGGCGACCGAGGCCTGCACCTGTGCGATCGACGGCTACTGCTGCCAGAACGAGTGGGACGAGGTCTGCATCGCGCTCGCCACGATGTACTGCGACGCGGACTGCCCAGACATCCCGGTGTGCGGCTCGCCGACCGCCGGGTCCTGCACTGCGCCGCACGCGACGCCGGCATGCGCCGACGCCGAGTGCTGCGTGGGCGTCTGCACGGTCGACCCGTTCTGCTGCCAGTCGGCGTGGGACGAGGTCTGCGCCGAGGAGGCCTTGATCGGCTGCTTCGCGCCCGAGGATGTCGACCGCGACGGCCGCGTCAGCTCGGTCGACCTTGCGATGGTGCTCGACCAGTGGGGGAATGCCGGCGGCCCCGCCGATGTGGATGGAAACGGGATTGTGGGTGCGGGCGACCTCTCCGCAGTGCTCTCCGCCTGGACGGGCTGAACCGTCACGAGTCGCGCGCGACGACGCGGTCGGCGAGCTCGAGCAGCAGCTCGCGCGAGTGGGCTCGCCGCATCGCGGGCAGGCCGCGCTTGGCCTCCTCGACGATGCGCACCGCCTCGGCCCTCGCCGAGTCGATGGATCCGGACGCCACGAGGCAGGCGCGGAGCGCGCCTCCGTCCTTGGCGTCGATCGCGCGGATCGCGGACTGCCGGTCGGTCCCCGTCGTCGACGCGATGTGCAGGATCATCGGAAGCGTGAGCTTGCCCTTCTCGAGGTCGCGGCCGATCGACTTCCCGACCGTCGCCTCGTCGCCGAGGAGGTCGAGCAGGTCGTCCTGGATCTGGAACGCGACGCCCAGGCTCTCTCCGAACGCGCGCATCGCCGCGGACTCGGCGGGGCTTCCGCCCGCGAGTCGCGTCCCGAGCTCGCACGACGCGCCCACGAGCACCGCGGTCTTGCGACGCACGATCTCGAAGTAGGTGTTCTTGTCGAGCCCGAGGTCGTGCCTCCGCGAGAGCTGCACGAGCTCGCCCTCGCAGAGCGTGTTGGTGACCTCGCCGAGCCGAAGGTTCAGCGCCGGATCGCCGGCGCGCGAGCAGAGGTGGAACGCGTTCGAGATCAGGTAGTCGCCGAGCATGACCGCCATCTCGTTCCCGCGGAGGAAGTTCACGGTCTGCCCGCGCCGGCGGATCTCCGCATCGTCGAGCACATCGTCGTGCACGAGCGTCGCCATGTGGATCATCTCGACGGTCGCCGCGACGATGTCGTGCTCGTGGCGCAGCCCCTCGCCGTCGCGCGTGAACGCGAGGCCTGAGACGAGCACGAGCGTCGGCCTCAGCATCTTGCCGCGGTAGCGCTCCACATGCCGGCACAGGTCGTTCACGGCGGGAAAATCGCTCGCAAGCTGCGACTCGAAGAGCGTTTCGACGCGCGCGAGCCCCGCCGCGATGTCCGCTGCCAGCGCCGTGTCGGGGAACGCGCGGCTCACCCGCGGCTCCCGGCGGACTTGCCCTTCTCCGCGGCGATGTACGCGATCCAGCCCTGGCAGGCCTCGCCGCGCGTCGAAGGCCGGAACACGCCGTTGCCCTCGCCCTTCGCCGTGGTGCCCTCCCAGTACACGGTCGTGGCGACGAAGCCAGCCTCGCGCAGCGCGTCCTGGATCTCAGGCAGGCTCCACAGGCGCCACTGGTAGGTGAAGGCGCGCTTCATCTCGCTGCCGTCCGGAAAGCGGAAGTGGATGTGGTTCGTCACATCGCCCGTGATCGGGTTGTACTTGTTCTGGTCCCACACATAGGTGAAGCCGTCGCAGGCGCGGTCCTCCTCCTTCTCGACATGCGCCTCGCTTCCGCCGTACGCGTCGCAGATGAAGATCCCGTCCCGGACGAGCGAGGCATGGACCCTGCGGAAGTAGTCGACGAGCTGCCGGCGGTCCTTGAAGATGAAGTAGCTGAAGTTCATCGCGACGATCGTGTCGACGGCCGGGGTGTCGACCTTCGTCACATCCGCCTTGAGGATCGTGATGCGCGACGACACATGCTCGGGAAGCCCCGCCCGGTGGCGCCGCTCTCCCCAGAGGATCACTGACTCGTCGAGATCGACGCCGATGGCACGGTTGGTGGCGCGCCGGCGAGCCCATTCCGTGCAGGCCTTCGCCGTGCCGCAGAAGTCCTCGCGCATCGACGCCGCGAGGCGGCCGCGCTTCTGCCGCCAGACGCGGTCGATGAAGTCGCACTCGCTCACGACCTCCTGCACGGCGATCTCGTAGAGGTCGTGCCGGTCGCTGTTGGCTGCGGTGCGCCAGGCGCCGCGGCGTCGGGACTTGGTCTGCGCGGACGGCTTGCTGCTGCGCGTCGGTTGCTTCTTGGCCATGGGGTCTTCGGTCTCCGCCTGGGAAAGCCGAGACGATACCGCCCGGCGATTCGCGCCGGGCGGCGTTCCCGCACTGCGGGCGGATTCAGCGCTTCGTCTGCGCCCAGCGCTTGGGCTGCGCCCCCGCGCCCTTCGCGAGGTTCGAGCGGTTGGCTGCGACGAGCGACTCCATCACCTGCGGAGTGATCGACATCGGATGACCCTGCCAGCGCACGATTCCGTCGGCGCTCATGATCGCGACATGCGGGATGCCGCGGATCTGGAACGCGTTCTTCATGCGCGCCTGGCTGTCAAGGCCGACCGCGTACTTGAAGTCGCTCTTCTTGAGCCGGTGCTTGTTGCAGCCCTCGTCGAAGTCGCGGTTCGACTCGTCGGTGAGGCCGACGCACGCCACATCGTTTGGATACGCCATCGCGATCTCATTCATGTGCGGGATCGCGGCCCGGCAGGGGGGGCACCAGGTCGCCCAGAAGTCGACCACGAGCAGCTTGTTTCCGACCTGCGGCTCGCCGTTCCACCACTTCTCGATCGCGGGCTTCGGTCCGGGCTTGCCGCGGAGGTCCGCCGCGCTGCCGACATCGCCCTGGAAGGTGGGGAACTCCATGGTGGCGACCGCCGGCTTGTCCTCGATCTTCTTCGGCTCGGCGGCCTCGTCGTAGGTCTCCGCCCCGAGTTCCGCGAGCGCACCGATCACGCCGCGGTCGCTGAGGCCGGCGTACCGGAGCGCACCCTGCCGGTCGGCGATCGACGCGATGCTCGTCTTGTACGCGCCGAGCGCGTCGCACAGCGCGCCGTCCTTGTCGAGGATGACCGGGATCCCGAGCTTCGCCTTCGCGAGCTCCTCCTTCGCCTTGTCGATCGCCTCGGGCGTATGGATCCCGACGAGCACCGGATCGCCGTCGGCGAGCTTCGCCTTCTCGACGGCGGCCTTCAACTTCTGGAGATCCTTGATCCCGCTCGAGCCCTTCGTGCTGAAAGTCACGAGGATCACGACCTTGCCGCGCAGCTCCTTGAAGGCCTTCAGGGTTCCGTCGACGACCTCGAGGCCATCGGGAATTGCCGGGAGCGCGTAACCGACCCCGTACTCAGCCGCGGAGCGGTCCTCGAACTTGAGCTTCTCGAGCCACTTCGACTTGTCGATTTCGCGCTTCGACCGGTCGGTCTCCCGCTTCGACTTCGAATCGGACTGCTTGCTGCCGGTGTCCTGCGGCGCCGCAAGGGCGCTCGAGGAGACCATCGGTGCGGAAAGGACGGTCGCGAGGCTTGCGGCGAGCGTGAGCGCGAGGATGGCGGGGCGGTTCGCGGGCATGGCGTGATTCTCCGGCACGCAGTGTACCGCTCGGTGCCGGCAGCCCTCCCGGTCCGCGCAGATTCCCACGGATTCCCGCCCCGTCAACGCCAGACGGTCATCGCCGCGTTGTCGATCAGACGCGTCGCGCCGAGCCGCGCGGCGATCAGCGCGCGCGTCGGACGCTCGAAGCCGCGGACCGGCATGAGCGTGCGGGCGTCGCGCACCGCGGCGTATTCGACCGAGAGGCCGAACGACTCGAGCGTGTCCAGCATGAGCCGCTCCGCGGTCTCGACGCGCTGCGCCGAATGGGCCACCTGCAGCGCGCGCGAGAGCGCGATCGCCGCGGTGCGCTCCTCCGCCGAGAGGTAGCGGTTGCGGCTCGACATCGCGAGGCCGTCCCGCTCGCGCACCGTGGGGCACGGCACCACGCGCAGGTCTCCGAAGCGCGCGCGGTCCGCCGCCACCATGTCCTCGATGAGTCGAAGCTGCTGGTAGTCCTTCTCTCCGAAGTAGGCGGCGCTCGGACGCACGAGGTCGAACAGCCGTCCCACCACCAGCGCGACGCCACCGAAGTGGCCGGGTCGGCACGCATCCTCGAGTCCCGGCCTCGTGGCCACCTCCGGCAGTTGGACGCCCTCGGCGTCGATCCTGGCCTGAGGCAGTCCCTGCGGGTACACCGCCTCGACCGACGGCACGAACACGGCGGCGGTCCCAAGCGCCCGCAGGAGCGCGCAGTCGGCCTCGAAGGTCCGTGGATATCGGACGTAGTCCTCACTGGGGCCGAACTGGGTTGGGTTCACGAAGACGCTCACGACCACGGGCCGCCCCAGCTCCCGCGCCCGCGTCACGAGCGAGCCGTGTCCATCGTGCAGCGCACCCATGGTGGGTACGAAGGCGCATCCGGCGAGGGCCGGCGAGAGGAGTTCGGCTGGGTCTTCGACGACGCGCATGGGTCTGAATCTCGATTCTACCGAAGGCTGCGTCTGTTCTCGCCGCTCCGTCGAAGCCCTATGATGTCGATCCGAGAATGAGAATGGGTCGCAACAAGCCCCCGAGTCGGGCACAGGCGGCCGAACCAACGCCGAATCAGGAGTGATTCCGATGGCAGTCAAGCTGCCCATCTACATGGACAACGCCGCCACCACCCGCACCGATCCCCGCGTGGTCGAGGCGATGCTGCCGTACTTCACCGAGAAGTTCGGCAACGCCGCCAGCCGCAACCACAAGTTCGGCTGGGAGGGCGAGGACGGCGTCGACAAGGCGCGCGAGCAGGCCGCCGCGCTCATCGGCGCGAGCCCGAAGGAAATCGTGTGGACGAGCGGTTCGACCGAGTCGAACAACCTTGCCATCAAGGGCGCGGCCCGCATGTACGCGAAGGCCCCCGAGGGTCAGGTTGGGGGCCAGAAGGGCCGCGGCCACATCATCGCCGCCGCGCACGAGCACAAGGCCGTGCTCGACCCCTGCAAGCGGCTCCAGAACGAGGGCTTCGATGTCACCTTCCTCCAGCCACCGGCCGACGGGGTGATTACCCGCGCCATGGTCGCCGAGGCGATGCGCGACGACACGATCCTCGTGTCGATCATGTGGGCCAACAACGAGATCGGCACCATCAACGAGGTGCCCGAGATCGGCGCGCTCTGCCATGAGCGCGGCGTCATCTTCCACACCGACGCGACCCAGTGGGTCGGCAAGATGCCGACCAATGTCGACAAGGACAACATCGACCTGCTGTCGTGGTCCGGACACAAGATGTACGGGCCCAAGGGCGTCGGCGCGCTCTATGTACGCCGCCGCAACCCGCGCGTGCGCCTCGAGGCGATCCAGGACGGCGGCGGCCACGAGCGAGGCATGCGCTCGGGCACGCTGAATGTCACGGGCATCGTCGGCTTCGGCAAGGCGTGCGAGCTCGCCATGCACGAGATGGACACCGAGCGCGAGCGCCTGCTCAACCTGCGCCGCAAGCTCGAGCGCGAGCTCTCGTCGCGCCTCGAGGTCGTGCAGGTCAACGGCCACGCCGACCGGCGCCTCCCGCACATCCTCAACATCAGCTTTGGCTATGTCGAGGGCGAGTCGCTCCTGATGGGCATCAAGGACATCGCGTGCTCCTCGGGTTCCGCGTGCACCAGCGCCAGCCTCGAGCCGAGCTATGTGCTCAAGAGCCTCGGCGTCGGAGACGAACTCGCGCACTCGAGCCTGCGCCTTTCGCTCGGCCGCTGGTCGACCGAGGAAGAGGTCGACTACGCCGTCGAGGGCATCGTCAAGGCCGTCAGCCACCTCCGCACCATGAGCCCTCTGTGGGATCTCTACAAGGAGGGCATTGATGTCAGCAAGATCGAGTGGCAGACTCACTGAGCGGAACACCCGGGAAGAAACCCCGAGCGGAAGCCCCGCCTGGGCCCCCTGAACAGAAACGAGGACACCCCATGGCCTACAGCGACAAGGTCATCGACCACTACCAGCACCCCCGCAATGTCGGCAGCTTCGGCACCTCCAAGGAGGTCGCCACCCGGAAGGATGTCGGCGTCGGAATCGTCGGCGCGCCGGAATGCGGCGATGTGATGCAGCTCCAGATCAAGGTGAACGAGCAGGGCGTCATCGAGGACGCGAAGTTCAAGTGCTTCGGCTGCGGCTCCGCGATCGCGTCGAGCTCGCTCGCCACCGAGTGGATCAAGGGCAAGTCGATCGACGACGCGCTTGCGATCAAGAACACCCAGATCGTGGAGGAGCTCAGCCTGCCGCCGGTCAAGATCCACTGCTCGGTGCTGGCGGAGGACTCGATCCGAACCGCCATCGCGGACTACAAGAAGAAGAACGGCATCGCGGCCGAACCGAGCGCCGCCGCCGCACACTGAACGGGAGAGGAGCCACACCATGCCAGTCACCGTCACCGAACTCGCGGCTCGCCGCATCGACCAGATCATCCAGGAGCACGGCTTTGACCCCGCGAACATGAAGCTTCGCGTCGGCGTCAAGGGCGGAGGCTGCTCCGGCTTCAACTACACGCTCGACCTCACCGAGGTCCAGAAGGATTCCGACGAGGCGTGGAGCTTCACCTACGCCCGCGGCGCCGTGGCTGCCGCGGCGGAAGCCGGCGGAACGGCCACGGCCGTCGCCGGTGGCGAGACCTTCACCGTCACGGTGGTCTGCGACCCGAAGTCGTACCTCTACCTGAACGGCACCGTGATCGACTACAAGGACGAGATCATGGGCTCGGGCTTCGTCTTCAACAATCCGAACTCGACCTCGACCTGCGGCTGCGGTTCCAGCTTCAGCGCGTGACGACGCGCGCCGACAGCGCACCGAACGCTCAATCAACAAACCGGCGCGCCAAGGTTGGCGCGCCGGTTTTGACAGGCTGACATCGTGTGTGGCGGCTACGCGCTTCGCCGCGCGCGCTGTGCGCGCATCGCGCTCGCGACCAGACGCGCCCAGCTCCCGCGCAGCGCGCTCAGCGCGTGCGCGAGGCGCGCGTCGGCCTCGCGGTCGTCATGCGAGACAAGCCGAGTCCCGCGATAGACGATCGAACTCGCCTCGAGCACGGCGATCGAGGTCGCCGCGAGCTCCCTGGCCGAGGCGGTGCCCGACGCTGCGAGCGCCTCGCAGGCCGCGAGGGCGAGCAGGTAGTCCTCGGAGTCGGCGCCGCCCTCCTGGAAGAGGACGGTTGGATCGCCCGCCTCGCAGATCGGCCCGGACTCGAGGGCGGACTTGGTCGGAAGCAAGCCGTCGCCGCGGCGCGCACGATCGACCACCTGGACGAGGACGGGGTCCGTCTCGTCTCCGAGGGCGGCGAGAAGCCGCAGGGTGGGATCTGTGTCTGCGAAAGCGGTCATGATCGTTCTCGTGTTCGTCTCGGTGTTCCTTCTCAGCTGCCCGGCCTCAGTGCGCGCATCAGGCGCGCGATCTCCTCATCGAGCTCTTCTTCGGTCGCGCCGTCCTTGAGGAGGAGGTCGACGACCGCCTGTCTGAATCGGATGCTCGCGGTCCGCACCATGCTCGCCGCCTGCCCTCCGCTGACCTCGAAGCGCTCCGCGATCTCGGCGTAGCTCAAGCCGCCGACGAAGTGCCCCTCGAACATGTCCCAGTGCGCGGAGAAACCCTCCTGCACGCACCGTTCACGCGCGGAACTCGCCGCGCTCCGGACCATGGAAGCCGCCCACATCCGGTCGAACTCCTCCGCGGCGGTCGTGGCGTCCGCCACGGGTTCGCTCGAGGTCTCACCCGAGAGCGTGTCGATGCGCTCGGACTTCCGCCGTCGGGCCTCCTCCTGCAGGAAGAAGAGGAAGCCGTTGATCAGCCAGCGCCGCAGGGGCAGCCCGCTGTCGATCCACTTCTCGAAGTACCCCGCCTGCGCGAGGCGCGAGGCGAAGAACCCAGAGACGAGATCCTTGGGAGTGCCAAGCGATCGGAAGCTCGAGCCTGCGACATAGTTGCCCAGGGGCTCGGTGTAGGTCTCCATGATGTATGCATTGATCCTGGCCGTCCCCGTGCTTCCCTGGCCCAACTGGGCCACAAGCCAGCCTCGCTGCGTCGCTGGAAACGAATCGCGCTTGCTGCCTGGCTTTGCGGTTGTCGCGGGGGTCGGTTCTCGATCGTGCATCGCGAGGGCGATATCGGCACGGAACCGCCCTTCTGTCACCTCCTTCTCAAAGGGGAACAGACGAAAAGGGCGTTCGATTTGCGCAAGAAGGCCCGGCTTGGGGCGAACTTACGCCAGGAGGGGGAGTCCGGCTGCCGCGTCGCGGGCCAGCGGGTCCGCGGAAACGGGGCCGCCGACGGCCTTCTTCATCCAGAGATCAGGGGTCAGGCAGCCGAGGCTGGTGATCCGCTTGGTCTCGCCGGCGAGGTCCTTGCCGCGCATGTACGAGCGGATCTGGTGGCTCATCATGTGCCCGAGCGTGTAGTCGGGCAGGTAGAGCGGGTGGGCGATCATGTGCTGGTAGGCGGCAAGGATCCGATAACTGTCCTTGCCGAAGTCGCGCTCGTAGAAGCGGGTCCAGAGGTCGGCCGCGATGCGAAGGACCTCGTCGCGGAGGGCGGCGGGGGTCGCGGTCGGGTTCTCGTAGAGCCAGCGCCATGCGCGCAGCTCCAGCAGCGACGGACCGGCGATCTGGCAGGCCGAGAGCATCGTGGCGACCGAGTCGGCCGCGAACTGGCGCTCCGCCTCCGCGGCGTCCTCGAGCCCGAGCACGCGCTTCGCGAGCGACTGGTAGAGGAACGCGAACGCCTCGGTGCACGCCGTGTTCGGCACGCCGCGCAGCGCCGGGCGCGACACGAAGTAGGTCGAGCAGAGCTGCTCGAGGTTGTGGCCGAGCTCGTGCATCGCGGTGTCGAAGCCGTCCCAACCGAGCTCCGTGTCGAGGCTCGAGGTGCGCAGCCAGGCGCCGTAGCCTTCGAGGTACGGGCGCATCGCGTGACCCGCGCCCTTGCAGACCTCGACCTTGATGCGCGAGCCGAGGAAATCGGCGTCAGGTCCGCGGAAGCCGAGCTCGCGCAGGACCTCAGGCAGTTTCGCCTCGAGCTCCTTGACATTGGCAAAGCGCCTGCGCACCGCGGCGTTCATCTCGGTCGCAGGCTTGGCCTCGACGACATCCTCGAAGTAGATGTCGAACGGTTCGAGCGCGCGCCCGAGCTTCCTCGACATGAACGCCGCGAGGTCCTTGCGGACCGGCGCGTCGAGGAGGTCGGTCATGAGCTTCTCGACATCGGCCTCGGGCATCTCCCGCTCGAGGGCGAACTTGCGTGCGATCGCCGTCGGCTCGTCCGGATAGAGCAGATCGAACTCACGCGCCATGCGGAAGTTCGCGATCCAGTGCTCGTACCGCGCGAGGCCCAGCAGCTCGCCCGGGTCGCCGCCCGCGATCGTATTCTTCTCGGGATTCCAGTCGCGCTTCTCCTCGCCCGACATCACGCGCTTGGGGATCGACCCGTCGATGTGCCGCGCCATCACCCACGACAGCGCGCGCTGCTTGGCGAGTCCGTCGGGGTCGCCGTAGCCCGCCTTGATCTCCTCGCGCACGAGCCAGTGCGCGATGAGCTTGCGGTCCGCCTCGAACCAGCGCTTGCCGTTCGCGTCGACCATGCCGCCGACAGGCACATGGAAGTGGCTCACGAACTTGCCCGACTCGAACGAGGTCTTTCGGGCGCGGTCGGCGAGCTCGGCGGGGATGCGCGGTCCGAAGTTCTGCGCGACGCGCGCGGCGGCCCAGCCGGCATCATCCCACGCGGGGCCTTGCCTCAGCATCGTCGCGAGCGTCGGGCGCGCGAAGTTCAGCAGGCAGAGGTGTGCGATCTTCTGCTTGTACATCTGCTCCGAGAGGTCGGGTGACGGGTCGAACTGCGCGAGGATGTCGTCGACCCCAGGGAACTCGTCGCCGCGCAGGTCGTGGTTCCGGCGCAGCGTGCGGCGCATCTCGTACAGGTGTCCGTCGATCTGCTCGAGCGCCTTCTCCAGCCGCGCGAGCAGCCTGGTGCGCTCGGCTGCGTCGGACACGAAGTGCTTCGTGCAGAACTCAGCGAACGCCGCGGCATCGCCGTCCTTCTCGTTCCAGCGCAGGGCCACGCGCTGCACGCCCGCTTCGATCGCGGCGCGCTGCCCCTCGCCATGCTTCGCGACGAGCGCCGTGGTCGCCCTGGCGGAGGCGTCGGCGAGCGAGAGGGGGGCAGCGGCTTCGGCGGTGGCAGGCGTCATGGGGCGGAGTCTAGCCCTTCGGCGCACTGCGGTGACGGGTCCTGCACTTGAGCAATCGGTCGTCCGAAGCGACCATGCGCCGATGCCCGTTCATCCAGTCCCGACCCTCTCCCAGGACCGAACCTCCGTTGGATCACGGACGCGCGGTCAATCGGCGGCGCTCCGCTTCGGGTGCGCTGCGATCGCCGCATGGTGCGCGTTGCTCGTCGCCTGCGCCTCGCAGCGCGTGGTGGATCGGTTCGGCGAGATCCAGACGGGCATGACCCGCGAGGAGGTGATCGCGATCCTGGGCGAGCCGAGCTCGCGTTGGATGCTCAGCGACAAGGTCGACGCGGTCGATGGCGAGCGCATGCAGTGGGGCGATGGCCTCTCGAGCCTCGCGTCCGGCGCGGTCTACCACGGCAAGCCCGACCGCGCGTACTGCGTCGACTTCGACCGCGCCGGCAAGGTGGTCGACAAGGCCGCTCCGGTGTGGCTGGAGCAGCCCGGCCAGTGACCTCGACGCGGGTCACCAGCGCGAGCTTGCGGGCCAGCTCATGTCGATCGACGCGCTGCCGCTGCAGATCGACTTCGCGGCGACCTCGTTCCGCAGCCTCGGCACCCCGCCGACGCCCTCGCGTGGACGCGAAGCTGCAGTGACGCGACCGCGGAATGCGTGTACAACGCGCGATCCAAGATCCGATCCAAGTCGAGAACCGCCGTCACATGCCCTACTTTGTCCGAACAGAAGCCGGCGTCGAATTCGGCCCCGTCTCCGCGAAGGAGCTGCGGGAGGCCGCGCGCACCGGATCGCTCGCGCGTCGCGACCTCGTGCGTCCGTCGGGCACCGTCGACTGGTTCAGGGCGGAGCGCGTGCGGGGCCTCGTGTTCGGCGGCCGGGCGCCGGAGGGGTCATCTGGTCCCATCCCCGCCCGCGACGAGCCGTCGGTCGAGCTCGACGACGCCCCCGCGTCGCCTCTCGCCGTCGCGGTGCAGCACCTTGCGCCGCCGACCTCGCCTCCCGTGTTCGGCGACGCGCCCGCCGGACCGTATCTCGAGGTCCTCGCGGCACGCGGGTTCCATGTGCGCGCGCTGCCGGGAGAGACGGTCGAGTGCATCGTCGAGCAGGGTGTCGTCGACGCGATGCGCGCCTCGTTCGTCGCGGCGATGCTCGGGCGACGCGGCGCGATGATCCTCACGACCCGCCGGGCCTTCATCGTCGAGGCGAGCCTGTTCGCGAGCTCGATCGAGTCGATCTACCTCGATCGGATCGACCGCGTGGGATTCGGGACCCGGACCGCACCCCGTCGCCTCGCGGCGGGCCTGCTTGTCATCGCGTTCGGCTTCGGCCTGCTCGCGTTTCCCATCCTGCGGACGGGTTTCGCCATCGCGCCGACCGCACCGCTGCCGGTCCTCGAGGCCGCGGTGGCGTTCGCGCTCGGCGGAATGCTCGTCGTGCTCTCCCGGTACCGCGCCCTCGAGCTCGCCGTCGCGTCAGGGTCGGTTCCCTTCGGGAAGGCCGCCCTCGAGTCGGAGACGATCTCGCAGATCGACTCGCTGCGCGAGGCCTCGATTCAGCGAAGGAGCGGGACCAGGGACGACGCCCAGATCTCGTAGCCCTTCGGGGTGAGATGCAGTGCGTCCGGCATGATGTCCTTCTGGATCGATCCGTCGGCGGAGAGGAACGCGTCGCCGATCGCGTGGATCGCGAACCGGGCGTCCTTCTGCTCGCGCACCCACGCGCGGAGCGCCTGGTTGACCTGGCACACATCCCCGCGCATCGCGTTGAAGCGCTCGCCGCGCGGGAAGATCTCGAGGATGTGAACCGTCGCGCCGGGGCACTGCTCCGCGAGCCTGGTCGCGACCGCCTTCACGCCCTCGAGGGTCTCCTGCGCGTTGCTCGTGCCGTGGCCGAGGTTGTTGGTCCCGATCAGCAGGACCACATGCCGCGCCTTCAGTCGCGTGAGCGGAGCCTTGTCGAGCCGCCAGAGGACATTCTCGGTGCGGTCACCGGAGTTCCCGAGGTTGAGCGCGCCAAGCGGCGCGAAGTGCCGCGCCCACGAGTCCTTGCCTGGATCCTCCCACGCCTGGGTGATCGAGTCGCCGACGAAGACCACCGGCGCGGGCGCCGATTCCACCGCGCGGCGAATGCACTCCGCCTCGCGCTTGATGGCCCATTCGTCGGTTCGAGGTGCGGGGACGAGCGCGGTCGGCCGCTTCGCATCCTGGCAGGCAAGCCCGAGGATTCCGGAACCGAGGACGCACGCGAGGAGGGCCAGCGAGTGGATCGAGAGCATCCGCGCAGTCTACCGGTCGCGTGAAAAAGACCGCGGCCGCGTGGTTCGCACGCGGCCGCGGGATTTCCGATTCCAGTGACTCGGGTCGCCCTTTACGGGCAGGCGCCCCAGGTTCCGAGCAGCGCGGCGAGGTCGCCGCCATCGACGGAGCCGTTGCCATCGATGTCGGACGGGCATCCCGCGCAGGTGCCCCACGAGCCGAGCAGCGACGCGAGATCGCCGCCGTCCACCGAGCCGTTGCCGTCGATGTCCGCCGGGCATGGCGGAGCCGACGGCGTACAGGTGAAGCTCGCGGTGCCCGCGCCGCCGACATTCGCCTTGCTGCCGATGCGCACAAAGAACTGCTGCGACGCAGTGGTCGGGAAGGTCACGCTGCTGGTCAGCGAGCCACAGCCGGCCGTGTCGTCGTTGCATGCGAACACGGCGGTGGCCGCGGTCGGGCAGTTCAGGCCGCCGGCGTACACGACGATGCGCGTGTCGAAGGCCGCGGTCCCGCAGGTCGAGATCGTCGCGGTGCCGTCGCACTCGGGCACGAAGCGGAACCAGACATCGCGATTGATGGTCGCGCCGGCGCCATCGGTGCAGCTCGCGGCGATCGTCGGGGTGCTCGTCGTCGCTCCGGTCGTGTCGAACGCATAGGAGCCGGGGGTGACCGGCGTCGCCGACACGCAGTCGTCGTTGCCCGGGGGCGGAGTCGTGACGGTGTAGGAGAAGGTGTAGTTGTTGCGGGTGTCCGCGCCGAGGAAGACGCGCATCAGGATCGTGCCCGATGCCGTCGCGTTGGTGTAGGTGAACACCTCGTTGTTCGTGTTCGCGACACGCGACAGCGCGACCGCGCCGCCGCACGCGCCGTAGAGCTCGACATCCACGTCGCCGTTCGCGTGAGTGAAGGTCATGTTCATGCTCATCGACGCGCCGACCGGCAGCGGGATGGAGTACCAGTCCTCGTCGAGACGCTTCACCACCATGTTGGCGTAGCTGGTGCCCGCGGTCGTCGCACGCGCCGCGGCGCAGCTGTCGTTGGGCTCCTGCGCGTCATCCGATCCGGCAGCCAGCAGCGCGGCGAAGCCGCCGCTGTTCACGGCGACATCCCAGCGGCCGTAGCCGTCGTCCGCCGCCGTGTTCGCGCACGAGCTCGCACCGCAGGTCAGGACGCCGTACATGCGCTTGTCGCTGTCGCGGTAGATCGCGCTACCCGACGATCCGCCTTCGGTGATGCCGTTGTTCCACGAAAGCGAGTTCCAGTTGGTCGTCGGGGCGCCGCAGTTGAACGCGCCGGCGTTCTTCACGCCGAACGAGATGGCCTGCGGGGCGCCGCCCGGATGGTGAAGTCCGGTCGAGGCGGTGTTGGTGGGGGGATTCACATTGGTCCAGCCCGTCCAGAACACGCCGGTCGGAAGGGTGGGACGGACCATGAGCAGCGTGCAGTCGCTCGCGAGGTAGGTACTCGTGAGGTCCGACGCGAGCACGTTCGTGCCCGCGGACACCGCCGCATTGCAGGTCGGCGTCCGGTAGAAGAAGTTGAACTGGCACGCATTGGCGTCGGTCGTGGTCGAGATGCAGTGGTTCGCCGTCGACACGTACGGAGTCTCGTCCGCGGCCGTCGTCGCCGTGAGCTGTCCCGAGCAGAGGAAGCCGTTGAAGATCAGTCGGATCGTTCCGTTCGACTCGTTCGCCCAGGTCGCGAAGCACGAGGGCTGGTTGTGGCAGTTGCCCGCCACGCCGCCTTCGCCCGCGTTCTCGAAGGCGCCGCTGAAGATGTCGCGGTAGCCGTGGAAGTAGTCGACCTCGCCGAACGGCAGGTTCTTGACCCGCTGGCCGGTCGGAACGAACCACTCGATCATCGTGCGCGCGCCGGGAAGGCAGAGGCCCCACGCGGTGCCGTTGTCGAACTGGCCGTCGTCCTCGATCGGACCGACCGTCGAGTCCATCTGGCCGGGCGCGGAGATCCGGATGTGCTGGCCGGCCGGAAGCGCGAGTCCGCGCAGCGCGAGGTTGGCGACGAACGCGTTCTCAGAGGCGATCTCGAGCCGCCACAGCGAGCCGCCCGGAACGGTGAGCCACTCGCCGTGCTCCATCGAGATGTTCGCCGCAAGCGGGATCGCGAAGCGGAACGGCTTGGGGCCGCTGCCGTGTCCGTCGACATCGTCCTGCGCGATGTAGAAGTCGTTGTCCTGCGCGGGGAGCACGAACACCGGCGCGGGAATCGCATCGATGCCGAACTCCGACGAGAGCGACTGGAGCTGGTCCTGCGGAGCCCACGCGTCTCCCCTGAGCCCGTGCCCATCGGCCTCGATGGTGATGAAGCCTCCATCGCCGGCGGCCGGCGGGACGGGCTTGCCCTTCTCAGCAAGAGCAAGGGTCGTCGGCAGCAGAAGCACGGTGGTGGCGAGCAGCATTCGTCGCATGCAGGTCTCCTCGGGAGGATTGAGCGAAATGGTTCAGTCAGCGGGGCACAGTGACTCGCGGAACACAAGCCGCCCGCGCTCGGGGCGGCAATACAACAGCCGCAGCGCGGCCCTCGCTGCTTCCGGAAACTTAACCCCGGAAGGCTCCGAATCAAGGCGGAACCCCAAAAGTGAACGGACCCCGGAGGAATCCGGGGTCCGAGAGGATCTGTGTGTTTCCGAGGTTCAGACGCCCGCGGCCATCTTCTCGGCCTTCTTGCGCGCGTCGGCGAGGGTGCCGACATACATGAAGGCGCTCTCGGGGAGGTCGTCGCCCTCGCCGTTGCAGATGCGCTCGAAGCTGTCGATGGTGTCCTCGAGCGGGCAGGTGACGCCGGGCAGGCCCGTGAAGACCTCACCGACGTAGAACGGCTGCGAGAGGAAGCGCTCGATCTTGCGGGCGCGCGACACGGTGAGCTTGTCCTCTTCGCTCAGTTCGTCGACACCGAGGATCGCGATGATGTCCTGGAGGTCCTTGTAGCGCTGGAGGATGTTCTGCACGCGGCGCGAGCACTTGTAGTGGCGCTCGCCGAGGACCTGCGGATCGAGGATGCGCGAGGTCGACGACAGCGGATCGACGGCGGGATAGATGCCCTTCTCGGCGATCTTGCGCT
>Ga0209770_10000497_pt1 | contig 21583 bp, 9 predicted proteins | sample LauGreSu1BDMLBDD_2_FD_187572 | JGI IMG/M metagenome (GOLD analysis project Ga0209770, IMG submission 187572) | Freshwater lake microbial communities from Lake Michigan, USA - Su13.BD.MLB.DD (SPAdes) (version 2) | ecosystem: Environmental > Aquatic > Freshwater > Lake | place: Lake Michigan, USA...
GAGGTTGTGTTCGATCACAATGACCGAATGGCCCGCATCCACCAGGCGTTGAAGCACGGCCACCAAGCGACGAACGTCCTGGATGTGCAGTCCCAGTGTCGGCTCCTCCAGGACGAAGAGGTCCCGAGGCAACGGTCGACCTGGCACCTTACGGGAAGAGATCAAATCCGCATTTTCCCGCTCCATCGCAGCGGACTTGAGCCCACTGAGCAAGTGGGTCACCAACTTGATCCGCTGAGCCTCGCCACCACTCAACGTCGGACTGATTTGACCCAACTGAAGGTATTCCAAACCGGTATCCCTCAGGGCCTCCAGAGGACGACGGAGACGGTGTTGGTGGGCGAAGAACTCGATGCCCTCCGCCACGGACAACTGCAACACCTCGGCGATCGACTTGCCTTGGTATCGAATCTCGAGCGTACCCGCATTGAAACGTTTTCCACCGCAGGCCTCGCAGTTCACCGAGGCCGTGGGCAGGAAGTTCATTTCCATCTTCACCACTCCTGCTCCTTCGCAATGGGGGCATCGACCTTGAGCCGAATTGAAACTGAAGCGCCCCGGACCATAGCCACGCATACGCGCTTCGGGCACCTGGGCGAACAAGGCGCGGATATCATCGAAAAATCCGACATAGGTCGCCGGAGTGGAACGAGGCGTGCGGCCAATGGGAGTCTGATCCACTTCGTGCACGGCACGCAGGGTTCCCAGGCCACTGACGCCGCCGGCCAAGCCTCGCGTTTTCTTTTCATCGTCACCGGCCAGAACCGCCCGAACGCCCGGCACCAAGCACTCCTTCACCAGCGTGCTCTTGCCCGACCCGCTCACCCCGGTCACCACAACCAAACGCCCCAAAGGAAAGGACACGGTGACATCCTTGAGGTTGTTCAACCGCGCTCGATGCACTGTCAACCATTCAAGCCCACCCCCAGAAGCGGCCGCCTTCGCCGCCTTGCTGCGCGACTTTCGCACGCCTGCCACTTCAAGGGGACGACGCTCACCACGGGCTGGGCGCGGTGGGTGTTCTCGAAGGCAGTGACCCGTCACGGAATCCGGATGCTGCAGGAGATCCTGCAAGGTGCCCGCTGCGATGACCTGACCGCCCCGAACGCCCGCACCCGGTCCCAGGTCCAGGATCCAATCAGCGCGACGCATGGTGTCTTCATCATGCTCCACCACCACGAGGGAATTGCCCCGGGCACGCAGCTTTTCCAGGGCGTCCAGCAATTGGTGGTTGTCGCGGGCATGAAGTCCAATCGTGGGCTCATCAAGCACGTACAGCACTCCGCTGAGATTGGAACCCAATTGGGCGGCCAAGCGGATGCGCTGTCCTTCGCCACCACTCAGAGTCGTCACGCTGCGGCTCAATTGCAGGTAACCCAAACCCACTTCACCCAGGAACTTCAGGCGCTCACGAATCTCCGGCAAGATGTCGCGGGCAATCTCGGCGGCCCGACCCAACGGCCGAAGGGCGTCAAACCAAGCGCGGGCCTCCTCGACGGACCATCGCCCCATCTCCTCGACCGTCGGCTGACCGGCCGACGTTTCGCCCAGTGGCAATCGCACCGCACGCGCGACCGGATTGAGGCGGGCTCCCTGGCAAGACGGGCAGGTTTCGCGGGATTCGGCCCAACTGTACCAAGACTCCTCGACCGCATCGGCGTTGGCCCCGCGCTCCACATCGGGCAAATGGAACAACTCACCGAAACCGCGGCATTGCAGGCACCAGCCTTGGCTGGAGTTGTAGCTGAAGTTCTTGGGGTCCAGCGGCGGGAACGAACGTCGGCATTTCGGGCAACCCCGTTCGTCCGAATGAACAGTCAGGTGTCCCTTGCGATCGAGTGCGAATAGAGTGTGCTTGCCCACTTCAAGGGCTTGCTCGATGTGGCGAAAGCGAACCTCGGAGGCATCGCTTGCCCGAAAAACACCCGTCACCACTTCCACATCGTGCTCCTTGAAACGGTCGAGCCGGAAGTTCTCATCCGCAGGAACCAACCGGCCGTCGGCCCGCAATTCTGCATACCCCCGCTGGCGGGCCCATTCCGCCACCTCGCTGTGGAAGCCCTTGCGGTTTCGAATCACCGGGGCCAAGAGCGTCAACGGCCCTCGCCGCCGCGCCGCGTCATCCAGAGTGACCAATAATTCCTCACGGGTTTGCGTCTCTACGGGAACACCACAATCGGGGCACTGAAGCACCCCCAATCGGGCGTAAAGCAACCGGATGAAATGGTAGACCTCGGTCACGGTGGACACCGTGCTCTTGCCGCCACCGCGAGTGGTCCCCTGCTCGATGCTCACCGACGGAGGCAGGCCCGTGATGAGGTCCACCTCGGGTCGGGACATGGGATCGGCGAACTGGCGCGCGTAGGCGCTCATCGAGTCCAAAAATCGGCGCTGCCCTTCGGCAAAGAGGATATCGAAAGCAAGCGTGCTCTTGCCGGAACCGCTGACACCAGTCACCACCACAAATTTCCCGCGCGGAATATCCACGGAGATGTTCCGCAGATTATGCTCCCGCGCCCCTTGGATGCGGATGAACTCCGATGCTCCGGGAGACTTGTTCTGATCCTTCGCCACGCGCTGAGGATGGTCCTGCTTTGCTTCGTGGGCAAACGATGCCATGCGGATCCGTCCACCTATTCCAGAACGGAGACAAGACCCTCATCGAGCCAATTGAGCCACCAACTCCCGATCCGCCTCCGGAAAGGCGTAACCCGAAAGGTCTTTGGGTGAAACCCAAGCCACGGCCGCACAGTCGATGGCGCGCGGTTCCCCAGAAATCAACCCTGCCGCATAGAATCGCAGATGCACCGATTTCTCCGGATAATGGTGCACTGTCTCGTGCCGGAGTTCGCCCACGCTCACGGTGATGGCCAATTCCTCCTGCAACTCCCGGATCAGGCAGTCTTCCCAACTCTCACCTGCCTCCCGCTTGCCTCCGGGAAATTCCCACAACCCCGCCAAGTGGGAACCAGCCTTGCGCTGGGTGATGAGGATTTGTCCATCGCGCTCAACCAAACCAGCAGCCACTTCAATGACACGAGCGGCCATGACGATTTCAGCGGCCGATGCCGTAGTATTCGCGGTACCAGGCGACGAACCGCTCAATGCCCGCTTCAATCGGCGTGGCGGGCTTGAAACCCACCGCCTCAGTGAGGTCTTCCACATCGGCGTAGGTCGCCGGCACGTCACCGGCCTGCATGGGCAGCGAGCGCTTCTCCACGGTCTTTCCGATGGTCTTCTCCAGACAATCGATGACGTGGAGCAATTCAGCCGGCTGATTGTTGCCAATGTTGTAAATGCGGTAGGGCGCCGAACTGGTGCCCGGGTCGGGCTCAGCCCCGTTCCACTCGGGATTGACCGGAGCCACGCGGTCGCAGGTGCGCACCACGCCTTGGACGATGTCGTCGATGTAGGTGAAATCCCGCCGCATCTTCCCGTGGTTGAACACCTCGATCGGTTGGCCGGCCAGGATCGCCTTCGTGAAGAGGAACATGGCCATGTCCGGGCGTCCCCAGGGGCCGTACACCGTGAAGAATCGCAAACCCGTGGTCGGCAACCGGTACAAGTGACTGTACGTGTGCGCCATCAACTCGTTGGCCTTCTTGGTAGCGGCGTACAGGCTCAACGGATGATCCACCGTGTGGTGGACGCTGAATGGCATGGTTGTGTTGGCGCCATACACCGACGAAGACGACGCATACACGAGGTGCTCCACCCCGTGGTGGCGACATCCCTCCAGAATGTTCATGAAGCCCACGAGGTTGGAATCCACGTAGGCGTGCGGATTTTGAATCGAATACCGCACACCGGCCTGCGCGGCCAAATGAATGACCCGCTGGGGCTTTTCCTGCGCAAAGAGAGCCTCCATGCCGGCACGGTCCGACAAATCCAACCGGTGGAAGCGAAATCCCGGGTGCCGTTGCAGTCGAGCCAGTCGAGCCTCCTTGAGGCTGACGTCGTAGTAGTCGTTGAGATTATCGAGTCCGATCACCTCATCACCCCGACCGAGCAGCAACTCGGCGGTGTGGAAACCAATGAATCCGGCCGCGCCGGTCACGAGGATTTTCATAAGCTGATTTGAACCGTCTTAAAACCGCTGAGCGGCCCGGCTTCAGCGACCGATGCTGCGATACAGGAAGCCCAGTTGCTTCATTTCCACCGGGTCCAACAAATTCCGGCCGTCGAAGACAATGGCCGTCGCCATGGACGACTTGATGCGAGCCCAGTCAAGGCGACCAAACTCCGACCACTCGGTAGCAATCACCAAGGCATCGCAGCCTGCCGCCACCGATTCCGCCTCGACAACATAATCCACGGCCGCACCCGCGGGAAAGAATGCCCGGGCTTTTTCCATGCCCTTGGGATCGTGCACCCGCAACCGCGCCCCGTCGGCCAGCATGCGATGACACAGGTCGATGGACGGCGAATTGCGCACGTCATCGGTGTTCTGCTTGAAGGTCAACCCCAACACACCGATGTGTTTTTCCTTCAGCACCCACAGCGTGTCGGTGATCTTTTGATGAAACCGCTCCATCTGCGTGGCGTTGATCCGCTGAACTTCTTTGAGCAGGCGGAAATCGTATCCCAATTGCTCGCTGATCTTGATGAAAGCGCTCAGGTCCTTGGGAAAGCACGAGCCGCCGAAACCGAGACCGGCCTGCAGGAATCGCGTGCCGATGCGGGCATCCAGCCCCATGCCCCGGGTCACTTCCTGCACGTTGGCGCCACTGGCCTCGCAAATCACCGATAGCGCGTTGGCATAGCTGATCTTCAGCGCGAGGAAGGAATTGGCCGCATGCTTGATCAATTCGGCCGAATTGGCGTCGGTCACGATGATCGGCGCCCGGAAGGGCTCGTAGATTTCCCGCATCTTGGCGGCCGCCCGTTCACTGGAGGTCCCAACGACCACACGGTCGGGCTTCATCAAGTCGTCGATGGCAAAGCCCTCCCGCAGGAACTCCGGATTGCTCACCACATCGAAATCGGCATCGGTCTTGCGGTAGCGCTTGATGGTCTCGGCCACCTTCTCCGCGGTCTTCACCGGGACCGTGCTCTTGTCGACGATGACCCGGTAGCCTGTCAGGCACCCAGCGATCTCCCGAGCCACACCTTCGATGAAGCTCAAATCAACGGAACCATCGGGCTGCGGCGGCGTCGGGACGGCGATGAACACCGCCTCGGAACCCGCCACCCCTTCCGCCGTGGAGGACGTGAAGCTCAAACGCCCCGCCGCGACCGTCCGGTGCACCAAGGCTTCCAAACCCGGCTCAAAGATGGGGATTTCACCGCCTTGCAGGCGTCGAACCTTTTCGCGGTCAGAATCGACGCAAATGACCGTGTGACCGACATCTGCAAAGCAGGCCCCGGTCACCAGTCCAACGTATCCGGTGCCGATGATTGAAATGTTCATTTAGGTGAGACCGGACTCGATGCCAAAACCGATGAAACGATCCGGTAACACCTCACGGAACCGGTTTCACCGCCGGCTTGACCGCCGGGGCGTTGGTGACCGCCGGGGTCAATTCCGGATGGGCTTGCAGCAAGGCCGCCTTGCGGGTCGAAGCCTCTTGCGCCGCCATGCTGGTGGTGTCCTTGGAGACATCATCATACAAAGCAACGGCTTCGGAATACTGCTTCTGAGATTCGTGGATCAACGCCTTGGACAAGCGGGCCTGAGGCACCAAGGGATCGCTGGCAAAACCCGAGATGAACCGCGCGTAAGCCGAGACGGCGTCGGCTGCTTTGTTCTGAGCGTCCAGAGCGCTGGCCACTCCATAGGTCGCCGCTCCACCCAGCAAACTGTCGGCGTGGGCCTGGTTGAAGGTCTCAAAAGCCTTCTGGGCTTCAGCATACTTGCCATCCTCGAACAACTTGGTGGCCGCCAGGAATTCCGACCGTTCAGCCGCGGCGGTTCCGGAGTGTTGCGCAGCCACTTTGAAAAGCTCCTCGGCGCTCGGTCCGTTTGTCTTGGAGGTGCTGCCCAAGGTGGCCAAAAGGGCTTGATTAGCTTCGGCCTCAGCCGACGCGTGGAGATTCTTCTGCACGATCAAGGTCACCACCACGGCGGAAACCACCGCAATTCCAATACCCAGCGTCTTCTTGTTCTCTTCCAGCCAGGTCAGGACGGACAACGTGAGGTCGGCCGATGGCTGTTGTTCTTCTGGTTTGGGCTGGATCTGCAAGCTCATAAGTTGGGCGAGATGATTGAGATCAAGGCGGCAAACACAAGAGCGAACCGGAGGCTGCAACAAACCCCTATTGAAGCCCCTTTTCCAACCCGAGCCGGCGTATTCCTTATGGATTCAGCCCAGCGGCGCGGATCCATGCCCGATTGAAGCGCGCGTGACGAATGGTTTCGCGGCCCCCGATCGCCTCGCTCCAGGTCGCGTGAAGCCATCCATCGCGGGCCTCGAGAAGGGACGGGTAGGAAAACGATCCCTGCCCCGCTTGCGCCTCGACCAACCGTCTGCGGAAGCCCCACGTCTCCCCTTCATCCTGGCTCATCCAAACCGCCAATGAATGACGACCATTCTCCACGTCGTTTCCGATAAAGATCCATTCTCCCGACCGCAACACGCGCACCTCAGCACCGGATCCCGGATTGGGGATCTCCGAGTCGACCGCGGGCGTCCAGGTTTCACCTCGGTCTGTCGATTCCGCACGCAGCAACCGGTGGGGTGGCGGGCCGTTGTCACGCATCCAGGCCACCACGGAACCATCCCGGCGAACGGTCAGACTCGGTTGGACATTCCCCAATCCCACGATGGGGGCGGAGGGCCGCCAGGTTCGGCCCTGATCGTCCGAGATCGCCACCATCGAAACGGAGTAACCATCATGGTACAGGGGCAACATCCAGCGTCCGCCGATCGTCGTGAGGTGGGCCCTCGGCATCCAACCCAGCCGGCGATAAAGCCGATTGGTAGCACCCAGGTGGATGCCCTCCATGAATTCGGACACTTCCTCCCGCTGCCTGGACGTCAAATCCGGTCGGGAGCGCTCCAGCTGCAACCGAGGCAACTGGCCATTCAGGATTTGAAGAAAATCTTCGCCCGGCGCCAACAGGACCGGCTCCATGCCGTCCCAACGCACCGGCCCGCGAGTCCGCCACCGGGAACTCACCCGCGCCTGCAACAACGTCGATTCCCACGTGTTGGCCAGAATCACGGCATGGAAGAGCCACAAGCGACCCGCCGCATCCACATGGAGGGCGGGATTGCAGTCCGGGAATCCCGGTGTGTCCCAGAGGGTGAAGCGGGGATCCCAAGAACGGGCCCCCTGCCGACGACGCGAGGCCTGAAGCTTCACGTCATCGGCCTGACGCTCCCCGGACCCGTTGAACCACGCCACCAACAACGTCCCGTCGGGAGCCTCGACCACGCAGGAGGCATGATTGTGGCGAGCCTCCGGGGCGAAGATCGCCTCGGAGACAAGCGTGGGTGTGAGGCGGTTTGAGCCTGAAACCGCCCAAGCGGCCACGAACCAGACCCAGCAGCAAACCCACCGGCAAACCCACTCACAGGCTCGTTGAAGACGCATGATGTCAGAGATTCACACAGGGACCTCAAACCTGTCGTTGAGAATGCGGTTTACGGTTTGAAGCCACTCACGGCGGAGTGATGTCCACGACCCGGTAGAAGCGACTCGCGCTGCCTTCGGATCCCGGATCGCTCAGCATCGTACTCTCGGCGCTGACACTCACTTCCTGAATGGGGCTCCAAGTCCCCAGAACCCCGCCGCGCTCCAAGCGATAGCGGCGCCCCAAAGACCCTCGCAACACCAGTTTCAGAGTACTATCAGCCATGAACCCTGAAAGCTCCAGGCGCGGAGCCGATACGGCGCGATTGACCGCTCCCGGAGTCGGAGTCCCCAACGAACCCGTCGCCGGATCGCCGTCAATTTGAAGCGCCCAGGAACGGTCATTGGCGGCATCCACCATGCCCCGGAAGACATCCACGGCCTGTGGAATACCTCCGATATTGCGACCGAGCTGTATCTGGAACGGAGTTCCCGGCGAGGACGGCAATCGGAAGGATGTGTGCCATTCCGCGGTCGTATTCTGCAGCGTGTCACCATCAACAAAAACGACGCGGAATCCGCCCGGCGGAATCGAGGCCGCAGGTGGGAATCCCCAAGGGACGGATCCGTCGACCATGTCCGTCAGGAAAAGCCCATCCAGAGAAACCGGTGCATCGCCCGTGTTGATCAACTCCAGCCACGGCTCGGCCGTGCCGCTCAAGTCTCGAAGCCCCAGCACATTGCGTGGCAACACCTCGTTGATGCGCAGCGTCGGAAACTCGGGCAAGACCGATGACACCGTGTTGGCCGCCCCCGGGGTGGCTGACACAGAGCCCCCCCCTTCCAAGGTCATCTCCAACCCGAACACGACATCCGAGCTCGACAGGTTGGACTGATGCACCTCGACCGCGAAGGTGTTTTCACCCGGCACCAGGAACTCCGAAGGCAAGGTGAACGGACCTTCGATAGCGGCATCACCGACGGTGCGGTTGGCAGGGGTTTCGTGAGTCACCACGGCATCATCCATGCCCAGGAAATGCGCCTTTCGGCCATTCACCCACAGCACATACCCATCGTCCAACATCACCCGGAACTGAACCGACACGCCGGCGGTGAGGGCAGGAATCGTGACCTTTCGACGGAAATAGTAGGCCAACTGCCCCAAGGTCAGTGTCGTGGTCTTGTTGGTCGCCAGCGCCGCCGACTCCACATGCAAGAGCCCGCCGCCGCTGGGCCAGGCGGCATCATTGAATGCCGGCGTCAGCCAGTTGGTGCCACCGGCCGGGGCTCCGTCCTGGAAGTATTTCCACGTATCGGTGAAACCGAGCACCGTGCGGCTTCCTTGAAAGGTCGTTGCCACCGTCCAGTTGCCCGGACGGTTGCGATCCTGACGGGCATCAATGAGTTGCAGCGACTGGTTCGTTCCCAAAGCGCTACTCGGCCAAGGAGCCACACTGTCATAGTCCACACGGTCCAACACCGTTTCAGGCGTTCCACCGTTGGTCGGTTGAACCAAGCGCAACGAGTCGGCGACCGACCCGAGGGTGCCGTTCCACTCACCGAGGATCCTCGGGATCACTCCAAACACAGTCGATATTCCCGCCTGACTGCGGACGACCATTGCCCGGGCTCCCGGAGCCACGGCGCTGCCGCTCGGGAAGACAAAACTCAAATTGCTTCCCGTCAGACGCAGGCCAGACAAATCCCACGTGGTTTTCGAAGAACGGTTGAAGAGTTCAATGAACTCGGCACCGACCGGCGAGGAACGCCGCAGGATCTCCGAGAAGACCACCTTGAATCGCGGACGAACCGTGATCTCAAAACGTTGGGTGGCACTGAGGTTGCCGGGGCCATCGTCGGTCACCCGGACCGTGATGGCCTGGGTGACAGCCCCAGTGTCGTCGTCTGCGGTCCATTGGAAGAGACCGCTCACCGGGTCGATGCTCGCCCCGTTGGGAGCCCCGGGTTCGAGAGTGAAGCGGAGGTTCTGGGCCGGTTGATCGGGATCCGTGGCCGAAGCCACGACACTCACACTGCGCCCCTCTTCCACGGTCACCGGTGCGATGGTCGCCAACACGGGAGGCTGATTGACTTCAGCCACTTCCAAGAGCAACTCGCGCACCACAGAAAGCGCATCGGATGAACCATCCACCGCTCGCACTAGCACCACCACACTCGCAGGGCCCTGAGCCTCGGTTGGCGTCCAGCTGACAGCACCCGTCTGAGGATTGAGGACGAACCCATCCGGCGCAGGACCATCGATCTGGAACCGCACGGGCAAGCCTTCGGGATCCACCGCTTTCAAGGCCAGGCTCCAAGGAGTCCCCTCGACCAACTTTTGGGAGACAACCGTCTCAAAGATGGGTGAGTTGTTGATTTCCAGAACACGGATCCGAAGCACCCCGGAAACAGAGCGCGAAGGAACCCCATCATCGCTCACTCGGTAAGCCACCGTTTGAGTTGTGCCGCCAAGACTTTCATCGGGCGTCCAAGTGATTTGCCCCTTGGAAGAAAGCACGAAGCCAACCGGCAGGATACCTTCCGCCTCGAAGGTCAGCACCTGCGCCGGCCGATCCGGATCCGTCGCCTCCAATTGAGTGACGAACTCCACACTTTCCTTCACTTCCAAAGTCACTTCAGCCAGCGGATTGGGAGTCAGGTTCACCTCGGTGACGTTGATTTGAACCCGCACCAAGCCGGTGCGAACCGGCGAACCGTTGTCCAACGCACGAACCAGGAAACTGTACGCCCCTGGACCATCGTTCTCTGAGGGTAGCCATTGGAACCGGCCGGTCTTCGAATCGATCACCGCGCCCGGAGGGGCGTCGGCACCCAACGCGTAGGTCACGGTCTGACCCTCATCCGAATCGACCGCGTTCACGGTAAACGCGATCTGGGTCTGTTCTGGAGAACTCAGGGGCATCACCGGAGTGAACACCGGTGGTCGATTTCCTCCCGCCAGGACATTGGCTGATCCCGGCGTGGGCACTTCCATGGAGTACAACGGCACCGGTCCTCCATCCGGGAATCGACCGAGAGAAACATCATTGGTCTGAGCGCCAAACGTCATCTCATCAACCAAGATACCGCGTGGATCGAATAACCCGACTTGCTCCCCTTCACGCGACAACGAGAAATTCACATGAAGCTCCCCCGTCCCGGATTTGTTCTGCCCCGTCTCGTTGTCGGCCCAGATCCGCAGGAAACCACCGGCCGGGATGGGGTAGCCCGCGGGAATCCGGAACATGGCTGAGACCGAGTTCGTCAACCGGTCGGTCAAATAGAAGCCGCTGAGATCCACCGTATTGGTGCCTCCATTGTAGAGCTCGATCCAATCGTCGTAATCCCCGTCCGCCGGGTCTTGCACGGTGCGGGTGTTCTGAGCCATGAGCTCGTTGATGATGACCCGGAAATCCGGGAATGAGGCATCGTTGGTGGCCCCAGGTGTGGGATAGAACAAACCCTGCGCGCTGCGTGCGACACCATCGGGCACCAAACCCAAGGATCGATCGGCAGGCAACGAACGCCAGTTGAGGTAATCCAACACGGTGGTCCCGGAGGCTCCGCCTTCATTGCGAACCAGAGCCACCACCCCATTGGTCGGGCTCAATCGGAACGAAGTGTGGACCGCACCTGAGGCGGACTCGCCTTCCTCACCATCGCACCAGACCGTCAAGAATCCTCCGGCTGGAACCACGGAGCCCAGCGGGAAGGACCACTTCAGTTGATTGGTCCAATTGTCCGTCAGATAAAGGCCGCCCAAGTCGAGAGCGGAGGCGCCCGCGTTGTAGATTTCAACATACGGATCCCGATCACCGGCATTGTCCCGAGGACCCTTGATGTTGGCCGGGAGCACTTCGTTGATCCACAAGGGCGGCACACTCGCCAAGGAACCCGGGCCCGCATTGATCTTGCCCGGTGTCACTCGATTGACGGCGTTGGTCTCGGCGGCCATCCAGTTGCCCACCCTCCACGAGGATTGGGATGGGTCGATGCGCTGCAGTGACGAGCCCAGACCGTCGGCGAGCGCCGGCCACGGCAAGGCGTTGTCGTAGCGAACCTCGCTCATCACCACTTCGTTGGTGCCTGTCCCACGGACCAATGACAAACGCTCTCCACCGTTGTCCAAAGAGCCGGCGAATTCATCCAAGACTCGAACCCCTGAACCGTAGGCGAGGACAAATGCGGCCCGATCACGAACCAACACCCAATAAGTGGCCGGGGGGATGACAGAACCCTCCGGAAAGGTGTAGCCCACCCCGTTGAGGCGGCATCCTGAAAGATCGAACGAGGTGGAAAGCGAACGGTTGAAGATCTCGACAAAGGACGCACCCGGCTCCAGCGGATTGTAATGGATCTCATTGATCCCCACATAATCAGCCACCTGCTGAATCACTCCGGTGTATCGAACCGTCACCGATTTGTTCATCCCGGGCAGCGGCGTGCCATCAGCCCGGACCGCCACCAGATTCAGTACATTGGTGACACCCACCAGCGGCACGCGGATGCGGAAGATTTGCGGGGAGGTCCACTCGAGGGGCATGGGAGTGCCATTGACCTCGATGGCTGCGGTTGCGAACGGTGCCGTTCCATCAATGACCGCCACTGGAGTCGTCGAGGTGAAATTGTTTCCACCATTGCTGGTGATCGCAAAGGCCTTGGCGTCAGAGGCCGTGATCTGGGTATTGAGATAAGTCCGGCGTCCATTCAGATAGCTGCCGATGACGGAGGGCGAGGAAATGCCCGTGACCCCATTGAATGCCAACGCCGCACTTCGCGCGGTGAACTGCGGTTGGTATTGGGCGGAGGTCAAGGGACCCGAGACGGCATCTTGATAAGCCCGCCACGCCATGCGCTGGAAGATGGGCGTATCGAACATCACGTTGACCGCGCCATCATTGCCTCCAAAGAGACGCCGATTGGTCGGGTCTCCAACTCCCAGAACCCAGTCCATGTCCCAGGGCAGGATTCGCCAGCGACCTCCCGGTTGAAAATAAATGTACTTGTTCTGCGAATTGCCCGTTCCCCACGTGTCCCAGTTCCCCAGGCACCCATCGAGGGCGAAGCTTCGCATCCATTGATCGATGTCGGCGATGTTGAGCAAATTCGGCACGAAGTTCGCGGTGCGATCGTTGGCCGCGGTGACCATTGCGAAGAAGTTGGTGAAGTCATTGGCGGTGGTTCCGCTGGGTCGCCCCTGCCAGTTGTAGCGGTACCTCGAGAGATTGAACTGGCCATTGGGATTCCGGTAGACGCCCAGATCGGCACCCGTCGGGGCAAACCCTCCGGAATCATCGAATTCGAAGGCGAAGGCCACCTTGCGCAAGTCGCCCGAACCGCCGTCCGGGTACCAGGCTTCGGCGTAATCATTGGAGGGCTGCTCCAAATCCTCGGAGACGCTGCCGAACGGAGATCCGTTGCGGTAGAATCGCATGTAGGCGGTGTTCAGGTAGGGCAACCCCATTTTGCGGGCGATCCAGTTGGCGATTTGGTTGCGCATCCGGGTCGCTTCTTCGCCGCCATTGCCCGTCAGTCCGTAGACACGGTCCCGGGTTCCCAACAGCAGGTCGTCTCCAGGGACCGTCAGGGCGTAATCGGCCTGTCCGGTGAAGGGACTCCCCTTGCGGCGGATGCCGGCATTGTAAATCACACGGAGATTACCATGGACGAGGGTGCAATCGCGGAAGGTATTGTCGAGACCACCCACCAGCGACGAATCCTGACCATTGCTGAGCCAGGTGTTCTGGGAAGCGGTCAACCAAGCGTGGACATGGTTGAACGTGCCCATGGGCACTGGATCTCCCCAGCGGATGTTGGCTCCGCTGACCGCCGGTAACCCGGCGTAAACCGTTCCTGTCGGGAAAATGCTCGAAGCCGTGGACGAGGCGTTGTCGAAGGCCTCGACAATGAACTGCACCAACTCACCCGCTCCACGACCATTCAAGGTGCCCGACCAGATGCCGTCGCCCGCGAGAGCATCACCACCGGCACCGTCGTCGCGCATGGCCACCGAGGAGAAAGCGGCCGTCTCAACGGTGCGAAAACGCAAACTCACCGAACTCAACCCGTCCGGATCGGAGACCCGAGCCGTGACGACCACGGGTTGCCCGGCTGCGGGGACTGCCGGCGAGTGACGAACCAAATCAATGGACGGACCGGCATTGTTGACCTTGCGGCTATTGGGCAAACCCGGTGTGCCTAGATTTCGGGGCACTTGCAGGCGAGCCGTCATTTCGAATCCTCCGCCGCGGGTCCGGAACAGCACCTCGGGCCAACCCGCCTGCCATCGGGCGCGCACCCGCAAGGTCATTCGGGATCCATCATTCAGACCACCGGACATCGGAGCGCGGATGCAGTTCCGGCCGGCATCCAAATCGCCCGGTGCAATGACGCGCAAAACACGACTGCCCTCAAAGGCTCCGGTCGATTCGATTCGTGAGCGGCGGTGATGTCCCAAGAAGGACCATCCGTTGGCGGCAGTGCCTAAACCCACCTCGAACCCACCATTGGTGACGATCACGGTCCCGGCGGCATTGAGGACCTCCAACTGGTCCAGAAGGCATTCCCCAGCCCCCAGCATGCCCAACTGCAAACGCGAGGCGGGTTGGGTGCTGAAGCGGAGGGTGTCGGTCAGGGTGAACTGCTGCCATTCGCCCTTGGCTGTCTCATCCGAATCCGCCCAACTGGAAGCACGGAGGGGATCGGCTCGGGGATCCACCAATTCCATGGAGGAACCACCGCCGCCAGACCATTGCCCCCAGCGACCCGCATCCCGATAATCCACCGTGGAAACTTCGATGTGAATCGTATCACTGGACACCTGCCCCACCGAGTTGGTGCTGAGGATTTCGTCTGGCTTGGACAGGGACAAACGCTCCCCGGAATTCCGCAGCGAACCCGACCAGTTGCCGAAGGAATTGGCTGCCGTCAGTTGAGTGTGGTTGGCCCGGAGGCGTTCCACATTTCGACCCACAACCACATAGCCCCCGCTCGGAATCGAAGCACCCGCCGGAAAGGTGTACGAGACACCCTGCGCCAAACGCCAACCGGCCAAGTCCACAGGCTTGGAAGATCGATTGTGCAATTCGACAAACTCGTCGGCGTCATCGTCCGAGATCGGATGGTACATGATCTCATTGAGCACCACGTCCTCGAGCCGGCGCACTGCATTGGCCTTTCCGGGGGTGAAGGATTCCAGACGTCTCCAACCCGAAGACCCGTCCGGCGTGCGACCCGAAGCCACCCCATTTTCCTGAGCCCCAAAGCGAACCACGTCGAGGACCCGCACTCCATTGGAACTGATCAACCAAACGCTCTCGCCAGCGGCGCTCAACCGAAAACCCAGCACCCTCTCGTCCAACGCCAGGAAACCTCCCGGTGCCAACACCGTGCCGGCCGGGATCCGGAACCGATTGGTCTGAACATCATCGGTCAATACACAACCCGACAGGTCCGCCGGTTGGGCGCTGCCATTGTACAGTTCCAGAGTGTCGAGTTGAGGCAGGTCGGTGTGGGCCAACACTTCATTGATCACCACTTTTGAAGCAGGATCCACGGGCGGTAGAGCGTCCATCTCACCGGGATTCCCACCACGGACGGCACTGATCGACCACGCGCGCGGATCGGCCTCGCCATAGCTGGGGTTGGCCAAGACCAACGAGTGCCCCGAACCATCGGCCGCGGCGGGCCAGGGATCGCGGTTTCCGAAATCAGTCGCCAACTTCTGAGCGCCCATCTCATCCCGCAACTCGAGCGGCCCTCCCGATCCATTGAAACTGCCCGAATAGGGACCCAAAACATCCCGAATCCCATGGCGTTCCATCAAGGCGGCCGGATCCTTGGCCACGACCACAAACTGACCAGCCCCCAGGCGGAATCCTTCCGGAAACTGGAAACGGACCGTCCCTTCGATCTTCCAGCGAGAAAGGTCCTCGAACACATCACCCGCATTGTACAGTTCTACGAACTCCAACCCAGGGCTTCCAGGAAGCGTCTGCGGGTGGTACTGAATTTCACTGAAGACGATCCGCGTCCGCCGACTGGAAAGTCCCAATCCTTCCCGTAGAGGCTGATAGGTCACCACATTGGCTCCGGACACGATGCCGTAGTCGCGGAACCGAACCACTGCCACGGCATTGGTATCGCGTCCCGCGACGGTCAGACCCACCTGAACCGAACTGGGCATGGAAAGAGATGCGGATCCCAGCGCGGTCCAGTTGGTGCCGTCGAAGGAACCAAATCCAGAAACCGAAGCCCCATCGCGGCGCAGTCGGAGCCAGGTTTGGGGGTAATTCACGGGATACCCATCCCGTGGGGCGGTCATCGAGGCATTGGCCCCGCTGGAAGGGCGATTGCGAAAGAAGCTGCCCACGGAGGCCGAACCAGCAAAGGCGCCGGCAAAGGGTGCATTGGCCTCGGTACCAGAACGGACAACCAATCCAGCCGTCATGTAGGGATCGGTGACGGTGAGCCCATCCACGCGAACCCGAAGGTCGAAGTTGCCGGTCAGCGACTGAGCGGCAAATCCGGCCGAGTCAGCCGTGCCACTGATGTCGCCACCGCGAGCCGAAACATCGAACCCGCCTCGGGCCACCCATTGAACCATCGTAGCCCGGGCGTCGTTGCCGCCCAGATTCACCGGCACCAGTTCGGTGGTGAAAAACTCACGCTCGGTGTTGGAATTCAACGCATTGGCGCGCGCTGACTGGTCACGAATCCCGTTGATGGTGAGCCGATATCGGGTGGATTCCAAGAGCCCGCGCACCTCCAGAACGAGCAGCGCCGGATTGGTTCCCAACGCAGCCGATCGAACCGTCACCCCACCATCGATCCGAAAGGCATCGCTCACCGCACCCGCCGGAATCGCAACCGCCTCGCTGAACTCGATGACCACATTGGTGAGGCCCACGTTGTAAACCCGGCGAACCTCCGGAGCGACCGTGTCTGGATTCACCGTCAAGGTCACCGCAACCGATTGGGTGGAACCCAAGGCATTGGTCAGGAAGGCCTGAAAGGACGCTCCATTATCCGCCCAACGCACCGGATCCAACGTGTAACTCGTCCCCGTGGCATTAGGGATGAGACTGCCGCCCCGCCTCCAATATACTTCAGCCCCACCCGGGTTGTCGTAACCCACAGTGAAAGTGGCCGAACCGCGTTCATCGACCGTAACCGCCACGGGTTGTTGTGAAATCCGCGGGGCCTCGGGCTTGAGCCCCCATGCAACGAAGTTGTCGAGGGGAATGGGCCCCTCATCCACACCATCCGGGCGCACCCATCGAACCGCCAAATTGTCACCCCCACCCCCCTCTTTCTGGAGGGCTTCGATATAGTAGCGGGAACCGGCGACCAAGGTGATCGGGGCGCTTTGCTGCTCGGCATAGTTGCTCCAATTGCGCGGAGGGGTCCAACCCGGGACTCCAGCTATCCAACGCACCTTATCCGGACTGGCGTCGGTGCTCAGGAACAGTCCGGCGTAGTCATCGGCAGCAATCCAGAAGGTGTACTTGCCGCTCAGTGGAGCCGTGAAGATACCCCGCAACCGTTGCCCATAATTCTCGGCCACATCGGTGGGAGCTTCGAAAAAATCCGTAATGATGTTGGTGGAAGTCGGCTTGTTGGGATAAGCCGGGCTGTTGGTCAGCGCATCGAGTGTCACACCCGGAATGTCGCTGAACACTTCCCTCAAAAGCGTTCCGCCGTGAACCGGCAGCAAGCTCAGGATCGCCATCAATACCCAGCGACCCAAGGTCGCACCCGTTTGAAACTTCCAGTTCATGATTTAATACCCTCACTGCAGCCATGCCCCCGTGATGAGCCATTTGGCAAACGACGGTTGAACAGGGCTTGGCAAGCGACTAGCAGCTTCCGTGCAAATTCAACCGAGCGGTAACGAAACCGTAACATTCCTCGAATTTGGAGTCACTCACGGAACTTTCAGCGCCGAATGACTCGCTCCAACCCAAGGACTCGCCGCCTTTCTAGTTCAGTCTCTCCAGAAAAACGACTCCTCCCCGACCCGGTAGCGGACGGCCATCTCAGGGGTGTCGATGGGGCGGCCCTGATGAAGGGATTCCACACCAGCCAAGGTCATGCCCGAAGTCAGCAAGGTGCGCTCCAGCGGATACGGTTGGCGACGTTCCACAACCATCCGTTCGATGTGGCGGATTTGCGGATTGAAGAAGTCAGCCGTGGAAGACCCGTGGGTAGGCATGGGCAAGTACATCTGACACGAAATGACCCGGCCCGTCTTGGAATCCAGGCCCGCATAATTGAAATCCCGAATCGCCAGCATGGCCAGGGTGGTGCGGAAGCCGTCGCGGTGGTCAATGAAGTAGCCCCAGGCCTCCGGAAAGGCTTCCCGCGCCCAGTTGAGGCTGACCGGTGCCGTCGGGTAACCATCCCGCACCGGAAGGTTGTGACTGCGGCACAATGCCGCCTCCAACAGACGCCGGGTCGTATCCCGCCGGCTCAATTCGTCCCAAAAGGCCGCTCCGCGCAACCCGTGAACCCGACGAATTCCCACCTCGCCGCCCTTCCGCCGCTCCGACATGCATTGAGCGGTCTCCAAACCGTGGATGTCATAGCTGTCGAGGCCACCATAGGCGGCGCACAGACTCTCCGATAATTGCGTCCCCAACGGCATCTCCATGGGCGGCATGCGTTTGGTGACCGGCAACGACGAACCCGCCTGGAACGGAAATCCCAAGCGACGGGCATCCTCCACCATTTCCACGCATTCGCGCCAGTCGGTGGACAAGTGCTTGTCATTGAACACAGGCACGCTCCGGCCGGAAGTTTCGAACACCCGCACCACTTCCTTGAAGAATCGGTACCGCGGATAACGGGTCTGCCCCTTCTCGTTCTTCGGGTACTGACCATGCTCCCCAATGATCACGACGCCATCGACCGCCAACCGACCCGTCCCCAGCGTCAGCGCCTCGGCGATGCTCGAATAAATCGGAACGCCATGACGGGCCGCCGTCCCACGGGCCAAGTCCTTTTCCGGAAACTGATCGACGTACAAAGAAACCAAATCCACCTCCGGCTTCCGCCAACCGCCCTCCCAGACATAGCCCAGCAGCAACCGATCGATGAAATGCTGGGCATGAGAGTGCAGGCGGACCTCCGTGGCAATCAGCGCGATTTTCTTGCGGGCCGGTTTGGGGTTCTTGGAAGCCCAGAGGGTAGGCGCGAAGGCAGTGGCGGCCACAGCAAATCCGGCCGTGGCGCCTGCGGTGGCAAGGAACTGTCTGCGGGAAACAGAGGCATTCATGGGGTGATTGGAATCCGGGTCTTGATTCGATGCAGGTACCAGAGGGGTGGTAGCGCCAGGAGGGGCAGGAGTCCGGCCGCCACCAGGCCGGGATCCATGGTCCCGAACCGATCGGCGGAGATGCCGAAGAGCAACTGAGCCTTGGCAGGCAAGATCCACGCTGCGACGCCCGCTGCCCCGGTGATCTTGCCTTGATGGTGCTCGGAAAGGTCTTGGGTGAAAGTGTGGTAGAGCGGAAAAACTCCCAGTGCTCCTGCGGCGATGGCCAACAACACGGCCATGAGCCAAGGCCCTCGGCCCAACCAAGGCACGGCGACCGTGCCGCAGCACAGCAGGGCGCAGCCAAAAAACACCAGAAACCGGGCGCCCGACGGAGTACTGCCTCGACGGGCCAGGGCGACCGCCAAGGCCCCAGCAGCTAAACAACCCACATCGGCCGCCACAAAGAAGGCCGAGTTGAAATGGAGTGCTTCAGCCTCCGCGTAACCCCGCCCTTTTTGCAGGAACATCGGCAACCAAGCCCGCAGGACTTGCCACGTCGTGTTGATGCAGGCCACCACCAGGATGACCGCCAACATGCGACCACTGAAGAGCACTTTCAGAAAGGGGGTAGCCGAGGGGCCTGCTGCAGCCACCGATTCCGCTCCCGAACGCAAATCACCCGAACGCACCATCAGGAACCAAGGAATGAGCCACAACAATCCCACCCCACCGAGCCAGAAGAACGGCGGGCGCCAAGCCCCTGCTACTCCCACGGTTCCTGCTCCCAAGAGCAGCGGCAGAACCAACGGCGTGATGATCGCCCCGAACGTGGCACCACTTTGCAGCAGGCCATTGCCCATCGATCGCTGCCGTTCATCGAGGAGCGAGCGAGTGATGCGGACGGCGCAAGGCCAATGCCCGGCTTCAAAAAAACCCAGCAGTCCGCGGAAGAGCAGCAACCCGGAATAATCTTGGGCCCACCCCGTCGCCATCCCGGCCAGCGACCACAACGCCAGAACCGCGGCATAAACCCGATGCACGGCGAATCGGTCCGCCATCCAACCGAAGACCACCGAACCCGCGGCAAAGGAGTAACCGAAAGCGGCCTCGACCTGACCATACTGGGTCTTGGTCATGGCGAACTCCTCGGTGATCCGCACCGAGAGTCCGGACAACGTTTGCCGGTCCATGTAGTTGATGGCCGAGGCCAGCAACAACATCCCGCACACCGACCACTTCCAGACGGCACCGCGCGAACCGGATGGAGGAAGGGCGGTCATGGGCACTTATCGTTCAGACCAAGAGATGCCGTCCCAGCGCCGGACGCGTTCCAGCAACTGGACCGCATCCGCAGAAAAAACATCAAAGAGCGCTTCCCCCTTTTCTGCCGACGCGGCGGACGGGTGACCGATGTGACCCGTTGGAGTGCGTTCCCGAGTGACCCAACCCCGATGGGCCGGATGGAACGGGGGCGTCGCATCCACGGGGTCCAATGAGGCATAGGCCCCCACCTTGGCGGGATCCAATCGCAGCATCATCGAAGTCTCCCACTCGCAGGCATGCCCCATCTCCTGTTGCACCCACCCACCCGACACCGGCCGCTCGAAGGGTTTGCCTCCGAGGCTCCAATACGTGGCAAAGAGCAGCAGCAAGCCGTCGGTGTCGCGGTGCCGCTGACGCAATTCAAAAACCACCTGCCGACCGGGGACATCGTTGCCGCCGTGACCGTTGAAAAAAACCACCCGCTTGAATCCGTGCCGCAGGACATTTTCGGCCAACCCCACTAGCACATCGAGGTAAGGACGGGGCGGCGCCGACAGCGTTCCTGGAAAATCGAGGTGATGATCGGAATTGCCGAGCCAGAGCACCGGGGCGAACACGACCTCTTGAGACAACGCCAACTCCGCCCGACGCACCACTTCGCCCACGAGTTGAGTGTCGGTGAGCACCGGCAAATGACCCCCGTGCTGCTCCAGCGCAGCGATGGGAAAGACAATCGGAGTCTCGCGCGGCAAGGCCGCCAACTGCGGCGAAGTGAGTTCGGCAAGGTACATGGAGAATCAGGCCCAAGGATGCAGATCCGATGCACCCGGTCAAAGAAAGGCGACGAAGTCGATTCAACGCGAATTGAGACCTCAAGGCTCCCAACTCTGCCGCAACTGGCCATTGTCAGCATCCCACAAACGAACAAAGCCGCGATCATCGGCTCCGACGATCCATCGCCCATCCCGGCTGACGGCCAGCGCCTGCAAGTACTCGGGCACGGCAGCCAAATCGCGAACGGTCTCGCCATCGGCCTTGAACACGCGCCCCTTGCCCGTGCCACTGAGGGCTACAAACCGGAGAGCCTGACCTGCCGACTGAAGCCCGGTCACTTCCTTGCCGAAGCCTTCGACGTTCTTGCGCCGCTCCCCGGTGCGAGGATTCCAGAGTTTCACCGTGCCCTCTGCGCCGGCCGTCGCGAGGACACTGCCATCCGGAGTCCAAGCCACGGCTATGACGTGGTGGGTATGCCCCTCCAGGTTGAGTCGTGAGACATTGGTTTGAAGCGTGGTGATCCGCGCGAAGCGATCAGCTCCAGAACTGGCGATGCGGTCACCCCGTGGTGAAAACGCCACTGCGGTCACCGCATCGCTGTGAACAGCCCCCAAATCCTGGGTCAAGGAACCTTCGGGGAGTTTCCAGAGCTTGAGTTCCCCAGACCGCGAGGGCTCACCACCACCCGTCGCCAACACCGTGCCATCGGGACTGAAGGCCAATGCATTGACGCGGTCGGCGAAGGCAGGAGCCGCCGCGGTCCCGGTCAACGTC
>Ga0209770_10000498_pt1 | contig 21582 bp, 29 predicted proteins | sample LauGreSu1BDMLBDD_2_FD_187572 | JGI IMG/M metagenome (GOLD analysis project Ga0209770, IMG submission 187572) | Freshwater lake microbial communities from Lake Michigan, USA - Su13.BD.MLB.DD (SPAdes) (version 2) | ecosystem: Environmental > Aquatic > Freshwater > Lake | place: Lake Michigan, USA...
GTGGGCCGCGACCGGCGCGTGATTTTTACCACCGTCCACACCGGCTATGGCGGGCAGGCGTTCGATGCCGACGCCGTGGATTACCTCGTGAAGCCGGTCACGGAGGATCGCATGCTCCGCGCGCTCAGTCGGGCCGCCTCGTCCTTCGGCTGCTCCACCGCGCCTCTAACCCGTGTGCCGGTGCACCGCAGCGGATCGACCCGGATTTTCCTCGCGCTGGAAAATCTCTCCGCCGTAACCGCCGAAGGAAATTACTCGCGTGTCCTCTGCGGTTCGAAGGAATACCCCGACCATCGCCGCCTGCGGGAGTGGGAGAAACTGCTCGCCGATTTTCCCTTCCAGCGGCTCGACCGCTCCACGCTTCTCCGGCTTGATCACATTCAAGCCATCGAACCTCAAGGCGCCAGCGCCCGTGTGATTTTGGCCAACAACGCCTCCATCGCATTGGGCCGCACCGCAAACGAACGCCTCCGCGAGCTACTCTCAGCCCCTCTCTTCACTGCGCGCCTAAAGCCTGCCTAGAAAGATTCGCTTAGGCGGATTCACACAAAAATCTGCGGATTCGCACAAAAAGGTGCGCGCCCTCTTGACGCTTTTTCGGAATAACGCGATTGTGCGCACGGATTGCTGGTCTCAAGCCGTGATCCCAAAAAACAAGAAATACACACAGCATATGCCAAGAATAGCCGACCCAAACCGCAAACTCCGCGGGAAACTCAACCTCACGATCCACCCTGAAATTCGCGACTTCGCGGAACAACTCGCATTCAAGCGCCGTCGTTCCGTGTCGCAATTGTTTGAAGACCTCGTCGAGGCCGAGTGGTTCCGCTACCAAGCCGCCCAACAAGGCGCTCCTGCTCCCCAATATCCCCAAGCTGCCTACTACGGCATGCCGAAGGTTTAAAAACCGGAACCTTTCCGCCAAAAAAACAGCGCCGTTCTAAAATGCGGCGCTGTTTTTTTTGCTCGGATCATGTGGGGCCTGCTTGTCAGGTTCGTTGAGTCTTTCGAAGGCAATCCGATCCGGCTCTGAAAAAAACCGCATGCCCCAGCGCGTTCGTTTTTGGGGCGGGGCGATTGGCTGGCCCGGGATGGCAACCTGGTGGGGGAAAAGCGGAGATGCAGAGCCCTCCAATTTTTAAGCCTCGCGGGCGATGAGGCGATAGCCTCGGATGCGGAGGTATTCGGGCACTTCCGTCGAAGCCATCTCGGCGTCGGTGAGCGGCACGAGGTCGTGGACTGTGCCGGTGCGTGTGATGACGCGGTCCTTGATGGCGAGGGATTCGCCGGCGGGAGCTTTTGCAACGAGAGAGGCGCCATCGGCGATGGTGACATTTTTCAGAGTGACATCGCCGTCGAGCACGAGAGTCGATTCCCCGGAGATCGATCCGCCGCTGATTCGGGCGCGGACATCGGCGAGCGTAAGCGCGAATGAAGGGCGCAAGATCACGCGCGGGCCGGGAGTGAGCGGAATGCCGCGAAGTGTTTTTTGCGGGGCGTCGATCACTTCCATTCCGGCGGCGCGGAGCTTCATGCGGCCGGCAAGGTAGAAATCATTCTCGGCGCTGGAGGCGCTTTCGGGCGGGCCGTCCGAGAGAACCTTGGCAGCGGCGTCGGTGAGATTGTTTTTGCACGCGCTGAAGCACCACACGCGATCGAAGATGGTGACGCCGACCTTTTCCCCGGAGACGAATGATTTCGGCAAATCCTGCATCAAAGTCTCGAGCCGCGCGGGTTTTTTGAACTTGGTGCGCGAGGCATCGGCGAACTTGGGGTTCACGAACTCGGCGATCACGCCGCCGGAGGCTTCCAGCACGCGGAGGTAGGGCTCGATACGCACGACGAGGAGATTGATGTTTCCAGGGAAGCGCGAGAAGCCGTTCGGCTCCGCAACATCGCCGGCGGGGTTCACCGTCTCGCGAAGGAGCGGGTCGAGGTAGTTATATTCGACATTGAGCGTGAGGTCGGGCACGCCGGATTTCTTGAGCCGCGCGATGCCGCCCACCGCCTCGCCGGGAATGCGGTTCACGGCGATCGAGTTGAAGTCGTAGCCCCGGAGTTCAGAAACCCCGAGCGCGGCGAGCGCGGCGTTGAAGACTTGGCCGTTCGTGTCTTGGATGAAAAGAAGATGGCGAATGCCTGCGGCGGCGAATTTTTTCGCCGTACCGCTCGTGTGAAGGAGAGTGTGGATGTCGCCGTGGCCGTGAGGCTTCAGGTTCAGGCGGTATTTTTCCTCCAGCGAAAGATGTGCAACGATGTCGGACAGCGCAGGAACGAGTTCTTGGTTGAGAATCGTGATCTGGCCGGGCGCGAGGCCGAAATTTTGGTTTGCCTGGAGCGTGGCGATCGTGCCGGCGTTCGTCTCGCGGCTCGTCATGATCACGAGTGGAATCTCGCGGCCGAGGCGATTCGAGGCAGCGCGGATGACGCTTGTGTAGTGGGCAAGGTAGGAGGTGGACTCGGTGACTTCGACGGGGATGTCGAGCTTGATGCCGTGGTAGCCGAGCCGTTCGCCAAGTCCTCCCGCGACGAGAACGATGGCGGTCTCCGCAAGGGATTTCAGGCCGACGCCTTCAGCTTCCTCATAGGCCGGCCCGAAGCTTGAGAGATCGGCGAGATCGGGTTCCTCTGGCGTGTAGCCTGCAAAGGGGTTGCCGCCCGTGGCGGATTCTGCAAGGAGGCGGCGGGCATTGCTGATGTAGGCCACGAGGCCGCCGGGGTAGGAGCGGTTGCAATTTTGGAGGGTTTGGAAAAACGCGCGCTTCTGGTCGTCGTTCGTTCCCGGGGCGTCCCAATCGGCGAATAGCTGGGCCTGGTCCTCGGCGAGCAGGGATTCGGCGAGCTCCAAATCCTCGGTGGAAAGAACTCCGGCGGTGAGGTGGTCGGTGAGGAAGGATGGAATGGGCATGGTGGGATGGGTTTTAAAACGGGAGTGGACGCGCGTGGCGGAATCCCGAGATCGTTGGCGTGGAGACCCCCTTCGAGGCAAGCAGGACTTTGAATTGAACGCCCATTGTTTCGGGATGGAGGAGGGTGCGGAGCGTGCGGAGTTTTTTGAGGCTCGAGGGAGTCGGCGGCTGGCCATCGAGCAAAAGCAACAAGCGTTCGACTGCGCCGACAAGGAAATGATGTTGGTCGGTGTAGGCGGTCGGCTCGAGGCCGCTGGCGCGCAAATCCTCGGCGAGTGCGGTGAAATCGACATGCGCCGTGATGTCTTTCCGGCCGATGGATTGGAAAGGATCATCATCGCGTTGATGCGCGGCGTAGCAGGCTAGTGTTCCGCCGGAGCGGTGCGGCGCGAGGAGCTCCTCGCGTGTCATGCCGTAGTCGATTCCCAGTATAAAGCCGCGCTGGTGCCGGAAGGAAATGGCAGAAAGAAGTTCGCGCTGGCCGACGCGAATCTCCGAAACGAAATCCTCGGAGGGCACGGGCCAGTCGAGGTCCAAAACCTCGGCGGGTTCTAGCCGGAAGGCACCGTCGAGGTTTTGGACGCGCTGAAGCTCCCAGCGGCCAGCGCGGGATTTGACGATGTCGAACGGCAAGGCGTCGAAGAGTTCGTTGGAAAAATGCACTCCGGTGAAATTTGGCAAATCCTCGGGCGCTTCAACCCAAGCGACGCGTCGCCCCGCGAGGCGGGCTTGTTGTTTTTCGCGAAGCGGGGCGAATGGCTCGATAATGATGAGGCGCGCCTCGGCGAGGGGCGTTCCGGCGAGGCCATCGAGCACATCGGCCGCGAGGCTAGCGTCATTCGCTCCCTGTTCGACCAGCGTGAAGTCCTCGGGCCGGCCGAGGATTTCCCACATTTCGAGGAATTGGGTGGCGAGGATTTCGCCGAAGACCGGGCCGAGGCTGATGTTCGTGAAAAAATCACCATCGTGTCCAACGCCTGCCTTGCCGCTGGCGTAGTAGCCTTCGTCGGGATCGTAGAGCGCCAGCTCCATGAAGCGGGAAAAGCGGATCGGGCCGTGGCTTGCGATTTCCCGAATAATGCGGCCGCTAAGGCCGGGTGACCTCGCGGACATAGACATTGATCTGCCCGCCGGTGCTCTCGCGCACATCGAGAATCTGGAACGGACGCCGCTCGTCGCGGGCCAAATTGCTGCCGTCGGAGGGCGGCTGCATTCCCTCGGGGTATTGAACAATGATTCGAACATTCGCCGCGCGTTTCGGGGAGCGGAGCACCGCGCGGTCAACGCCGGCGGCGGTGACCTCGAAATTGCCTTGGAGATAAATGCGTTCTCCGCCGGTGCCGCGCTTCGCAATCGAGGCGACATCGGAAACTCCGAGGAGTCGTCCACGCGGCATGCGGCCAGCTTCATAGGTCTGCCAATTCCTCGCGCTGCCGGCGGCGATGGCTTTCGGAGACGGTGCGGGAGTCGGAGACGGTGCGGGAGTCGGGCTCGGCCTGGGCTCGTCAACAACGGCAGGGGAGGATTGGGGTTGAGGTGTCGTGGCGGGAAGCACAGGCGTGGCCGGGAGCGCGGTGACCGGGGTGCTTGGCACAGTTGGCGTAGCCGCGATGGCTGGTAGCGCGGCGCGGACCTCAACGGATTTTACAACCGGGAGAGCTGCTGCAACGCGAGGCTCGGGCGTTGCGATAGGAGCGGGAGTCGGGGTGGGCTGCGCCTCTTCGACAGCCAAAGGTTTCTCGACACGCACGAGGCGGCTTTTGGCATCCGCGAGCGGAGTGGTTTTTTCTGCTTTGCCGGCGAGGCGGGTCTTGCGGCGAAAGTGGTCGTATTTCGCATCGGCCTCGCGTTGGCGGTCGGTGTCCACGATTGGCATTCCCGCGCGGACATTGAGTTTTTCCGGCGGGTCGAGCGTGAAGGTGCCGTCGGCGCTGGCGGACTCGTAGCTCGGGTAGAGGATCGAAACGGTTGTGAGCTTGATGCGGCCGTCGGAGAGGCGCTCGACATTGACCACAGCGGCGAGTTCGTTCTCGCGCTTGAGGTCGATGTCCAGCCCGGTCAGCAGCGTGCGGTGGAGTGTCGGCACCATCCGCTTGTCAGCGCAAAAGACCTGCTCGAGCAGCAGATTCGGGTTGTCCTTGGATTGGGCGAGGGCAACCACGCCGGAGGGAAAAAAGTCGTCGCCGGTGAGTTCGAAGGAATCGAGGATGTTGAAAGTGCCGAGGACATAGGGCACGAGGCCGTCGCAGGGTTTGAAATTCCGGAGGTAATTTCGGAGGAGGATTTCGTTGGTGCGCTCGAGTTGGCGGGGACGCATCGCCGCGTAGCGCTCCATGATTTGTGGCGCGCGGAGGAATTCCCCGCGTGGCGCGGCGGTGAGTTCGAAGCGTTTCGGCGCCTCGATTTTTTTGAGCTTGCTGAGAACCTCGTAGCTGAGCGGTTTTTCGGGATGGCCGAAGATGTAGAAACTTCCGATCCAGCAGAAAATCGCCACGCCGATGAGCAGGAGGATGAGAACGGTCCAGCCAAAAAGCCCGCCATCTTGGCGGCTTCGGGGCTTGGATGGATCCGAGTCGGGATCCTTGAACCAGGCGCGGCTGTTTTTTGTTTCCTCTTCGTGCGGCATTGGGGCGTCAGGCGATCGTGGGGGCGGGCTCGAAGGATGTGCCGCAACCGCAGGAGCGGGAGGCTTGGGGGTTGCGGATGCGAAAGCCTGCGCCGGAAAGTCCGTCTTCGAAATCCAAGATGCTTCCCCGCAGGTGCGACACGCTGGCGGCATCGATGAAAACCTTGGCGCCGCCGTGCTCAATGGTCGCGTCGCCATCACGCGCGGCGTCGACCACCATGATGTATTGCAGGCCGGCACAGCCGCCTTTTTCGACTCCCAAACGCAACCCTTCGCCGGTTCCCTTTTCGGCGATCAAATCCAGCAACGCGCGTGCGGCTTGGTCGGTTATCGTGATCACGGCCTTTTCTTAAAAACGAATCCGTGCAAAGTCAAACGGCATGGGAAAGATTCGATTACTCGCCGATGATGTCGCCAGCCAAGTGGCGGCCGGCGAGGTGGTCGAGCGCCCGGCCTCGGTGGTCAAGGAGTTGGTGGAAAACAGCATCGATGCCGGCGCGCACCGAGTGGCCGTGGAATTCGTGGGCGGCGGGTCGAGGTTCCTCCGAGTGGTGGATGACGGCAGCGGCATGGACCGCGAGGATGCGCTGTTAAGTCTTGAACGGCATGCCACGAGCAAAATCCGCTCGGCCGAGGATTTGGCGGCGGTGGCGACGATGGGGTTCCGCGGGGAGGCATTGCCCAGCATTGCGAGTGTTTCCAGATTCCGCCTGGCCACCCGACCGCCCCAAGCGGAGGCGGGAACCGAGATCCGCGTGGCGGGTGGAAAAATCGAATCCGTTGCCGAAAGCGGCGGAGCGCCCGGAACGGCGATCGAGGTGGAGTCCCTCTTCTATAATCTGCCGGCGCGAAAAAAATTCCTGCGTGGGGAGGAAACCGAGTCGGCTCACATTGTTCACCAAATGCAATCGCTGGCCGTGGCGCATCCGGGAGTGGGTATGGCGCTGACGCGGGATGGTCGTCGGCTTTGGCAGGCCGCGCCGACGAATGATCTTGGTGTGCGGCTGCGGGACTTGTTCGGCGGGGATTTCATGGCGCGGCTTTTGGCGCTCGATCCGATTGAGGAAAATGGAATTCGCATCGAGGGTTTTGTTTCCAAGCCAGGCGAGGGGAGGCCAGACCGCGAGTTGCAGTTTGTCGTATTGAACAATCGCGTGGTTCAGTGCCCGGCGGTTTTTCAATCCTTGCGCGAAGCGTATTCCGAAGCGCTGCCGAAAGGCCGGCACCCACTCGCGGTGTTGAGGATTTCGATGGACCCCTTGGCGTTCGATTGCAATGTCCATCCCGCCAAGCGCGAGGTGAGGCTTCACCGGCCGGATCTGCTCCGGCAGGCCGTTTATCTCGCCGCTGGAAAAACTCTCGAAAAACTTCGCAAGCCGACGCCGCCGAGCCCCGCGTCCGCACCGAGAGCCGTGGAGCCCGCACCGACGCCGGTTGCGGCGAGGCCGTTCAAGGAAATGCCCGCGCCGGAGCTTCCCGTGGCGCAACCTCCCGCGCCGGCCAAGCCGGGAGCGGAGTTTCATTTGCTGGGAGGACTTGGCGGGCGGTGGATTTTAATGGAAGGCGAGGATGGCTTGGTGCTGCTCGACGCGCGCGCTGCATCCGAGCGAATCATTTTCGAAACCATGCGGCGCGAGGCAGCGGTGGGGCAGGCCCTCTCGCAAAGGCTGCTCCTCCCGATCGTCGTCGAAATGACGCCAAAAGATACGGTGTGGATTTCTGAGAATTTGAGCGCGCTCTCGGCGGCCGGGTTTGTTTTGGAGCCGTTCGGCGGGGACTCTTTCAAAATCGAGGCCCTGCCTGCCTGCCTCGGCGGGCGGGATCCTCGCGAGGCGCTGCTGGATGTTTGCGAGACGCTGAAGGCGACCGGCCTGATCGGCGGTGGCAATCCGGTACTCGATGCCTTGATTCGCTCGGTCTCGCGCTTCGCGGCGCTGGACTGTTTTCAATACGGAGAAACCCGTGCGCGCCGACTCGTGGATGAATTGCTCAGCTGCGAGCTGCCTTACGCTTGCCCGCAAGGCCGGCCGACGATGATCCAATGGTCGTTCGCCGAGTTGGAGCGGAAGTTCGGGCGTTGAAAAAAACCACCGTCCCGCATTGCCTCAGGGCACGGGATGTGGGATAGGAGTTCCATGCCTGATTTGAGGATGGAGCCCGCCACCCTGGACGATCTCTCCGAGCTTGCCGACCTGCTTTTCGATCTCTTCACGCAGGAGGCCGACTTTACGCCGGATCGCGAAAAGCAAATCCACGGCCTGCGGCTGATTCTCGAGCAGCCGTCGCGCGGCCGGATTTTTGTGATGCGCAATGATCGGATGATTGTCGGAATGATCAATCTCCTCATCACCATCAGCACGGCCGAGGGAGGATTTGTTTTGATTCTCGAGGATTTGGTCATCCACCGCGACCACCGCGGGCACGGGCTCGGCGTGAAACTTCTCGAGCACGCCATCGCGTATGCGAGGGAGAAAAAATTCCTTCGCATCACGCTGCTGACTGATCCCGGCGAGCGGAGCGCGGGGTTCTACCGGCGTCATGGTTTTGTGGACAGCACGCTTCATCCGATGCGCTTTCTCTTGCGCGGCGATTCCTGAAAATTTTCCCGAGTGATCACCACCGCCTTCGTCCTCGGAGCCGGGCTGGGCACGCGATTGCGCCCTCTCACCGACTCGCGCCCGAAGCCCCTTGTGCCCGTGTTCAACAAGCCGCTGATCACTTTTGCGCTCGATCATCTGATCGCCAGCGGTGTCGAAAAATTTGTCGTCAATACCCACCACCGGCCGGAGGCCTACGGGCTGTTGTTGGGTGAGTCGCAGGGCCGTTGCGACTATCGCGGTCGGGAGGTTTTCTTCAGGCACGAACCTGTGCTTCTGGAAACCGGCGGCGGAATCAAAAACGCAGCAGACCTGCTGGGCGGCGAGCCGTTTCTGGTCTATAACGGCGATGTGCTCGCGGACTTTCCGCTCGAGCGTTTGCTGCGTGCGCACGCTGTTTCCGGTAGCATTGCCACCCTTGCCCTGCGCTCCTCCGGAGCCGAGCGGCGAATTCAATTTGATGCCGCCACAGGGCTGGTCACCGACATGCGCGGATTGATTGGTGGACGGGTGGAACCGGCGTTTCTTTTCACCGGCGTGAGCATCGTTTCACCAGAGATTTTTGATCACATCGGCGACGGACAGATTGTATCGATCATCCCCGTTCTGGTCGATCTGATGCGGCGCGGCGCGCGGGTGGGGGGCGTTGTTATTGATGACGGCGTGTGGTTCGATATCGGAAATATCGAGGCTTATCTCGAGGTACATCAAATCCTCGCGGCGGACGCGCATCGATTCTCCTATCTATCCGAAAATTGGCGGCAACCCGTGGCTGATGGCGCGGTGGTCGATCCCTCTGTGCGCTTGATTGGAGGCTCTGCCGTGGGCGAAGGTGTAAAAGTAGGCGAGGGAGCTTTTCTGGAAAATGTGGTGGTCTGGCCTGGGGAAATCGTTCAGCCCTCCGCCAGTTTGCGACGGGCCGTCTTGGCGGGCGGGCTGGTTTGCAAACCGGCTTGAAAAGCCCGGGTGAAAACCCCGTGGAAACGCGCGTCGAGTTTTTTTCGATTTTTATCTTGCCTGATTTTCATCGACCTGTAGTCTCCCACTTCCCGTCAGTCCTTGGGGTGGCTTGAAAAACACGCAAGCGTGGTTTTTTTGACTCCGAAAAAAAGGCAAACACGACGGAAAACCAAAATTGAATTTTCAACCGCACATCGTCTCCGAAGCCGCTTATCAAGTGTGTCAGAAGGCTTGTGCCGTTTCCATTTCCAACACATGAGCGCGACAGTTCTCACCGCCAAGGACGCCGAGAAGGCAAAGATTGAACTCATCACCGACGAGGCCAAAGGCAACCAAGCCGTTCACGATGTGGTGGTGGCCATCCAAGCCGCGCGCCGCAGCGGCACCGCTTGTGCGAAGACCAAAGGCGATGTGAATCTCTCCGGCCGCAAACCCTGGCGCCAAAAAGGAACTGGCCGCGCCCGTGCGGGATATTTCTCCAGCCCGGTGTGGGTCGGTGGCGGTGTCGCCCACGGTCCCGTGCCTCGGGATTATACAAAAAACACGCCGAAGGCCGTTAAGAAACTCGCCTTACGGAAAGCGTTCAGTGCCCGCATCGCCCTCGGGGATGTTTTACTTGTCGATACATTCGCGGTGGGTGAACCTAAGACCAAGCAATTTGTCTCCCTCCTCAAGTCCACCTCCCCGGAATCAAAAACCACCCTCGTCGTTTCCGAGGGTTTTGACGAAAATACCTTCAAGGCGGCACGCAATGTCGCCAAGGCCCAACTCACCCGCGCTTCGGATGTGAACACAGAGGACCTCCTCAAGTTCGACAAGATCATCGTCACCCGCAGCGCGCTCGAGAAAATCTCCGAAAGGCTGGCAAAATGAGCGAAGTTTACGATCACATCGAAACCGTCCTGCTGACCGAGAAGGCAACCCTGCTTTCCGAGAAGCTCAACAAATATGTTTTCCGAGTCCGTCCTTCGGCGAACAAAATCCAGATCAAGCGCGCCATCATGGTGATCTTCAAGAAAAAAGTCGTCGATGTGAACACGGCGAATTACGCTGGTAAGAAAAAACGCGAACGCCGGGCAGACTTCGGTCGCCAAAGCAACTGGAAGAAAGCCATCGTCACGCTCAAAGTGGGCGAAAAACTCGACATCGTCTAAGGTTACCCAGTCATGGCACTAAAAACATTCCGTCCACTCACCCCGGCAGCCCGCTTCAAAATCCTTCCGGATTTTTCGGAGATTACAAAAACCAAGCCGGAAAAAAACCTTACTCAGCCAATTAAGCGCACCGGTGGCCGCAACAATCAAGGTCGCATAACAATGCGTCACATCGGTGGTGGCCACAAGCGCCGCTATCGCATCATCGATTTCAAGCGCCTTCGCCGTGATATCGTAGCCAATGTCGTGGCGATCGAATATGATCCCAATCGCACATCCCGCATCGCGCTTATACAATACCCTGATGGCGAAAAGGCTTATATCCTTGCTCCCGTCGGATTGGTTGTCGGCATGAAGGTAAGCGCTGGCGATAAATCCGAGCCAAATGTCGGCAACGCTCTTCCAATGAAATTCATACCCCTTGGCACCCAAGTCCACAATGTGGAATTCGTACCTGGTCGTGGAGGTCAAATGATTCGTAGTGCAGGGTCATTTGCAACGCTTGCCAACCGAGAAGGGGGATATGCGCTTTTAAAACTTGCCTCCGGCGAAATCCGTCGCATCAACGAAAATTGCTATGCCACGATTGGCCAAGTCGGAAATACAGATCACATGAATGTCTCGGCCGGCAAGGCAGGCCGCAGTCGCTGGCTAGGTGTTCGCCCGCATGTCCGCGGCATGGTCATGAACCCTGTCGACCATCCCATGGGTGGCGGACAAGGCAAGAGCAAGGGCGGTGGCGGTCGTCACCATCCGATGTCCCCTTGGGGTCAGCTTGCAAAGGGCTTCAAGACCCGCACAAAGCACAAACCCAGCGACAAATTTATCGTCCAGCGCCGCAAGGCCAAATCGAAGAACTAATCCATGGCACGCTCACTGAAAAAAGGCCCGTTTGTGGAGTGGAAGCTCCTCGACAAGATAGACCGGTTGAACGACTCCGGCACAAAGAAACCCATCAAAACCTGGTCCCGTCGCAGCACTATCACACCAGACTTCGTTGGCCACACCTTTAATGTACACAACGGCAAAACATTTATCCCCGTTTTCGTGACCGAGAATATGGTTGGCCACAAACTGGGCGAATTTTCGCCTACTCGTATTTTCAAGAAACACGGTTCTCACACCGCAAAAGTGACAAAATAGATAATGAGGGTTGTCGCCACGGCGGCATCTCTCGTGTTCCTGTTGGCGCTCTCAGGGGCTTCGGCACGGGACGACCGATCTTTGACAGATTTTGAATCAGGCAATTTGGATCAGGAATACACATTTCCTGATTCAGATACAGATAATGTTGCCGCTTTAAAAGAAAAACTTCTCTTGGCGCGAACGCAAAACAAAAACCTATCCGAAGGAATTGCATCAGCGAACACGGAGGCGGAAATCTTTAAACGCCAACTCTCCGAAGCAAAACTCAGGTTGGAGGCGCTAGGCTTGGCTGATATAGACAACGATCATTCCCGATTAGAAGCTAGATTACTCCAAGCAATCCGCGAACTCCGCGTTCTCAATGAGCAAAATAAAGCAGCGAGCGAACAACTTATTCGTTTAAGCGAGGCGATCGCTGTTGTAGTAAAAACCTCGGGGGAAATTAAAACTGAAGCGAGGGTTGCAGTCGAAGCAGAGTTAAGAGCAACAGCAAAAATTCTCGGAAACTCAAACAACAATGACATCAATAAGCTAGATAGCCTACAAGATGGTAAAGTTGTAGATTATAAAGAAGATCTATCTCTTATTGTGGCTAATATTGGTTTAATCAACGGAATAAAAGTCGGGATGCCATTTATTATCCTAAGGGACGGAAAACTGATCGGGAATGCCAAAGTCATCGATGTGCGGGAACGCATCAGCGGTTCCGTGATTCAAAATCTCAACTCGGAAAATATGCGAGTGGAAAAAGGCGATGCCCTAAGGGTGGATGCCAAAAAATAAACAACAAAAGACATGCAGGTAAAATCGATAAATAGGTTCGCCAAGATCTCGGCCTTCAAAGCCCGTGAGGTCACACGCGCCATTCAAGGACTTCCCGCCACGGATGCCCTTGATCTTTTGCGTTTCACTCCAAAAAAAGCCGCCGGATTGATACTCAAGACACTTCAGAGCGCGATTGCCAACGCCGAGAACAATAACAGTCTCAATGTTTCCGACCTCGTCGTGAAGGAAGCAGTGGTCGGTGAGGGGCCCACCCTCAATCGTTTTCAGCCAAAAGCTCGCGGCAGTGCCGGGCCGATCCGTAAGCGCACCAGTCATATCCGCGTTGTCCTGACCGACGAAATCCAAATCCTCCGCCGCGAGGACAAACCGAAGAAAAAGAAACAAAAAACAACCAAAAAAGCCTCCGCTAAATCGAAGGCCCTTGCTGCCGAGCCTGCCCCGGCCGCTCAAACCGAATCCGCAGCTACAGCCGCGGAAACTAAGGATTAATCATGGGACAAAAAGTCAACCCGATCGGATTCCGTCTCCCCGTCACACGCGACTGGGGTTCCCGCTGGTATGCCTCGCGCAAAGATTTCGCCGACTACCTGATAGCCGACGATAAAATTCGCACCGCGCTAAAGAAAAAACTCAAACAGGCTGCGATATCCCGGATCGTTATTGAGCGCGCTTGGAACAGCGTCCGCGTGACTATCCACACCGCCCGTCCAGGTGTGGTCATTGGCCGCCGTGGCCAGGAAATCGAGAATCTCACAAAGGAAGTCAGTGACATCGCTGGAGGTAAGCAGGTTAAAATCGATATCGTTGAAATCAAGAATCCCGATCTCGATGCGCAACTTGTTGCTGAAAATGTTGCTTCACAACTTGAGCGCCGAATTTCATTCCGTCGCGCCATGAAGCGCGCCGTGCAACTCACAATGGATCAAGGTGCTCTTGGCATAAAAATCCGTTGTGCTGGTCGTTTGGGCGGGGCTGAAATCGCGCGGACCGAGCGTTACCACGAGGGCAAAGTTCCCCTCCACACTCTCCGTACCCCGATCGACTATGGCTTCACCGAAGCTGAGACTGTTGCTGGAAAAATCGGTGTAAAATGCTGGATTTGCAAAAAAGTCGAAGTTGAGCCCGAAAAAGCCAAAGAAGTTATCGTGCGTTCCAGCCCGGCCCATGAGGCCGATGCTGCCCCGACTGCGGTTTGAGTTTAATTTTAAGTAAAAGGACAAAGTTATGCCATTGATGCCAAAACGCGTGAAGTATCGCAAGTCCCAGCGGGGTAGCCGCAAGGGAACCGCTTCGCGCAATATCAAGATCGACTTCGGTGAATTCGGCCTTCAGACCCTCGAGCGTGGTTGGATCACCAACACGCAGATCGAGGCCGCACGTGTTGCCCTTACCCGCAACATGAAGCGCAAAGGCAAGCTCTGGATTCGAATCTTCCCAGACAAATCCGTCACTGCCCGCCCACCGGAAACCCGAATGGGTAAAGGGAAAGGTCAACCGGAATACTGGGTAGCTGTTATTCGTCCAGGAAACATCCTTTTTGAGTTGGACGGCGTATCCGAAACAATTGCCCGCGAGTCCTTGCGACTTGCAGCGAATAAACTTCCGGTCCGCACACGCTTCATTACACGTCACCACGCCAGCTGATTACGCCATGAAGATTCAGGAAATCCAAGAACTCACCGCGAAAGAACTTCTCGCCCGCAAACGCGAGTTGAAGGAGGAAATTTTCAACCTTCGCATCCAACAGCAGAGCGCCCAACTCGAGAAACCCCACCTCATCCGTGCGGCTCGTCGCAACATCGCCCGCATTGAAACCGTCCTCAGCCGGAAGAATGCCGAGGCATCCAATAAATAATAAGACATGGCAGAAACAATCGCTCCCGAAAATGCCGATCATCGCTCGCTCCGCAAGGTTCGAGTCGGCGAGGTCGTATCCAATAAGATGGACAAAACCATCGTGGTTCGTACGGTGACCCGTGTTCCGCATCCAAAATTCGGAAAAATCACGAAGCATATCGCTAAGTTCCATGCCCATGACGAAAAAAATGAAGCCCAAATCGGGGATCGCGTCAGCATCATGGAAACCCGCCCGCTCAGTAAAACCAAGCGTTGGCGTCTCGTTGAAGTCCTCAAGCATTAATTTTTAAGACATGATTCAGATCCGCTCCCGACTTGATGTCGCCGACAACACTGGTGCCCGCATGGCCACCATGATCGGTGTCATCGGCAAGGCCACCGCCACCGCACAAATCGGTGATATTATTACCGCAAATGTGAAGGAGGCCTCCACAGGCGGCACCGTCAAAAAAGGCGATGTTGTTCGTGCCGTGGTCGTTCGCACCAAGCAACCTGTCCGCCGTGAAGATGGATCCGCGCTCCGATTCGATAGCAACGCGATCGTCATCATTGACAAGGACTCGAACCCACGTGGAACACGCATTTTCGGCCCTGTGGCCCGCGAACTCCGTGAGAAAAACTTCATGAAGATCATTTCCCTCGCACCTGAGGTCCTATGAGCAAGCCAAAGTTCCATGTTCGTCGCGGCGACACCGTTCAAGTAATTTCCGGCAACCACAAGGGGGCCACCGGAAAAATCCTCGAAATCAAAGCTGAAAAAGCTCAAGTGATTGTCGAGGGAGTCCGCATGATTAAAAAACACCAACGCAAATCGCAGTTGCACCCAAACGGCGCGATTGTCGAGAGTGAAGGCCCAATCCATATTTCCAATGTAAAAATCGTGGAGAAAGCTACTACCGTAAATAAGGCCAAAAAAGCCGCCTGAGCAAAGACATGAGCCAAGAACCCGAACTCCTGACCGAATACAAGAAGCGCGTACTCCCCGCGCTTCGTGAAAAGCACGGTTATAAAAACATCCACCAGATACCGAAAATCTCGAAAGTCGTGATCAACACTTGCATCGGTTCCGCGCAGGACACCAAGGAGGCTTTGGAAATCGCCAAGACCGAATTGACCACTATCAGCGGTCAACGCCCAGTGACCACCACTTCGAAGAAAGCGATCTCGAATTTTAAACTACGGCAAGATCAAGCGATCGGCGCGAAAGTGACACTTCGTGGTCGCATCATGTATGAGTTCCTCGAGCGTCTTATTAAGACCGCCTTGCCTCGTATTCGTGACTTCCGTGGTGTTTCGGCCCGTGCATTTGACGGCCAGGGGAACTACACACTTGGCGTTGCCGATCAATCGATTTTCCCGGAAATTGAACTTGACCGAATTAAGAAAAACATAGGTTTTGATGTCACGATCGTGACCACCGCGCGTACAAATGCCGAGGCGAAATCGCTCTTGACCGAGTTGGGAATGCCCTTCGTCGACAAGGCTAAAAAGGCCCCTGTCAAGGCCGCTGAACCCGCTGCCTGATTAATCTGTTATGAACGATCCTATTTCCGACATGCTAACCCGCTTGCGCAATGCTACTGCAGCTGGTCAGTCCTCGCTCACTCTTCCCTATTCCAAGCTCAAGAGCGATATTGCTCAAATTCTCAAGAAAGAGGGCTATATAAAGGATTCCGAACTCGTCACCGAGGATGGCCACCAAGCTATCAAAATCCAAACAAAGTTCGTCAACAAAACCAGCGCCATCTCCGGTCTCAAGCGAGTGAGCCGTCCGGGTCTACGCCGCTATGTGGGTGCCGGGGAGATACCCCGTGTACTCGGCGGCATGGGCATCGCGGTCCTCTCCACCTCGCGTGGAATCCTTACCGGGCACGAGGCGCGCAAACAAAAAATTGGCGGCGAATTACTCGCCTACATCTGGTAAGCCATGTCTCGAATCGGTAAAAAACCTATCACCATCCCTGCGCAGGTCAAAGTAGCCGTAAATTCTGACAGCTCCGTGCTGGTCGAAGGGCCCAAGGGTAAACTTGAGTGGAAACTTCCGGAAGCGATTTCGGCAAAAGTTGATGGAGATCACTTAGCTGTCAATCGCGCCGGCGAAGACCGGTTTCATAAAGCACTTCATGGTCTTTCCCGCGCTTTAATTTCCAATATGATTGTTGGTGTTACCAACGGATTCAAGCGAGACATGGAAATCCACGGCGTCGGTTTCAAAGCTGCTGTCCAAGGCAAGGTTCTTAACCTTAGCCTCGGCAAGTCCCATCCAATCCTTTTCAATATTCCCGAAGGCGTGAAAATCACCGTCGCGGATAATACCAAGCTCAGTATCGAGGGCATTGACAACCAATTGGTTGGCCAATGCGCCGCCAACATCCGAGCCTTCTACCCGCCGGAGCCCTATAAGGGTAAAGGTGTGCGTTTCGCTGGCGAACAACTCCGCCGCAAAGAAGGCAAAACAGTACAATAAGCCATGTCCGCCACCGACAAACGCAAACTCCGTCATACCCGCCTTCGCAAGAAGCTTTCTGGCACACCAGCACGCCCTCGTTTGGCTGTCCATTTTTCTGGCCGCCACATCACCGCCCAAGTCATCGACGACTCGCTCGGAAAGACTCTCGTTTCTGTTCACACCACCGAACCAGAAATACGCGCGAAGGCCAATGCCCGTGCCAATGTGGCCATTGCCATCGAGGTAGGCAAATTAATTGCCGAACGCGGCACAGCTCAAAAAATCTCCCAGGTCGTGTTTGACCGTGGCGGATTCAAATACCACGGCAAAGTTAAGGCCTTGGCCGATGCCGCCCGCGAAGGCGGATTCCAATTCTAAGAACGACACCATGCCTCCTAAACAAAGCAGAGAAAAAAGACAATCACGCCCCGAGACACCTAGGGAGCCCAAGGAAATCACCGAGAAAGTGGTTTTCATTAATCGTTGCGCCAAGGTCGTAAAAGGCGGTCGTCGATTCAGCTTCAGTGCTCTCATCGTAGCCGGTGACCATAAAAATGGCAAAGTCGGCGTCGGTTTTGGCAAAGCCAATGAGGTTAGTGAAGCGATCCGCAAGGCCACCGACGCTTCCAAGAAACGCATGGTCAAAGTGGCTGTGCTGGAAAATACCATACCACACGAAGTCACTGGTGAATCTGGTGGAGGTCGTGTTCTCCTTCGTCCAGCCTCGCCGGGAACCGGCGTCATTGCTGGCGGCGGAGTTCGTGCTGTTCTTGAAGCCGTAGGTATCCGCGATGTTCTCGCCAAGTCCCTTGGCTCAAGCAACCACGCGAATGTGGTGAACGCCACTATCGCCGCTCTCGTTCAACTCCGACCGAAGGAGGAAATCTTCAAACTTCGCGGAAAAGCCATCCGCAAGCCCGCACCCGCTGTCGTCGCTGAACCCCTTACTGCTTGATTCTGATGAGACTTCATACCCTTAAACCAAACCCCGGTGCGAAGCACCGCCGCAAGCGCCTCGGTATCGGCGAAAGCTCTGGAAAAGGCAAAACCTCTGGTAAAGGCCATAAAGGTCAGAAAGCTCGCTCGGGGGGGTCGATTCGCCTCGGATTTGAGGGCGGACAAATGCCGATCTACCGTCGGCTACCAAAGCGCGGTTTTAATAATGCCGCTTTCAAAACCGTTTACGGAGTGGTTAATCTTGACTCGCTTGAAAAGCATTTCTCGGCTGGGGATATGGTCAATGAAGCGTCGCTTCGCAAGAATGGTCTCGTAAAAGGCCGTTTCGATGGGGTTAAAATACTTGGTCGTGGTGAAATCACCAAACCTATCACTGTCGAAGTGGATGAGGTCAGTGACTCTGCCCGTGCCAAAATCGAGAAAGCTGGAGGCAAAGTGGTCCTTCCAAAAGCCGAAGCCGCCTAAACGGTCGAAATTTTTTGACTGACTTCTCTGTGAAAACCCTGATCAGTTTGCCGGATAGCACATTCAAGGGATGATCAGCGCCTTTGCAAACATCTTCAAAATCCCAGAACTGCGCACACGTGTGCTGTTCACTTTGGCCGCGATTGTCATCATTCGCGCCGGGTCGGCTATCACAACTCCTGGTGTTAATGCCGAGGTTCTTCGGCATTGGTTCCTTGATACTGCTGATGCAGCAGCTGCTGGTGGAGTAGCTGCCTTATTCAACCTTTTCAGCGGCGGCGCGCTTTCAAACTGCGCAATTTTTTCGCTCGGTGTGATGCCATTCATCAGTGCCTCGATCATGTTGCAACTTTTGACCGCTGTGATTCCGCAACTTGGTAAACTTTCCCGAGAGGACGGGGGTCGTCAGAAAATCATGCAATACACCCGATACACTACGATCGGGCTTTGTATTTTTCAAGCCTATCTCTTGGCTCGTTCCTTTGAGAATCCTCAAGCGAATCCTTTCCTTCCCGGGATTATGGACACGATCAACAAGATCGGATTACCGCTGGTTTCGACGCCTGGTCTTGGGTTTCAAATTCTGACCATTATCACGATGACCGCCGGCACTCTTTTGCTGATGTGGCTTGGTGATCAAATTACAGAGCGCGGTATTGGTAACGGGATGTCGATCATTATCACGGTTGGCATTCTCGCTCAGTTGCCAGCTGGCTTGATTCAAGCTTGGCGTACTTTTGTTCCCTCGGGATCAGAATCCCAGAGCGCGGTCAGTCCAGTTGTTTTGGTTTTAATGATCGCTTTCTTGATTTTTGTGATTTCAGCGGTCATTTCCGTCACACAGGCTCAGCGCAAAATTAGCGTTCAATACGCTAAGCGCGTTGTTGGCCGCAAGGTTTACGGTGGTCAGACACAATACATGCCGCTGAAGGTAAATTATGCCGGCGTGATGCCGATCATTTTCGCTCAAGCGATTTTGCTTTTCCCCTCAACCATCCTCAATATGGCTTTCCCCGGTGTCGGCTGGGCTCAGGATTTGTCGAATCTGCTGACCTATGGTTGGCTTCACTATTTCTTCTACGCGCTGATGATTTTCTTCTTCAGCTATTTCTGGGTGGCAACCCAGTTCCAGCCGGTTCAAATTGCTGACGATCTCAAAAAATACGGTGGCTTCATCCCGGGTGTTCGCCCGGGTAAGCCGACGGCTGATTTTCTTGATTTCACGATGACGCGCCTGACCTTTGCGGGTGCTATCTTCCTGACAGTGATTGCTGTGCTTCCTCAGTTGCTCAGTCAAAGCATGCAAGTCCCCTACATGACATCTCAATTTTTCGGCGGCACGGGACTTTTGATTATTGTGGGTGTGGTGCTTGACACAATGCGACAAGTCGAAACCCACCTTCTTCAGCGCCATTACGATGGATTTCTCCGCAAGGGTCGCATCCGTAGTGGACAGGAGTCACGTAGCCGTCTCAGTAGTGGCGGTCAGGCCATCAATGACCAAACTCTTGTTTGGATGTATGCCTCGCTCGGCATCCTTGTGATTGCCGGCGTGACCATTTACCTCGCGTCGCGATTCTAGCCGCGCTTTCCGCCTTGAAAAATTTCGCTGATTCGGCCGTCACTTCTTCCCTTCTCGAAATCTCGGTCATGTGCACTGTTGCCCGCCCATGATTCCGATCAAGCGGCCCCACGAGATTGAAAAAATGCGTCAGGCCGGGGAGGTCGCTGCATCAATTTTGCAGAAACTCACCGACATGATCGCGCCTGGCGTGACCACCGGCGAGGTCGATCATCGTGCCTCGCAGTTGATGTCAGAGGCTGGTGTGACAAGTGCCTTTCTTGGCTATAAAAGATTCCCTGGGCACATTTGTATAAGCCTTAATGATGAGATTGTCCATGGCATCGGCGGTTCCCGCACGATCGCTTACGGAGATATCGTAAAAATGGATGTCGGCATCATCCGTGACGGTTGGATTGGTGATAATGCCACTTCGGTTGCTGTTGGCATTATTGATCCCGAAACCGAGCGCCTCCTCACCGAAACCGAGCGGATATTGCAAGGTGCCGTTATGCTCGCGCGTCCCGGCAACCGCGTCGGCGACATTTCTCATTTCGTCGAATCCGAAGCGTTGAAAAATGGCTTTAGCGTCGTCCGCGAATTTGTTGGTCACGGCGTCGGACGCCGCCTCCATGAGGATCCCCAGATTCCCAATTTTGGAAAGTGCGGCACCGGGCCGAAACTCAAAGCCGGCATGACACTTGCCATCGAGCCGATGATAAATCTGGGAACCGAGAAAGTCCGCATCCTTCCTGACAAATGGACCGCTGTCACCGCCGACGGCCAACCATCTGCCCATTTCGAGCACACCGTCCTGGTCACCGACCACCAACCCGAAGTATTGACATGGCCAAGAAAGACGCTATTGAAGTAGCGGGAAAGGTCGTCGAGTTACTTCCGAACACCATGTTTCGTATCGAACTTGACAACGGCCACCGAGTGCTTGCCCATATTTCCGGAAAGATGCGTTTGAACTTCATCCGCATACTTCCAGGAGACCGGGTCGTGTTGGAAATGTCGCCCTATGATCTCACGAAGGGTCGCATCACCTACCGTCACAAGGAATCGTCGTCACCTCAACCAACCAAATAATCATGAAAGTCCGAGCCTCAGTAAAAAGATTGTGCGAAGCGTGCAAAATAGTTCGCCGCAACAATGTCATTCGCGTGGTTTGCAAAAATCCGCGCCATAAACAGAAACAGGGCTAAGCCCGCAACTAGAAAAAACGAATAATGCCCCGCTTACTTGGAGTAGACATTCCCGGCGACAAACGCATCGAAGCCTCGCTCCCGTATATTTACGGACTGGGCCCGAGCAACTCGAAAAAGATTCTCGAACAGGCCAACATTGATCCTAATATTCGAGCGAAGAATCTCTCGCCTGAGCAACTCAACGCCATCATCGTTGCGATCAACGCAAATAAAATTCCAATCGAAGGTGATCTCCGCCGCGAGGTTCAAGGCAACCTGAAGCGCCTTCAGGCGATCAACTGCTACCGTGGCATCCGCCATCGCCGTGGACTTCCCGTGCGCGGTCAGCGCACAGGCACAAACGCCCGCACCCGCAAAGGCCCCCGCAAGACCGTCGGTGTCCAGCGCAACAAGGACGCTAAGGCCGGTAAAGTCTAATTCTGCATTTTAAAAAACCATGAGCGAAGAAAATCAAACACCTGCCGCCGAGCCTGCATCTCCAGCAGCCCCCGCACCCGCCGCCGCGGCGGAAGTCGCCCCTGTCAAAAAAGCGCCTGCCAAAAAAGCAGCGCCGAAGTCCAAGAAATCTGCTGGTGAAGCCGCTGCACCCGCCGCCGGAGCACCGTCTCCCGCGAGCATCTCTCTCGACGACACGATCGAGCCGATCAAGATCGTCAAAGCTAAAGGCAGCAAGGGCGTCACTCAGGGCATCGCCCATGTGCAAGCCAGCTTCAACAACACCATCGTCAGCATTACTGACCTCCGTGGTGGCGTGATTGGCTGGTCGAGTGCAGGCAAATGCGGCTTCAAAGGCTCGCGCAAAAGCACCGCCTACGCCGCCCAGATGGTCGCGCAGGACGCCTGCCGTCAGGCGATGGGCCATGGCCTCAAAGAGGTCGAGGTTCGCGTCAAGGGCCCAGGCTCC
>Ga0209770_10000501_pt1 | contig 21517 bp, 20 predicted proteins | sample LauGreSu1BDMLBDD_2_FD_187572 | JGI IMG/M metagenome (GOLD analysis project Ga0209770, IMG submission 187572) | Freshwater lake microbial communities from Lake Michigan, USA - Su13.BD.MLB.DD (SPAdes) (version 2) | ecosystem: Environmental > Aquatic > Freshwater > Lake | place: Lake Michigan, USA...
TTCTTGAACATTGCAAGAGCATCAAAAACCGTGAAATGCTCTTCATCAATGACTACTCCGACATCACCCTCGAGAAAGTCAATGCCATGTGATAGAGAAACTGAAAGTGTCGGAGTAACTGCTTTGATGCGATATGTTTTGAGATTTTCAGATCCATAAACAACAAAGTCCCTTACGATATGCTCTAACTCTTTTCGGATGAATTCTCTGGCCAATTCTTCTTGAATGATTAAGAGTGTGCCATCCACAATGAAATCAGATGAGGTGCGCAAAAGCTTCTTGTGTAGTGAGAGCTTCTTTGAGAGATCCTCAACAAGAGGTGCGATGTCTTTATCCAATACACGAGAAATCAATATCCGTTTTTCTGCAGGATTGACAGAAACATATCGTTGAATGTCAAATTCTTCAATGAGTGTTGGTTCAGTTTCCGGCAATGATTGAGAAAGGCGTAAATAGAGTGTATTGTCGGCATCAATTTTTTCGATGAATACACATTGTTGCGTCGTGAGTGCTTCGCCTTCTTCGACAATGTAATCATCGTATTTGACATTGATTCCGGGATATGTACTCAAAAGCAAGGACAGATACTTTTCGAGTTCATGTGGAAACACAAATGTTTGAAACAGTCTTAAAGATTGTGGCTTCCCACCAAGTGGTTTGATATCGATGAGCATTCCTTGTGCATAGACACAAGATTCACTGATTGCCATGATCGGACTGATGAGTTCTCGACCATAATCCACGGCAAATGTTGTTTCGAGTTGTGGTTCCACTCCGGAGATGGTAACAACTACTTTTGCGGGAATCTCATTATCTGCAAAAGTAATTGGTCTCATGGCGGCATCTACTACATTTGGACAATTTTTCATTTGCCAAAGCAACATTTCATTATCAGCCAGATATAATCTTCCTGAGGGTTTTTCCCAATCAATTTGGAATGCTGTGCGCAAACGAATGGCATCAATCAATTGAAGTATATCTCTCACCGGACCCGAATAGCCTCTAGGATCGGGTTCAATGTCACGCCTAGAATCATCTATGATGCGAAGATATGCACCATGTTCATCAACATTAATCTGAAAATACAATTGAAGAGGAGTTTCACGCTTCGTTCCTGCGCTCGGCGATCGCCTTTTCATTGCTTCATACAGAGGAGATGTATTGTCCATATCTTTTGGCATTGTTATTGCAGTTGTAAAATTCAAGAATAAACATTCATGAATTATTGAGTTGAACCATGAGTTCAGAAGTAATTGTCAAGGCCGTTCCTTGCTTTGGCGATGTCTGTGAAGCAGATTATCGCTTTTTTGTTGAGCGAGGAACATTGCTTAATGAGATGATACATGCTTGTAAAGACACTTTGCATGAATTGTCACATCAGCATATGCTTTCTGCGCAAACTTTGATTTGTACGCAGTCTGATGAAGGTGATTATACCGCGGAAATTCTTGATTCCGTTCATAATCATAATCCATTCATGCTCTTGCCATTCTAATCATACCCCGCGCATCGAGGGGTCCCAGATGAATTTATGCATCTGGAGTTGCATGCGAACATTCAATCGGTCTTCCAAAATCCATTCAGCAAGTGATTTAAAAGGCAATGCATCGAAAACGCAAGACATGAGTATTGCGCCACATGCATGAGTCAAATCATATTCATTGATGATGTTTTTTGCCCATTCATAGTCTTCGCGAGATGCGAGGACAAATTTCACTTCATCATTCTTTGTTAATACCTTAAGATTCGGAAGATGATTCAGTGTACTCATTTTTGAATCAGGACATTTCACATCCATGATCCGAATCACTCTTGGATCGATGAATGAGATGTCGATATGCCCGCCTGTCTCGACTGCAACTGTATATCCTGCATCACAAAATGTTTTCATCAGACCATGAATGGCGAATTGTTCGAGTGGCTCACCACCGGTGAATTCAATGAATTTGCAATCATATTGTTTGACGGCTTCCAATAATTCACTGCCTTTCATTGTTATTCCACCCATTCTTTTGTCGAGTGCATAGGGAGTGTCACACCATGAGCAACGAAGTGAGCAACCATGCATGCGAATGAATACGCATCGCTCACCGGCTCTGAGTCCTTCGCCTTGAATGGAATGAAAGATTTCACTTATGGAAAATTCAGTTTCCGTAGAATTTTCGAGTTCCAAAACTGATGCATCTGGTTGAGTGAATTTGGGCATGACAATTATTCCAAATCGGTATCAATTGCATGAATGATTTCTTGAGGCGTGACAGAAACAATACCGGGCTGTTCGCATACAATTCCTGCCGCATAATTAGCGAGAGTCGCTGCTTCCTGTATTGTTGCGCCACCTGCCAACGCTGAAGCAAGCATTGCGATTGCGGTATCGCCCGCTCCGGACACATCGGATACTTTCCTAGCTCTTGTTGGTACGGATGATATATTGCCATTGCTCTCGAAAAGCATCATTCCTTGTTCGCCAAGAGTGAGAAGTACATTCTTGCATTCGAGTCTTTTCAGTAGTTCTTTTCCTGCTTTTTGTATGTCTTCAGTGCTTTTTAATGAGAAACCAAGAGCTTCTTGAGCTTCCTTGCGATTTGGTTTGAAGACGGCAACGCCTTTATACTCGAAGAAGTGACTAAATTTAGGATCAACCAAAACAGGGATATTGCGAGCTTGTGCAATTGAGCAAAGGGAGTGAATGAGTGATTTGGTCATTACGCCTTTATTATAGTCCTCGAGTATGATTCCTGCCAAATCGGGTGTATTCATGATGGAACCCAGGAGCATATCCGCTTCTGCATCAGTTATGGCATCGCGAACTTCGCGGTCCACGCGCAACATTTGCTGATTATTTCCGATGATGCGGGTTTTGACCGTGGTTGGTCGATGTTCCAAAGCAATCATCCCAGAAGAAGAGCAACCCATGGATTCAAGGATTTCCATAAGCATGGCTCCTGAATTGTCATTTCCAATCACACCACACAATAATGGCTTGATTCCAAGAGCCTGAAGATTGCTCGCCACATTGGCCGCGCCACCTAGATGTAGGGATTCATTCTCGAGATCAATGACTGGAACAGGAGCTTCAGGGGAAATACGGCTTACTGAACCCCAGAAATAGCGATCCAGCATTACATCGCCGACCACGGCAATGGTTTTGCCGGCGCACTGGGAAAGAATGGATTTTGCCGTGGAACTAGAAATCGATTGCATGTCAAAAACCTGTTTTTGAGCTTGAAATTCAATGCTTTGTTCAAAAAAAAGCAAGTGGCGAAGATAAGAAAAAAACAGGCCTTTTGCACGAATTCTTTCTACTCATTTTGATGTCAAGAATATGTGCTTAGACCGGAAATAACCGGAATTATCGTATTTTTGCACTTTGCGGCATAAGGCGGACCGAAATGTACATCTATGAAATTCCATGAAGACACCCATTTCTCAGCAAGACATTGATGCCATGGCGAGTTTGCTGGACATTGTTCCGGTAAAACAGGATAGTGCATGGATATGGCAAATGTCGAATGAGACATCGGGTCAATCTCAAACGGTTATCATACATGAGTCGGTGGATTTTGGTGACGGAGAATCAGGTTACTTGATTTCTGTGCAGACAAGACATGGATATTTTGAACTTCATGGCTGCACGCATTTTTTGCTGTTTGAGCCGGATGAAGTCATCTTTCTACGAGTTGAAGAAAAAATGGTATCAAGCATGGTGATAGGCAAGCATTGCACTTGTTCTATGTTTGCTCCCATAAATAGAGAATTGCTTCGCATGGATCCTGAATTGTTGGATCCTGCGGTTTTGATGTCAGCAATGCAAATGTCAATAGCGGAGAGTATTCTATCATGAGTTCTCGAAATAATAAAATTCAGGTTCAAGTTTTTAATGACTCGAATCAAAAGCCGGTTCCAAGAACAAAAATCCAGGAAGTTGTTCGCAGGGTTTTTGCAAGTGAAGGAATCAAAGAAGCCGAGGTGAATGTCATCATCGTCACAGATGAGCGGATTCATGAAATGAACATTGAATTTCTAAAGCATGATTATCCAACGGATGTCATCACATTTCCAATCAGCGAAGATCCGCTGGAAGGTGAAGTGTATATCAGTGCTGATACAGCAAGAAATCAAGCTGTTGAATATGGTGTGACATTGACTGAAGAAATTCTTCGTCTTGCCGCCCATGGCGCATTGCACCTAGCAGGTTATGATGATGCCACCCCGGAAGGTAAGAAGCAAATGAGCATTCTCGAGACTAAATACATGCATGCGGGAAATTCCTGAACATGAGCATGTATGATCGCATTTTACAGATAATCTCTGAAGTCATCGGCCATATGCAGGAAGGTGATTCGCTGACAGGTTTGCAATTGAAAGAATTCGAAAACAGAGGTTTTACTGTTGCCGAAATTTCAACAGCATTAAGCTGGATAGCTGAAAGAATTGAATTATCTGTCACTGAGAAAACCGAGCATGCATTGCGTTCCGATCTTTCTCATCGTGTATTGAATGAAACCGAAAGAGCATTGTTTTCATCTGAAGCATGGGGAAGAATGCTTCATTTTCGAGAGATTGGATTATTGCGTGCCGAGCATGTTGAAATGCTGATTGAAAGAGCCATCATGATGAATATCGGTTCGATTGACAATCCCACACTCACGATGCTGATAGTTTCTCTTTTATTTCAGGATGATGACTCCAAGCATTCAATACATCGCATGCTATTAAAGGGTGATGAACAGATTCATTGAAGCATGACCCCGTAGTTCAGCCGGATAGAACGCAAGTTTCCTAAACTTGATGTCGGAGGTTCGAGTCCTCTCGGGGTCGCAAGAACTTTAGGAATTGCTTTCAGTTGCCAAAATCTTCCAAATCTCTCTTTTGAGTATTTCAATATTCTCGCCTGAAACAGCGGAAATCAACATTACTTTGTATTCTTTCCCGAAATCCAATTCTTCCAGAATGGGTCTATCTGCCTCGGTTACCGTATCCATCTTGCTGATGCAAATGATTCGTGGCTTGTCAAGCATTGATGATTCATATTTGCGTAATTCATCGCAGAGAACTCCATATTCCTGAACTGGATCGCCACTCATGGCATCGAGAAGGAATACAAGAACTTTGGTTCTTTCAACATGACGCAAGAATTGAATGCCCAAGCCTTTGCCTTCATGTGCACCTTCAATCAGACCGGGAATATCAGCCATCGTGAAAGAGCGTTCATTTCCAACATATACCATTCCGAGATTTGGTACAAGCGTTGTGAATGGATAATCCGCGATTTTGGGTTTTGCTGCAGACATGACGGATATAAGCGTGGATTTCCCGGCATTTGGGAATCCGACGAGTCCAATATCCGCAAGGATTTTTAGTTCAAGTTCGAGTTTGAATTCTTCACCCGGTTCTCCCGGCTCGAAATATCTTGGCGCTTGATTCACCGATGTGGTGAATTCGGAATTTCCACGACCACCACGACCACCTTTGGCTATGGTCACTCTTTGCTTGTCTTCAGTCAAATCAGCCAAAATTTCATGTGTTTCGGCATTGCGAACGACAGTTCCTGCGGGAACTCTGATGATTTTATCTTTACCGCTTTTGCCTGTACAGCGGGAAGTTCCACCTTGTTTGCCATCTTCAGCACTATAGGATCTTTCATAACGAAAGTCGAGAAGCGTGGTTAATTGTCTGTCGGCTTCAAAAATCACATCTCCGCCTTTTCCGCCATTTCCGCCATCGGGCCCGCCAAGAGGCACGAATTTTTCCTTACGAAAACTCATGTGACCTTTTCCGCCCTTGCCGGATTCTACTACAATTAATGCATTATCGATAAAATTCATGCTGGATTCCAAACTTGTTATTATACAAAAATACGGTATTCCTGCCCGATGCACTCCTTAACTGCATTGAAAATCGTAAATTGCGCTCCGGTAGGGAGGGATTTCCAACCATTTTCTGAATTGAGATTTTATGCCAACTATCACTTCATTGGATCCGCGCATAACTCGTGCGAGTATCCCGGCAGAGCAAGAACAACCATTTGCACCAAAAGAAACTTTGGATCAGTTTCAAACTTTTGAGGTATTTGTTCAAAGCAAAACAGGCGGTCATCATGCGCATGTTGGATCTGTACATGCTCCAACACCCGAGATGGCAATGTCCTATGCAAAAGAACAATATGGTCGCAGAGGCCAAACTTTGAATGTCTGGATTGTAGAGACATCGAATATTCATGTCCTTGATCAATCTGATTCTGATTTCTTTGAAACAGTACCTGAAAAAGGATATAGAGAAGTCGCGGCTTATGCGAAGATTCGTGACAAAGTGGAAGCATTCAAAAAGAGTCAGGGTTAATCATGTCTGCAAATGCACGCAATGAACAATATGTGGTAACAGCCAGAAAATGGCGTCCGATGACTTTTGCCGAAGTTGTCGGTCAGGATCATATTGCAACAACATTGCGCAATGCCATGCTCAGCGGAAGAGTGCATCATGCATATTTGTTCACGGGTCCGCGCGGAGTTGGTAAAACCACATCTGCGAGAATCGTGGCAAAGGCATTGAATTGTTTGAATCCGGGTCCAGATGCCGAACCATGCAATGCTTGTGCATCATGCAATGATATCATGGATGGCAGATCGATTGATGTGATTGAGATCGATGGTGCTTCGAATAATAGTGTTGATGATGTTCGCAAGCTCAGAGAAAATTCTCGATATCCGCCGGTTCATGGAAAGTATAAACTTTATATCATCGATGAAGTGCATATGCTGTCAACATCGGCATTCAATGCGCTTCTAAAGACACTTGAAGAGCCACCTCCGCATTTGATGTTCATCTTTGCAACAACAGAAGTACATAAGGTTCCGGCCACGATTCTTTCAAGATGTCAACGATTTGATTTTCGCAGAATGGAAATCGAAACGATCGTTGGACAATTGAGAAAGATTGCAATCGGAGAAGGTATTTCGATAGATGATGAATCGCTGATTGCCATCGCAAGAAAAGCGGATGGTTCAATGCGTGATTCTCAAAGTATTTTTGACCAGGTCCGTGCATTCTGTGGAAATACCATCATTGCAGCCGATGTGCATGATGCATTGCATTTGATTGATACCGAATTTTTCTTCCGCATCAGTCTTGCGATACGCGAGAAGAATGTTGCCGAGATGTTTGCCATCGCTCATGATGTAATCGTAAAGGGATATGATATTCAAGAATGTTTGAATGGTCTTTTGGAACATTTCAGAAATATCCTTTCCGTGCAAGCGACAGGTTCCACTTCTCTTATTGAATCTAGTGCGAATTTTCTCCTGAAATATGAGAAAGAGGCCGTGTATTTTTCACAGGCAGAAATTTTACGATTGATGCATATCGTGACAAATACCGAACAAGGTTTGCGTTTTGCTGCACAGCCGGGTGTAAGACTAGAACTTGCACTCACGCAAATGGCCTCCTTGGATTCCATTGTCGAGATTTCAGAAGTGATACAATCACTTCGTGGTGAATCAGGTTTTGAACCAAAACCAATCATTACCCCTGAAAAAAAAACTCCTGAGCTGATCAATCCTCTAATTGTAGCGCAAAAGCCACAAGAAATCATCAAAGAAGAACTCCCTCAAATTGTAGAACAGGTAATCAAAACTCCTGAAACTCAACAATTGACTTCTGACATCCTCAATCGCTGGGAAGAATTCATTGAATCAACTTCTGCAATCGTACGATTTGCATTGCATACAGCTGAGGCACGCATTGAAGGGAATGTGCTGTATATTCATGCTGGACAAAATTTCACATTCGAACAATTGCAATCGAATATCGAGACATTGAAAAAATCTTTGAATGCATTCTATGGAATCGATATTTCCGTGCAATTGAGATCAGGAAAAGATGGATCCGGGGAACAAGAAAAGAAATCATATTTTGATAGCATAGAAACAGTTCAGGGTAATAGCAAATCCGGTGGACTCGACTTCATTTCATCCGCACCATCGCATATGGAACAAATGGAATTGAATAAACCAAAAGTTCAACAAAGAGAATTAAGCGAAGTTGAACAAACATTGATTTCAACATTCGGTGCAAGAGAATTACCGAAGAGATGATTGTCCTCCATTCGAGATTGATTCCTCATACATAATGTATGTAAAGGCTTTAATAATTCCTCAAACTCATCAATGTAATCTATCACTTCGGATTGTAAAGAATCAACCCAAATTCCCCTGAATACTCATTGCATTTTAGATATGTTGATCTCGCAAACTTCCCACGAATTTCACATAGCGATCGATATCTGCTTTTGTAGTTGCGATTCCCACTGATATTCTCACGGCCCCACGCATTTTTTTGAGGAAATTGAACATGTCGGAATAATTGCCTTTTGTTCTTCCACTGAAAAATTGCGTCAATTCTTCTGTTGTCACACAATTGAAAATCTCATCAATGCCCGGATTACAAAAACATCCTGATCGTAGTGAAATCATATGTTCATTTGCTTTCTGTTCCACGATGTCAAAAGGTACTGCCGATCCATCAGGATTGAGGAATGTCATGATCACCGTACCGCCGGCTTTGGTTCTGTCTTCCGGACCATACATGTTCACTTGTTTCATCCCGGTTGTATGATGCATGTTTTGCAATTCCGAACAAAGGTATTGCATGAGTGATTGAATTCTTTCAGCGATTTTATCTCTGCCTATGGATTCAATGAAACGCAAGCCGATGGTGACAGCAGGAATGTCTAGATAATTCACTGTTCCATTCTCAAAGCGTTCATGATTCTCATGTAAATAATGTTGAGGTGAGAGCACTGCAACCATCGTCACATTTCCACCGGCAAACCAGGGCTTTTTCAGTAAGTCGAATGATGATTTTTTCACAAGCAGACAGCCGATGCCTGTTGGATACCCGAAGATTTTATAAAATGACAATGATACAAAATCAGGTTGCACTTTTTTCAGATCGAGTCTATTAGTGGGAGCATAAGCCGCTGCATCGAGCAAAACATTCCATCCGCGATCTTGTGCTTTTTGTATCCATGACAAATCATGTTTCACACCGGAAACATTCGATTGACCCGGAAATGCGAAGAGTTTGTGTTTTTTATCTGCATGTCCATCAAGTTCGCGAAGCAATGTTTCTTCGTCAATCATCAAATCTTCATAGTATGTCTGCACATAAGTGAAGTCGCCATTCTTTGAACGACAATACTCGCGAATTCCATTTACCGAATTGTGATTGTCTGCAAGCAATACAAATTGTGAATCTTCTCCGAATGGATAACACTCACCAACTATATGCAATGCCTCGGTGGCATTTTGCGTGAAGATGCAGAAATAGTCTTCGGCATTAAAAAAGTTGAGTACCTCTTGTCTGGCTTCTTCGGTGAGTTTTGTTGCAAATTGTGATGATGGATTCGTTGAGTGCGGATTCCCAAATACATTCTGCCTTAATAATGACTGATGCTTCATCAATTGTGATTCAGCATAGAGATTTCCTCCCGTATAGTCCAAATACACATGGCCTGCAGAATCAAGTCTGGAATATTCCTTTGCTCTCAATTCATTGAAAAATGGATCATGCTTCAATTGAGATTGTATGGGTGTATGTCTAAGCGATGAAAACAACTTTTGTATCATGGTATTTCAGTCATTATGAGTGTGACGAAATTAGCATATTTTATACACTTACTATAACTCAAAAAAACAATGATGTACCATCTATCTTGAGTGATTATGATGGGAAGAACCACCATCTATCTCAATTTCCCCTGCAATACCGAAGATGCCTTTGTATTATATTAATTTGTCTTCGGTGGTGAACTAGAATATGATGGTATTGCTCGTTTCGGGGATATGCCTGGATTAGCCATATAGCTTGTATTCTCTTTGAGCCTCACTCAACTTCTTTTTTTCTCATTACTGCGATGCGAGTGATCAAATCACTTGGCAATGTCCGTTCATATGGAAATTGTATCGCACCCTTCGAGTATTTCCAATCGCCAAGCTCTTGCTCAAACTTCCTAATTCCGGAAGATGTAGGATAGAATCCGACATGTTCCTTATTTCCAGCAAAGTATACCAAGACTTTTGACATACGATAAGCGGGCATTCCATAGGAAATACACTCTTCTGCCTCAGGAAGAGCTTTCTGAAGAATTGCACGCATTTCCTGTAGCTTCTTGAGTTTAAGTCCATCAAATTGCTGAAGATAGATGTCGATTGGATTAGTCATGTTACTGTATAGGATCAAAAAAGTACTTGAAAAGTAATAAAATAATAAATGTGTTGGAACATATATGTTTGAACACGTATATTTGAACCATGAATGATTCACCAATACATATTCGTTTGAAACAAGACCGCTTTGTATCTGAATTACAACAAGCAATGTTAAGTATTCTTGTGTCTGCAGATATTATCAAACGAAAGCAATTGGCTGTATGTGGTTTGAAAAACTTGACTCATTCCCAGTATAATATTCTACGAATCCTGAAAGGAAATCCTGAAGGGTATTGTCGCAAAGACATTATTGAAAGGATGTTAGAAAAAGCACCTGATGTCACAAGATTGATTGATGGACTTGTATCGGAAAAATTGGCAGAAAGGATTTCTAGTGAAACCGATAAGCGGATGTCATTGACAAAGATTACGGAGAAAGGAATAAACTTATTGACAGAATTGCATGAACCAATGCAAGCGTTCTCCAAAGAAATGGACGGAATGTTTTCCAAAAAAGATTTGATTTCGATCATAGAATTATGTGGAAGAATCATTACACATGAGATGAAAGCCGAAGGAGAACAATCATGAATATCATGATTCACAAATCGGAGTCGCGTGGTCATGCAAATCATGGGTGGTTGGATACTTATCATACTTTCAGTTTTGGAATGTATCATGAACCAAGCAGAATACATTTTGGAATGCTTAGAGTTTTGAATGATGATTTCGTGATCGGTGGTGCGGGTTTTGGAAAGCATGGTCATGACAATATGGAGATCATTTCAATTCCACTGCAAGGCAGTCTGGCACATTCTGATTCAACCGGCAATGAAGGAATTATCTCAACAGGGGATGTTCAGATCATGAGTGCGGGAAGTGGAATCCAGCATGCAGAATACAATGCAAGTGAAACTGAACTTGTGAACTTTCTACAATTATGGATTTTCCCGAAAGAAAGAAATATCAGTCCGCGTTATGATCAATTGACATTTACGAAAGAGCAACTTACAAATCGATTATACAATATCGTATCGGCCACTGAGAAAGAAGGCACTTTGTGGATCAATCAAGATGCGGAATTATATCTCGGTGAGTTTGATGCAACGATTGATATATCGCATGCCATAAAGTCAGCCAATCATGGCATATATGTATTTGTTATTGAAGGTTCTGTGACCATCGGTGACATCACATTGAACAAAAGAGATGGTATAGGAATTTACGATGTTGATTCCGTGTTAGCAACCGTTCATGAGCAGTCGAAAATCCTTCTGATAGAAGTACCAATGAAGTAACAATATACTTTTTTTACTATTCACACATTTTTGGAGTACACATGAAAAACTTGATCGCAATGATCGCAGTCTTGGTATTTGGTGCAATGTCATCAAATGCACAAAACACAAAATGGAATTTCGACAGATCACATTCATCAATCAAATTCTCAGTGAGCCACATGGTGGTTTCAGAAGCTGATGGAAAATTCGGTGATTTTTCAGTGAATGTTGCTTCTGACAAAGAAGATTTTTCTGATGCAACAATCGACGTTTCCATCAAAGCAACTTCCATCAACACAGATGATGCAAAGCGTGATGAACATTTGCGCAGTGGTGACTTTTTTGATGTAGCAAATCATCCGAATATCACATTCAAAAGCAAATCAATGAAGAAGACTGGAAAAGGCACATATAAGCTTTCCGGTGACTTCACGATGCGCGGTGTAACAAAGCCGATGACACTTGATGTGAAATTCGGTGGTACACAAAAGAGCCCTTGGGGTCAAACTGTTGCAGGTTTCAAAATCACAGGCAAAATCAATCGTAAAGATTTTGGTGTATCTTGGAGCAAAATGCTCGATCAAGGTGGCGCAGTTGTAGGTGATGTCGTTGATCTCGTGGCAAATATCGAAATCACAAAATAATTTCATTTCCTGATAGCCAATGGCGTCATGTGTTTTCACTGAAAATGCATTGACGCCATTCTTTTTTCCGAATCAAAGTTGTGATTTTGTAATTTCGAATATCACTTCACCGGTACATTATGTCAAAGCAAGAATTGTTGGTGTATTCACCATATACTCGAGAACAAATAGACAGCATCCCAATGCACGATGCACAAGATGCAGAGAAAATGATTGCCACTGCATATGCTGTATTCAAGGATTCAAAGCATTATATCCCATATCATGAAAGAATTGCAATACTGGAAAGATTGATTCCCATGATGGAGAACTCAATTGAATCATTGACCATCATGGCGACAAAAGAAGGTGGTAAACCATATCTCGATTCTAAAGTGGAAGTATTGCGTGCAATTCAAGGTGTGAAATCAGCAATTGATACCATGCGTACGATGCATGGGAATGAAGTGCCGATGGGTTTGACGCAGTCATCGCAGAATAGACTTGCAATGACAATTCATGAACCTATCGGTGTGATATTTGCAATCAGTGCATTCAATCATCCACTGAATTTGATTGTTCATCAAGTGATACCAGCAATCGCGGCAGGTGCACCCGTGATTATCAAGCCGGCGAGTTCCACACCTAGAACATGCTTGACATTTATCGATATGATTCATCAAGCGGGTTTACCAAAAGAGTGGTGTCAGGCATTGATCTGTCATTCTTCCATAGCACAACAAATAGTATCGGATTCTCGGATTGCATTTTTATCATTCATCGGTTCGGGTGAAATCGGGTGGAAATTACGCACTCTACTTGCTCCCGGAATGCGATGTGCTTTGGAACATGGTGGAATGGCTCCATCCATCATAGCAGAAGATGCACTTATGGAGGAATATCTTGAGATGATTGTGAAGGGGGCAATGTATCATTCAGGACAAGTTTGTGTGAGCACGCAACATGTGTATGTACATGAATCTCAGAGCGAAGAACTACTTATATCTTTAAAACAAAGAGTGGAACAATTCAAAATCGGAGATCCACTTTCCGCTGAGTCCGAGGGTGGACCGCTTATTCATCCAAAGGAAGTGCAAAGGGTGCATGCCTGGATTAATGAAGCTGTGAATCAAGGAGCCCAAAAAATTTGTGGTGGAGAGATGCTATCGGAAACACTCTATGCGCCAACCGTGTTATATAATCCGTCAGAGCATTCCTTCGTGACAAAACAGGAAATATTTGGTCCTGTTCTTTGTGTACATTCCTATACATCACTTGATGATGCAATCAGTAGAATCAATACATCGTCATTTGGATTTCAAGCATCTGTTTTCACAAAGAATACTGATATTGCATTCAAAGTGATGAAATCGCTCAATGCAAGTGCAGTGATGCTCAATGATCATACGGCATTTCGGGTTGACTGGATGCCTTTCGGAGGTCGCGATGCATCAGGTTTGGGATGGGGTGGAATACCTCATTCAATACAAGAATATTCGAGAGAAAAAATGCTCATATTTAATTCACCAAATTTATATCGTTGAGGCATTCATGAAATGTTATATGGTCAATATCGCATTGCCTGAAGAATATACGCCGGAATTTCTATCGCTCATTCCATCGCAGAGAGCATATATCAATAAATTGATGGGAAGAGGAGTGGTTTCGACATATACTTTATCACTAGATCGCACCACCTTATGGGTGACCATGTTTGGTGACAGTAGCGTTGACATCGAAGCATATCTTGATAGATTTCCAATGAAGGATTTTATGAATTTTGAAATTGTCGAGGCGATGTTTCATCACAATGCCGCGCATTATGTTTTCCCAATGTCGCTCAATTGATGTCACATTCATTCTCACTTGAAGCAATTCTTGCGATTGCACGGAATAATGCCATCGGACTTGACGGGAAACTTCCTTGGCATCTACCTGTCGAATTGAAATTATTCAAAGAAATCACGATGCATCATGCATTGATCATGGGGAGAAAAACATATGAATCATTACCCGGAATATTGCCTAATAGAGAGCATATCATCATATCTCAATCATTGAATTCAATACATGGTGTCCATATTGCTACATCTGTGAATCATGCATTGTTAATCGCCGAATCACTTGCTCCGCAAAAGGTTTTTGTGATTGGCGGAAAACGCATTTTTGATGATTTGATTCCGCATTGCAATGCGATTCATGTGAGTAGAATCATGAGGGAATTCAATGCAGATACATTCTATGATTTCAATTTCCAAGGATATACCATCGAACAATCACATAGTTTGCGTGATGTCGAAACCGGAACCGATATTCTCTATCAAAAATTGATTATTTGAAAAGCATTGCTTTCGTGGGAGAAATTCGTGATGCAACAAATGCGGGGATGATTGTTGCGAAGAGTGATAATGCAAGAGCAGAGCCACCAACCAGATAATAATGCCATGCTTTCATGGAGACAGGGAGTACATCAATGAAGTACAAATCCGCATTCAAGGTGATGATACCATAATTCTGCTGAATGGTACAAAGTGCGAAGCTTCCCAAGCAACCAATCGTGATGCCAATTATTCCAAGAGCAATTCCTTGTAAAGAAAAGATCGTCATGATCGAAAATTGCTTCATCCCGAGTGATTTCAATATTCCGATACTGCGCGTTTTTTCAATCACGATGATGAGTAAACTCGTGAGGATATTCATGATGGCAACAATACCGATCAAACTGAGCACAATGGGTATGGGTTCTTTCTGTAATTCAATCCAATGAAACATTCCTGCATGTAGATCATAGACCGTTTGCACGAATAGTGGATAAGGAACTTGATCTTGAATTTCTGTGCCGATGGCATTGATGTCAAAACCCGGCTTCACCATCAATTCATAATGGGATTTTGCATCTTTTGAAGTGCCAAGCAATTGAGATAAAGTCATTCGGGGAAGAAATACATATAACTCATCATACTGCGACATACCCGTTTTAAATAAACCCCGAATCTTTGCTTTCATCGTAACGGGAAGCGGAATCGAAGATCCTGCCGGATCGGGTATCATTGAAGTGATGATTGCAGTGTCGGCAACTTGAAATCCCATCGATTTCGCAAGTCTTTCACTGATGATGATTTCTTTTGATGAATCAGATGAAAATGTAAAACTACCTTTGCGTAGCTCTTTGGGTCTTGCAATGAATTCCGTTTCATCATCAATTCCTTTGAGCAAGATACCATCAATATCACCACCTCTTTTTCGTAATAATCCCTCTTTTTGCAATGCAATTTCAAAGGAAGCTATGGCGGGATGATTGATGAGATGATCAGGCATCGGCGGTGGAATATCACCATTGAATGATTGTACGCGTATATGCGCGGTGAACTTCACCGCATTGTCTTCCAATGCTTGTTTGAATCCATCCAATATTGCCATTGAAAGAAGCAAAGCCATACAACCAATCGCAATGCTGAGTATGGCCACTATGCGCGTAAAAGCAATAAAACCTCGTTTCTTCAACGAGGTTCCAAAGCGATGGGCAAGATAGATGAGTCTGAGAAATGACATCTTAATTCGCGATGAAGTTCACAAGTTTACCGGACACTATGATGGACTTTCGAATTGTGAGACCTTCAAGACTCTTCTTCACTGATTCATCATTCAATGCAATCTCTTTCAATTCATCTTCGGTTGCATCAGCGGAGACAGTGGCACGAGAGCGAATCTTGCTATTGACTTGCAATACAATTTCTACTGTGGATTGTTGCATCTTCGATTCATCATATTTCGGCCATGATGCTTTGATGATTGAGTCTTCATGTCCCAATATCTTCCATAACTCTTCAGCGATATGAGGTGCGAATGGAGCCAGTATGCGAATGAATGCACTCATCGATTCATGAGAGCGAGTCTCGGATGCGGTATATTCATTCACCAAAATCATCATTTGAGAAATTGATGTATTGAAACTTAGAGATTCAATGTCATCACCAACTTTCTTGATTGTTGTATGCAATGCAAACTCCAATGCAGGCGAATCCTGATGTCCTTTCTTCACCGCATCCAGCAATTGTCCATCTTCATCGGCGATCAAACGCCATGCACGATTCAAAAAGCGATTCACGCCTTCGACGCCTTTTGATGACCAAGGTTTTGCTGCTTCAAGAGGACCCATGAACATTTCAAACAATCGAAGTGAATCAGCGCCATATTGTTTGACGATATCATCTGGATTGACAACATTGCCTAGTGATTTCGACATCTTTCTGCCATCCTCACCGAGTATCAAACCTTGATGGAATAATTTTGCGAATGGTTCTTTGGTGGAAACAAGTCCATGATCGAATAATACTTTATGCCAAAAACGCGCATAGAGCAAATGGAGAACGGCATGTTCAGCACCACCGACATATAAATCCACAGCACCTGAATCAGGAATATTACCTGACCAATACTGTTCTTTATTTCTATCGCAGAATGTATCCTGGTTCATCGGATCCATATAGCGTAGATAATACCAACAAGACCCCGCCCATTGAGGCATTGTATTCGTTTCAAGTTTACCAACTTTATTCATTTTGGGATCATGCCAATTGATCCATGCATCAACTGTTGCCAGTGGCGATTCACCAGTTCCTGCGGGTTTATACTCTTTCACATCCGGTAAAGTGAGCGGTAATTCATCATATTCAAGTGCGCGTTTTGTTCCATCTTCGAAATACACGATCGGGATAGGTTCGCCCCAATAACGCTGTCTTGAAAAAAGCCAATCTCTTAAACGGAATTGAATTCTACCATGTCCGATGCCCGATTGTTCAAGCCATTCAATACATTTCTTTTTAGCTTGATCTGTTGGAAGACCCGAAAATGAAACTGTATCGGGATGATCGGAAGCCATTGAAATGGCATAATCTGTGAATGCTTGTTTTTGTACATCAATCTCGGAATCATCTATAGGTTTGACCACTTGGATGATCGGGAGTGAAAACTGCTTTGAAAATGCATGATCGCGTTCATCATGTCCGGGTACTGCCATGATGGCGCCTGTTCCATAATGTGCGAGTACATAATCGGCAATCCAAATTTGAATCGGCTTTTGATTTGCAGGATTGATTGCGAATGCACCTGTGTTCACACCGGTCTTTTCTTTCGACAATTCAGTTCTTTCCAAATCACTTTTGAGTGATGCAACTTTGCGATATTCTTCTATTGCATTCTTTTGCTCAGCTGTCGTGATGATATCAACAAGTGGATGTTCAGGAGCGAGTACGAGATATGTGGCTCCGAATATCGTATCGGGTCTTGTCGTGAACACTTTCACAGCATGTGCATCATCGACCTTGAAAGATATCTCCGCACCTTCTGATTTACCGATCCAATGCTTTTGCATCTCTTTTGTTGAGGCCGGCCATTCGACGAATTCCAAATCATTCAAAAGTCTATCGGCATATTTCGTGATGCGAATCATCCATTGTCGCATTGGTCTGCGCTCTACTGTATATCCTTTGTCCTTCCACTCATCCACTTCCTCATTCGCGAGAACCGTTCCCAATTCTTCGCACCAATTCACGGGAATATTGGCGGTATAGGCAAGACGCTGTTCATCTCTATATGCTTCGATATCCACGGAATTTGTGAGATGCTGAGGAATTGGTAATTCACTAATCGGACGAGCTTTTTGAAGTTCTTCATCATACCATGAATTGTAGATCTTCAAAAACATCCACTGAGTCCACTTATAATAATTTGGATCGGTGGTATTTACAGAACGATTCCAATCATAGCCCAAACCAAGTAGATTCAATTGTCTTTTGAAATTATTGATATTGGTTTCTGTGGCAATCGCTGGATGAATTCCAGTTACCATGGAATAGCGCTCTGTAGGCAAACCGAATGCATCAAAACCCATTGGATGGAGCACATTGAATCCACGCATCGTTTTATAGCGCGCGATGATATCTGTGGCGGTATATCCTTCGGGATGTCCGATATGCAAGCCCGCACCACTGGGATAGGGAAACATGTCGAGGACATAATATTTGGGTTTGGAAAGATCTTCCTGAACTGCATAACTATTCTGTTCAGTCCAAAACTTCTGCCACTTTTCTTCTATGATTGAAAAAGGATATGCCATGTGAATTCCGATTGATATTGAGATTTCTTATGCATCGAGTGATTGCAAAGCACACATCGAAGCATATATTCCGCCATTTGCGAGTAATTCTTTGTGATTGCCTGATTCAATGATGCGACCTTTCTCGAAGACATAAATTTTGTCTGCATCAATGATGGTTGATAAGCGATGTGCGATGATGAGTGCAGTTCTGTCTTTTAACACATTCGCAATCGCATCTTGCACGAGTTTTTCAGACTCTGCATCCAAGGCTGATGTTGCTTCATCAAAAATAAGGATTTCGGGTCTGCGGGCAAGAGCGCGAGCAATAGCAAGGCGCTGTCTTTGTCCACCAGAAAGCAATACACCACGATCTCCAATCACAGTATCATATCCATTCGGCAATTCCATGATGAATGAATGTGCATGTGCAATCTTCGCAGCTTCGATGATTGCATCCTGATCTGCATCAGAACCGAATCCGATATTTGCGGCTATGGTATCATTGAAAAGAAATGCTTCTTGAGAAACAATGCCAAAATGTGAACGATATGAATCCAATGTGTATGACTGAATAGGTGCATCATCCATCATGATGCTTCCGGAATTGGGATCATACAGTCGAATCACAAGATCACTCATCGTTGATTTTCCTGACCCACTTTGACCGACAAGAGCAATCTTCTCTCCTTTCTTGAAGGTGAGTGAAATGTTCTCCAGAACATTATTATTTCCATCATAGGAAAATGTGACATCATTGAAACTGATATTGGATTGAAGTGATGGACATATTGCAGAACCATCTTTTACTTCTGGTGATTTATCCATCACGGTAAATATGCTTTGAGCTGCAACCAAACCTCTTTGAATCATAGCAGGTGTGCTGGTGATTTGCGCGATGGGTGACATGATACTGAATAAGGCAAAGAGAAAAGTCATGAGTTCATGTGCTTTCATTTGACCCGAGTACACTTCATTTCCACCGATGAACAATACTGCGCAAAGAGATGAGATTGCCAACATTTCATTGATGGCTGGTACGAGATCTACGATCTTTTGATTCTTGATCGTTGCTCTTACATAGGTATTTGTTTCACCATGAAAGATGTCACTCGCCTTTTTCTCACTGCTTGTTGACTTCAGGATGCGAATACCACTCAGGAATTCCTGCAATACATGCGTCAATTGTGCCATTGCATCTTGCATGCGAAGCGCATACTTTTTGATCGGAGAAGTTGTGAGTTTGATGAGCAGCAAACTTCCAATACTGGTGCTGAATGCAATTAATGTGAGATATGGAGAATAGGTGATGAGCACGCCGAGAAAGAGTGCGATTTCAATTGGTTGTCTGAATAGCGTGAAGAATAATGGAGTGATTGCTCCATTCATCACACCCACGGAATTGATCATCAAAGAAATTCCATCACCGACTTTACTCTTATTGAAATGCTCCATGGATTGTGACATCATGCGCGAAAACAGTTGATCGCGAATGGATTTGATCACACCTTCGCCGAGGCGTGTATTGACATTATTCCCCAGATATTTCGCAAGATTCTTGAATGCAAACAGCGTGATGATGAGAATGCCGAGTTTGAATAAAGTTTCTGAATGTGAAGCACCTTGCACAAAACTCATGACATTTGTGAAGAACCAATTCTTCGCTTGTCCTGAAAAACTATCATTGGTTGAAATCACATTTGCTTTTTGCATCGTATCGGGTTCAAACAATGCTTGAAGGACAGGTTGAATCACGATGATTGTCACCGTACTCAAAATGGAGAACAGCGTATTCAGCGTGATAGACAATATCAATAATAGTTTGAATTGTCCAAGATATCCTAAAACGCGAAAAAGCAATTTCACGAAATGTCCTTAATGTCTGAAATGTCTCATGCCCGTAAGCATCATAGTCACATTATTTTCATTTGCAGCTGATATGACTTCCGCATCACGAACCGAACCACCGGGTTGAATCACAGCCGTAGCACCGGCTTCCACTGCTTGCAACATGCCATCCGCAAATGGGAAGAATGCATCGGAAGCAACCGCGCAGCCTTTGAGATCAATGCCTGCATCTTGTGCTTTTTTCACGGCAATGCGCGCGGAGTCGAGTCTTGACATTTGTCCAGCCCCAATCGCAAGCGTGCGATCGGAAGATGCATACACAATTGCATTTGACTTCACATGCTTGGCAATGCGCCATGCAAAATCCATCGCTTTGGATTCTTCCTCAGTGGGATGTCTTTCCGTAACAATTTGCAAAGCAGCTTCATTTAACAATTGTGCATCTTCATCTTGAATGAGAAGTCCACCCGCAACGCTACGAATATGCTTTCCTGTAATTGCTTTTTTTAATGCATCATATCTGCAAATGAGAAGTCTTCTGTCTTTCTTTTTCATGAGTAATGACAAAGCTTCTTCGGTATAAGAAGGAGCGATCAATACTTCGGCAAACAATGAATGAATTGTTTCAGCTGTCTCAAGATCCATTTCTCTATTGAATGCAAGAATTCCACCGAAGGGAGAAACGGTATCTGTTGCGAATGCTTTGTGATATGCTTCGGATAGTGAATTGCCGATACCTACACCACATGGATTGTTATGCTTCACGATTACTGTGACAGGTTCATCGAATTCAAGTGCAATGCGCGATGCCGCATCGATGTCCATGATATTATTATAGGACAATTCCTTTCCATGCAATTGCGTAAAGATGGAAGAAAATGCTCCATAGAGTTTTGCATTCTGATGTGGATTCTCACCATATCTGAGTGATTGATCGGCCGGCATGGAAAGCGTGAGCACTTCAGGAAATGTGATACCTTGTCTTTCTGCAAACCATCGCGCGATCATGGAATCATAGGATGCCGTGTGCGTGAATGCTTCGCCTGCCAAATGCTTGCGGAGTCCAAGTGAAATACAACCTGTATTTTTCAATTCAGTAAGCACTTCATCATAATGTGTCGGATTCACCACGATTGCTGTCCATTCAAAATTCTTTGCGGAGGCTCGCACCATGGCAGGTCCACCGATATCGATATTCTCGATACAGGTTTGTTCATCATTATTGGGTTGTGAAATGGTTTTTTCGAAGGGATATAAATTCACAATCACAAGATCGATGGAATTGATTCCATGTTCATTCATTGCTTCCACATGACTTGCATCATTGAGTCTTGCGAGCAATGCGCCATGTATCTTTGGATGCAATGTTTTGACTCTTCCATCCATGATTTCCGGAAAACCGGTGATGTCTTTAACGGGAGTCACGGGCAATCCTGCCTCTTTCAGCATTGATGCCGTTCC
>Ga0209770_10000505_pt1 | contig 21468 bp, 19 predicted proteins | sample LauGreSu1BDMLBDD_2_FD_187572 | JGI IMG/M metagenome (GOLD analysis project Ga0209770, IMG submission 187572) | Freshwater lake microbial communities from Lake Michigan, USA - Su13.BD.MLB.DD (SPAdes) (version 2) | ecosystem: Environmental > Aquatic > Freshwater > Lake | place: Lake Michigan, USA...
TTGACCCAGATGCCCACTGCGACGCTGGCCAGGTGGGGCATGGTGGCCGTGACGACTCGGAGGCCACCAGGGAGTTCGGAAAGTCCGTACATCAGTTGTCACGAACCTGATTGGACCGAGCAGCAACCGCAACCGGTAAGCGGTGAGCCTTCAACAGACCTGCCGGGCAACGGCTCGGATTCCTGGACCTGTTGATCTGGGCCCGAAAGGATCGTTGGTTCAGGGGGCCAATTGAAGCCAGGCCATGCCCCACTGGATCCATAGCGGAATGGTGATCAGGCTCAAGATTGTGGTTCCGGCCACGATGCGGACAGCCGTGGCGGGATCACCTCCGTACAGTCGGGACAAGACGATGGGAAAAACTCCGGCGGGCATGGCCGCTTGGACGACCAGCACCCGCTTGATCTCCACCGAGCAGGGTAGCGCCCGCGCGATTCCGAGCATCAATGCCGGGATGATTCCCAGCCGGAAGAGGGCCGACCAGAACAGGACGCCGGCCGACCGTGCGGGATGCAATTGACGGATCTGGTCGGCAACCATGGCTCCGGTGAGCATGATCCCCAGCGGGAATGCGCAGGCACCCAGCATGGAGGCCGTGATCCCAATGGGGCGTGGCATCCACCGAGCCGCACCACAGGCGTTGAGGAGCAGAGAAACGACAATCGCCACGAGTGGCGCGTTGATGAGTTTGCGCCATTCACCGGGGCCGGTGGCGTGGCCCAAGGTCATCAATCCCAGAGTCCACATCGCGATGTCGACACCCAGATTGTGCACGAAGAGGACGCCCGGAGTGTCGGGGTGGTTGGCGAACAGCACGAGGACCAACGGGAAGGGGACATACCCGTAGTTTTGCAAACCGGTGACGAGCGCAAAGGTTCGTTGCTCAGGATCGGTTTTGAGGCCGACCTTTCGGCGGAAGAGCCAGCAGACACCGATGCCGAGAACGATACCCCCGAATCCCATCAGTGGTGGAACCAACAAGTTCTCCGCACGTTGCAAGGCCTGATTGCCGAGCACTTTGTCAAAGATCAGGCAGGGGGTCAGGACATTGACCACCAAGCGCAGCAGTGTCGCGTCGGCTTCCTCGGTCAACCAACGGATCCGACGGAGTCCGATTCCGACCAGGGCCAAACAAAAAACCGGCAAGACTGCCGACAGCACATCACTCAGGGACATCATGATTGGGTCGCTGTCAGGCGAGGAGGTGCTCAACCAATGCCGCGAATTCCAAATGCTGAACCCTTCTCAGGTAGGCGATGGATTCGGTTGCCGGTCGCTCCGCCGCCCGTTCGCATTCTTGTACGAGGGCGAGGGGATCCAGGGTTCCAGAGAGGGTCAGTCGTTCCAGTACGGCCTGTGCCTCGGGAGTTTGTGCGGCCCGGATGGCTGCGGGCGTTGCGGCCCGATAGATCGGGTGCCCAGAAACCCTGCGAAACCAGTACGCGGCATTCCAGTAGTCGGGTTCGCGCCGGTGCAGAAGGGCGTGAATCAGGCAGCCATCGCGATCTCCGCGGTCCTCGACCAGATTGTGTGCAGGGTCATGGTGGTCGTGGTACAGCAATGCGGTTGCCGACAGCAGATCCGTTGTCGCTGCGGTCAGCTTCAATTCGCGCGTCAGTTCCAGAAGTCGGATTTCAACGGTGTCTTCAGACAGCGTGCCCGCCCTGGGGCCGGGCCCCAGATCCGGGAGTTCCGGCGTGGCTAGGCGTTCCCAAAAACGGGTGGTGCGAGAAAGTATGTCGGTCGGACTGGACATCGGGGCGGTGGGCAATGCTCGTGGTCGGGGGAGGGGTCGTCAAATCGGCAGGCATCTCATTCGATGTGATGCTCCGGACCAATCCCGCCTTGAAAGCCCGGTCGCTGGCAAGTTACTAGAGCGGGACCGATGTCCCAATTCGACCTCGCTTCCTGGATCACCACGCAAACCCGTGAGGTGGACAAAGCCCTGGACCGTTTCCTGCCGAAGGCCACCGCCAAACCGGCCACGATCCACAAGGCCATGCGTTACTCCCTCTTTGCGGGTGGCAAGCGGATGCGCCCAGCGTTGGTGCTGGCTGCGGCGGAGGCCTGTGGTGGCACTCACGCAGCAGCGATGCCTTTGGCATGCGCGGTGGAGTGCATTCACACCTACTCTCTGATCCATGACGACCTGCCCGGCATGGACAACGACGATTTGCGCCGCGGTAAACCCACGAATCACAAGGTCTTCGGTGAGGGCATCGCGATCCTGGCAGGCGATGCCTTGTTGACCCAGGCCTTTGAGATCGCCGCTTCCTGTTCAAGCTGGAAGCGCTACAGCACCAAAGACATCGTGATGGAAATCGCGAAGGCCTCCGGTTCTTTGCAGCTCATTGCAGGGCAAGTGGCCGATTTGGAGGGGGAGGGTCAGAAGATTTCGCGCGCACAACTCCGTTACATTCATGAGCGTAAGACCAGCGCCTTGTTGGCCTGTTCAGTGCGGCTCGGAGGCATGAGCGCCAACTGCACGCCCGCTCAGCTCGATGCGTTGACCGACTTTGGTTATCATGTGGGTTTGGCCTTTCAGGTGATCGACGACATCCTGGATGTTACTCAAACCTCTGAACAGTTGGGGAAAACCGCTGGCAAGGATGTGAAGGCTCAGAAAGCCACCTACCCGTCGATTGTGGGCCTGGAAAAATCCAAGGTCATTGCTGCGGAATTGACCGCCAAGGCCGAAGCGGCGCTGAAGCCGTTCCGGGGCAAGGCCGTCGCTTTGGGGGCCATTTCAGACTACCTCCTCAAGCGCCAGTCCTGACAAGCAATTGAGCTCCGACGGAAAATGCGCTTGCGATGGGGAGTCCGACTCCTTGAGCCTTCGGCGGCCCGAGGCGCCGTCGGTAGCGGTTGCATTCGGCCTTGTCTGACAAATCTGTGAAAGTCTTCACCGGTAATTCCAATCCAAGTCTGGCCAAGGCAATCTGCGATTCCATCGGAATCCCCTTGGGCTGCTCCACGGTGAAGCCGTTCCCCAACGGCGAGACCTTCGTCAAGATCGACGAGAACGTCCGTGGGACGGATGTGTTTGTCATCCAGTCCACCAGCCCACCGGCTAACCAACATCTCATGGAGATGTTCATCATGATCGACGCGCTGCGGCGGGCGAGTGCTTCACGGATCACGGCCGTTTTGCCTTTCTACGGCTATGCCCGGCAGGATCGCAAGGATCAGCCGCGCGTGCCCATCACGGCCAAATTGGTGGCCAATTTGTTGGTCGCGGCCGGTGCCAACCGGGTGCTGACCATGGATCTCCATGCCCAGCAAATTCAGGGTTTCTTCGATATTCCGGTCGATCACCTCTACGCAGCACCGGTGCTGCTGGAACACATTTCGCGTCAGCAGACTTCGAATCTCGTAGTGGTGAGCCCGGATCTCGGTGGTCTCAAGATGGCGGCCGCCTACTCGCAGACCTTGGGTGCCGAATTGGCCATCGTCGCCAAGCGCCGCAAGAGCCCGACCGAAACGGAAGCCATTTCGGTGATCGGTGACATCGAGGGCAAGAATGTCCTGCTGGTGGACGACTTGACCGAAACCGCTGGAACTCTGGTCAACGCTGCCTCTCTGCTCAAGCAGCGAGGGGCGAGGCGCATTCAGGCTTGTGTGTCGCATGCCTTGATCAACGAGCTTGGAATCGACCGGTTGCGAAAATCGGAGATTGACGAACTCATCACCACCGATAGTGTCCTCCGCCCGCCTATTGAGGGGGTCAATATAACGACCCTTTCGGTGGCTGGTTTGCTGGGAGAGGCGATCAAGCGGATTTACACGAATTCCTCGGTCACTTCCCTATTTGAGTTTAAGGGCTGAAGCCGTTTGCAAGTGCGGCTCGGCAGATACGACTAAAATTATGAAATCATTGAAGCTGAAGGCGAACCCCCGCACCCAAACGCGGCGCAAGGGTTCCAAGGCGCTCCGCTCTGCCGGACGCATCCCTGCAAACATCTACGGCAAGTCCATTGCCCCCCAGAATCTTGAGGTTGATTCCGAGGCTTTCGTCGAACTGATCCATTCGGCCCACTCCGAGATCGTTCTGGTGGATCTGGAGGTTTCCGGAGATGCCAATTCCCGTTTGGCATTGGTCCAGGACGTTCAGCACCATCCGCTCAGCGGCGAAGTGTTGCATGTTGATTTCCACGAGGTGAAGTCCGACGAGTTGATCACGATTCGCATCCCGGTGGAGGCCACTGGTGAAGCCGAGGGCGTGAAGAGCGGCGGCGGCACCTTGGAGCACGTTCTCCAGAAGCTCCGCGTGACTGCACTGCCCAAGGATCTGCCCGAGCAGATCCTGGTCGATGTTACCGGGTTGGCGGTCGGTCAGGCGATCCAGATCGGTCAAATCCAGGCTCCAGCCGGCGTGACCATCTTGGGTGACAAGCACCTCCGCGTGTTCGCCGTGTCTGCGCCGGTGACCGAGGCTGAAGCGGCCCCGGCCGCTGAGGGCGCTGAAGCCAAGCAGCCTGAGATGATCAAGGAGAAGAAGGAAGAGGCTGCTCCGGCTGCCGCTGCCAAGAAGAAGTAATTTGACGCGTCGTCGCCTCGGGGCTTGTGATCATGACCCCTCCCGTTTTGATTGTGGGTCTGGGAAACCCGGGCGACGAATATCGACACACCCGACACAATGCGGGTGCCATGGTGGTAGACCGCTTCGCCGCCAGCCGGTGTTCCGGTTGGCGGAGGGAGCGGAAGTTCTTTTCAGAAGTGGCGACGGGTGAATGCGGCGGCCGAAAGGTGGTCTGCGTGAAACCCCAAACCTACATGAATCTGAGCGGTGAAGCGGTGGCGGCTTTAAGTCGATTCTACCGTGTCACTCCCGATCAGATCATGGTGGTGGCCGATGATGCGGACCTGCCAATTGGGGCGGTTCGGATGCGGCCATCGGGAGGTTCGGGGGGGCACAATGGCTTGGCATCGGTCAAACAGCACCTGGGGACTCAGGATTTTCCGCGGCAACGCATCGGTGTTGCCCGGCCGGTTCAGGCAGTTCGGGACATCGCATCGCACGTCTTGGGAGTGTTTGAACCCGACGAGCAGGTGAGGTTGAACGAGGTCCTGCAGCAGGCGGATCGGCAAATTCAGTGCTGGCTCGAGGAAAGTCTCGGGAAAGCCATGAGTCTCTACAACCGAAACCACTGACAAACCATGGGGCCTTTGCAGGCTTCAAGGAATGGAGAGACTGCTTGGGGTGTTCGGTGTTCGAGTCCAAGTCTTGAAGGAGATTGTCTGACGATTGACTGTTGAATCTGAGGATAAGAACCAACGGACTCAGTATCGAATATTTGAAATCGTCTGATTTTTTGAAAGAAGTTGCCCGAGAGGTTCGAAGAATACGGTGTCAACGCGAGTTGTAGCCTGAAATTAGAACCTGAAATTGGAGAACCAGTGGAACTGAGATGGAACGAAGGCCTAGAGCGTCGCTTCACTCAAGACACTGAAAAATCCAAGGACAACAAAACGATGTCGGTTAAAAACGATATCGGTCAAAAATCGCCAATGCGGGTCGCAGGCAGGTGCCTTAAAAACGAAGATCAAACGAAAAGTAAACGAAGAAAAATTGAGCAGAAAAGAATCCATCACGGGTGAGGTCAGGGAAACTCAAGGTGGTGAATTCGATGCGGTACAAATTTTGCAGTTTTGAGTGAGTCGAAGTATTGAGCGAAAAAGGCAACATAGTCTCCGGTTGGGTCTCCGATGACGAGAACCCACCTTGGAGAAGACAATTTTCAACCAGCGAATTAGAACCTATTTAAAGACCATGAAACGCTACGAAGGACTGTTTATTCTGGATCTCTCCGGCAAGGAAGAAGGCATCAAGGAAGTCGTCGACAAGTTGTCGGCGGAGATCACCTCTGTGGGTGGCAAGATCGAGACCGTGCAGAAGCTCGACAAGAAGTCCTTCGCGCGCAACGCCCGCAGCGGCGAGAGCGCTGGCCATTTCGTGAACATCATTTTCGAGGCTCAGGGTAAGGCGGTCGCCGAGTTGCGTTCGCGCTTCAAGCTGGCTTCCGATGTGATCCGAGTCCTCTTCACCGAGGCTCCGGCTCCGGTGGTTGCCAAGGCCTAATCTTTAGCAACCAACGGTTCACCCGAACCCACCGTCCACCACTAACGCCACCCGTTTATGGCCAGTTTCAACAAGGTCATCTTGGCCGGGAACCTTACCCGGGACCCGGAGTTGCGCTATACCCCGAAGGGTACGGCCATCGCCAAGCTTTCGATGGCGGTGAACCGCAAGTGGACCGGTGAAGATGGCCAGACCCGTGAGGAAGTCACCTACGTCGACATCGACGCGTTCGGCAAGCAGGCCGAGGTGATCTCCCAGTACCTCCGCAAGGGGGGTGGTCTGCTGGCCGAGGGACGGCTTAAGTTGGATCAGTGGGACGACAAACAAACCGGTCAGAAACGCTCCCGTCTGGGTGTGGTTCTCGAGAGCTTCACCTTCATTGGTGGCCGTCCGGATGGTTCTGCAGGTTCCGGGCCGATGTCTCCTCCGTCCTCCGGTTCCGTTCCGGGACGGGTGACAGGCAATCGCCCCGCGCCTGCTGCTCCGGCTCCGGCCGATGCCGAGGGTGGCCCTCCGGACGACGATGATGTCCCGTTCTGATCCCCGACGATTCCATTTCAACTGATAATTTTTTAACTCCTATTTCCCATGCCAAAGACAGAAGTCCTCCTCATCCAAAACGTGGTCGGTCTGGGCGGTGAGTCCGATCTGGTCAAGATCGCCTCCGGCTACGCACGCAACTATTTGATCCCTCAGGGACTGGCTGTGCCGGTTTCCTTGGGCAACAAGCGCCGGGTCGAAGCCCTGCGTCAGCGCCGTGCGGAGCGCGAAGCCAAGGAACTCAGCTCCATGTCTGAGTTGGGCAAGAGCTTGAGCAAGGTGACGCTGACCATCGCCGTGAAGACGGGCGATGATGGCAAGATGTTCGGCAGCGTGACCTCCGGGTCCATTGCTGACGCACTCAAGACCCAGTTGGAGGTCTCCCTCGACAAGCGTAAGATCCACCTCGAGAAGCCCATCCAGGCTCTCGGAGAATACGAGATCGAATTGCGCCTGCACTCCGAGGTTCGCTCGGCCTTCAAGTTGGTCGTGAAGAGCGCCAATCCGTTGCCCGAACCCGTGGCGGCTCCCGTGGCTGAGACCCCGAAGACCGAGAAACGCTCCTTCCGTGGCGGACCTCGCTCGGGTGGTGACTCCAAGTAAAACTTCAGTGGACGGGCGGGAAGAGTCTTGAGAGAGACTAGTCGCCGACCCGATTCAGACAAACGGCGGACCTTGGTCCGCCGTTTTACCGTTTATGGGAGCTTGCGATCCGGCGATTGGGGCGATTTTACCCAGCATCGCTGGCCCTAGGGTGACAAAGCCAGTCGTTCCAAGGCCTTGCCGCTCACTCGGCAAATGCGCCAATCTGGAAGGACATCGGCCCCCTGACGACGGTAGAACTCGATGGCGGGTGTGTTCCAGTCGAGAACGGTCCACTCGAATCGGCCACAACCGCGTTCCATGGCCAATTTTGCCAGATGCTTGAGCAAGGCTCTGCCGTGGCCGCGACCCCGGAATTCTGGGCGTACATACAGATCCTCGAGGTGTATGCCCGGTTTTCCGAGAAACGAAGAGAAGTTGTGGAAGAAGATGGCCAAACCCACGGCACAATCGCCCTCAAAAGCCAGGACCACTTCGGCAGCTGGTCGGGTGCCAAATAACGTTGTCTGAAGTTGTTCCCGAGTTGCCTGGACTTCATGGCTTAGTTTTTCGAAGGCGGCCAGTCCCTGAATCAGTTCTAGAATCAAATCGACGTCTTCCACCGAGGCTTGCCGCAACGTGGTGTGGTTCATGGGGTGACTTTTGGTGTCGGCCGTTGGGTCGGCAATGGTCAACTCGAGAGGGATGCAATGAATCATTGAGCCCGGAAGTGCAGAGTCTGAGACTGAAACGAACATGGCAATGAGTGTGGCCGCACAATTCAAGGGTTGGACCAAACCAGGTCCGATTCCACCGGGAGCCTTGGGGGCGGGGCCTGAGTTGGAACCGGGGGAAAGCCTCGATGCCATCAGTGGTCACTTCCGCTTGTTTCAGGCCATCGATGGCCACCGGTTTTCCTCCGACGATGTGTTGACCGCCTGGTACGGAACGCAGGGGTGTCCATCGGCGGGATCCGTCCTCGATTTGGGCAGCGGCATCGGCACTGTGGGAATGATTGCGGCTTGGCGGTTGCCGCTGGCGCGATTTGTCACGGTGGAAGCCCAGACCGAAAGCGTTCGTCTCGCGCGTAAATCGGCCGCTTGGAACGGGTTGGTGGATCGCTATGACATCCGCTGTGGTGACTTGCGTGATCCTGCGGTGCTGCGTGAGGAGGAACGATTCGATTTGATTCTCGGTAGTCCTCCCTATTTCCCGCTCGGTACCGGGGTGGAAAGCACTCATCCACAAAAGCTGGCTTGTCGCTTTGAGGTGCGCGGAACGGTGGCCGATTACTGTCGGACCGCCGTGCGTCATCTGGCTCCGGGAGGGGTCTTCGCCTGTGTGTTTCCGATCCGCCCGGACGACCAGCATCAGCGGGTTCGTGATGGGGCGCAGGCGGCGGGGTTGACCATTTTGCGAATGCGGTCCGTTGTCTTGCGGGAAGGGGATGAACCCTTGCTGGGACTATTCCTGATGAACCGGGCCGATGATTTGCCCGAGGGGATGCGGAGTCGCACCTGGACCGAGCCTCCACTGGTGATCCGTCGCGCCGACGGGTCCATTCACCCGGAGTATTCGGTGGTGAAACTGAGTTTTGGTTTTCCGCCGTGATGAGGTGAGGGCCCAGACGTTCGTCGAGGCCCACAGATAGACGAATCTCGAGGCCGATCGTCAGTGCCCTTCTTGGTCCCGGATATACTCCTGTCGCAATCCAAGCGCCTCCGGGGCGTGCAGCACGAGCATCTTCATGCGGATGTCGGCTGGTACCGTGGCCGCAGTGGCTTTCGAGACCACCACCATCAAACCGATGGCCAGCGGCACGCACCAGATGGCCGGTTGTTCACACAAGATGCGCAGCAGGGGATGGGCGGCCCAGAAGTCGCCGAGCGGCAACCACTTGAGGTCGGAGAAGTTGGTGAGCGCCACTGTCAGGAGAGCGCAGACGCCGCCGGTGAGCATGCCGGTGGCGGCACCCTTCATGGTCATGCCGCGCCACCACACGCTCATGAACAGCAGCGGGAAGTAACTGGCGGCCGCGATGGCGAAGGCTTGCCCGACCATGAAGTTGATTTGCAACTGCTCCACGAAACAGCCCAGCAATGTGGAAACAGCTCCCAGAAGCACTGCGCACCACTTGAACATTTGCATCCGCTCTTGAGCGGTGGACTCCGGGCGGAGGATGCGTCCGTAGACGTCATGCGCCAAAGCGCCTGTCATGGAAACCAACAAGCCGCTGAAGGTGCTCATGAAGGCTGCAAAGGCCCCCGCGCACGTCATGCCCGAGAGGATGGAACCCCAAGGAATCGATCCGGAATTGCCGATGGCCGCATCCAGCACCTTGGGCAATTCGAGAACGATCTTGTCCGTTCCCTTGGCGCCGGTGCCTTCGTAGAGCGCGGGCAACAAATTGCGCCCCATCACGCCAAAGACCGGTGGGAAGACGTAGAAGATGCCAATCAGGATCATGACCCACATGGTGGTTCGCTTGGCGGCGGCCCCGTCGGGATTGGTGTAGAAGCGCACCAGGATGTGCGGCAGACCCGCAGTGCCGCACACCAGCGCAATGATCAATGAGTAGGTGTAGAGCAACGCATACGGCTTCGATTCCTCAGCACCCAGTTTGGCGGCCTTGGCGGATTTGCTGGTCAGCGGCCCGAACGGATTGAGCCAGGTGGAGTCCGTTGGCGCTTTGGCGGACAGCGGTGCCCGCTTCAATGCGACCGCCATCTCGGTGCTCTCGCGGGTATCGGTTGACACGGATTGGGCCGACACGGATTGGGCCGGCAGGGACTGGAGTTGGTTGGCCTGCAGGTGCTGGCCGTAATGGCCTTGGACGGCCATCAGAACAAAGACCGGCACCGAGATGGCGAACATCTTGGCCCAGTACTGGAAGGCCTGCACCAGTGTGATGCCCTTCATGCCCCCGAGGGCCACGTTCAGCGTGATCACGGCTCCCACCACGACGACCCCGGCCCAATAGGGGAACCCTTTCAAGACCGATCCGTCGGCACCGTGAGGCGCCAGGAACTCCAGAAAAGTTCCGCGGAAATCCACCTCCTGGAAGACGTAGGCGAGGGTGGTGCCAGCGCCCTTCATTTGCGGCATCGTGTAGAAGAATCCGATGAAGAGAACGAACACCACGGCGATCTTCCGGAAGAGCGGAGAGTCGTAGCGTCCTTCGGCAAAGTCGGGGATGGTGTAGGCCCCGAAACGGCGGAGGGGCCCTGCGATGAATAGCAGCAAGAACAGATACCCACAGGCATAGCACACCGGGTACCACAAGGCGTCATAGCCGCTGGACATCACCATGCCGGCCACGCCCATGAAGGAAGCGGCCGAAAGGTATTCGCCGGAAATGGCCGAAGCATTCCAACCAACGGAGACGCCGCGACCGGCCACGAAGAAGTCGGAGGCGCTCTTGGCACGACCCGCCGCCCAGAACCCCATGCCCACGGTCACCAAGACCGTCAGGGCGCTCAAGGACACGATCCAGGGATCGACCGCGGCAAGCAGGGAGGAAAACATGGTGGGCAATAGGGAACCAGCCCTGAGGCTACGAGGGGTGGACGGATCGGGTCAACCGGCCATCCCATTCCAGGGCGGTGAACTTCCTGTTCCGGAGCGTCCCCACTTCCGGATTAGGCCAGAATGGGGCGTATCACCTCGCCGTGCACATCGGTCAGACGGCGGTCGACCCCGTTGTGACGGAAGGTCAGTCGGGTGTGGTCGATCCCGAGGAGGTGCAGGATGGTGGCATGGATGTCATACACCTCGGTGGTGTTGGATCGGTCCGCCGGCTTGTAGCCCCACTGGTCGCTCTCGCCATGTGTGATCCCGCCGCGGATGCCGCCGCCGCACAGCCAGTTGGTGAACACGAAGGGGTTGTGATCGCGACCCTTACCGCCTTGGGCACACGGCATCCGGCCGAACTCGGTGGTCCACAAAATGATCGTGTCATCCAAGAGACCACGCTGCTTGAGGTCTTCGATGAGGGCGGCGATGGGTTTGGCCATGCCCATGGCGAGCGGGCCGTGGTCTTGGGCGATGTTCTCGTGAGAATCCCAATTGCGGCGGGGGAAGCTGTTGTCGTTGCCGGACCAGATTTGGACGAACCGGACACCTCGCTCGATGAGGCGACGGGCGGTGAGGCACTTCCGGCCCATGATGTCGGTCTCTTCCGGGGCGTTGATTTCGGACGGCCACTTCTTGGTGGTGTTGTCGATGCCGTAAGCCTCTTGGATCCAAGCGGGTTCCTTCGACAGGTCCAACGCATCCGGCGCCGCCAATTGCATGCGGGCGGCGAGTTCGTAGGAGCGGATGCGGGCCTCCAGGCGCTGATCTCCGGGACGTGCTGCGGCGTGGATCCGGTTCAACCGTTCCAAGGCGGCCAGTCCATCGGTTTCGGATTGAGGCGTGATATAGCCGCTGTCGGCCGGAGGAAAGAGGGCTTCAATAGGGTTCTCAGACCCGACGCGAATCAACGTTCCCTGGTGTTCAGCGGGCAGGAACGCCGAGTCCCAGTTCTTCGCGCCGTTGGAGGGCATTCCGCGCAAGTCGGGCATCACCACGAAGGTAGGCAGGTTTTCGTTCATGGACCCCAGTCCGTAGCTGGTCCAGCAACCCACACCTGGGAATCCCGGAGTCAGGAATCCGGTGGCCTGAAGCAAGGTCGCCTGCGAATGGACGCCACTCTTGCCCACGAGGTTGTGGATGAAGGCCATGTCGTCGACACAACGACCCAACGGAGCCACCACTTCGCTGAGGTGTTTTCCACTTTGCCCGTAAGGCTTGAACTTCCAGGGCGAAGCGAAGGTCGAGCCCAGTCCATCTTGAAAAAGTTCCACAGCCTCGCCGGGATCCCATTTCTCACCATGGTGTTTTTCCAGGAAGGGTTTGTAGTCCCACAAATCCACATGGCTGGCGGCACCGGCCATGAAGAGTTGGATCACGCGTTTCGCACGCGGACGGGTCGGAGGGAGTTGAGTGGACCCGGTGGCTGGGCCGGCGAGAAGTTGGTCGTGATTCAGCAGCGACGCCAAGGCGATGCCGCCGAGGCCGCCGCCGGAACGCCATAGGAACTCCCGGCGCGTGAGCGGCGCGTGGACCGAAGGGCGATGCCAAGGGGAGGTGTTGTTCATGGTGGCCGGATCCTCCGCGAAAGGGGTGTTGCCCGCAGAGTGGACAATTCCCTCAGCGTTTGTCGACGCTCCGTGTTCCCGATCAGTGTTTCCCGAGCGAACCGGCCAGGGTGAAGATGGGCAGCAGCAGGCCCAGCGCGAGGAAACCGATGCCGGCCGCGACCAGACACAAGATGACCGGTTCGATCAGGCGGACGGATTGATCCACCTGCTGATTGGTGCGGCGTTCGACGGTGTTGGCGATTTGCAGCAGCACCTTGTCGAGTTTGTTGGATTCTTCGGCCACGGTGATCATGGCCATGATCTGGTCGGGAAAGAGCCCGCCTTGAGACAAAGGCCCAGAGAGGGATTTGCCATCGCGGATGCTCTCCGCGGCGATGGCGATCTTTTCACCGAGCAACCGCGAGCCGGTGGCGTCCTTGGCGATCTTGAGCGCGCCCAACATGGGAACGCCATTGGCCAGCATAGTACCGAGGATGCGGCAGAAACGTGTGATGGCCAGCATCTTGAGGGCGGTGCCCACCACAGGAACTCGATGTTGCCAAATTTCCAGAGTGCGCCGGGAGGACTCTTTGCTCAGGGCCGAGACGAGGCCACCAACCAGACCAGCGAGAACCAAGGCCACGATGTACCAGTAGCTCCGGAGGATCGTGCTGGCCCCGAACAGCAGCACGGTCGGCAGAGGCTTCTGGGCGCCGGCGAGCAAGGGTTCGAATTTGGGGACGAAGAAGATGAGCGCGCCGGCCATGACCGTGGCTCCGAGGGCCGACAGCAGGGCCGGGTAGATCATGGCTCCCATCACCTTGGCCCGAAGTTCATCGAGGCGTTCCAGGAACTCGGAAAGGCTGCGCAAGACGTCTTCCAGGAAGGAGGCGCGCTCACCGGCTTGGACCATGGAGGTGTGCAGCGGAGGGAACACCTCCGGGAACTTGCGCAGCGCGTCGGTCAAGGTCTGGCCATCGGCCACCGCGGTGCGGACTTCTTTCAGAATCGCCTTGAGCTGGCTGTTGACCGTGGACCGGATGAGCGAATCCAGCGCCCGCAGCATGGGCACGCCCGATCCGATCAAGTCGGCCAACTGACCGTACATCATGCCGATGTCCCGGCTGGAAACCCGTCGGCGCTTCGATTGGGAGGCGTCGGCCGAAGCGATGTTGACCGGGAAGAGTTGGCGCTCGCCCAGGATCCGAACTGCGGCGGCCTCGCCCTCGGCCTCTAGTTGGCCCGAGACTTGGCGTCCGTCGGCGTTGAGGGCGGTGTAGCGGAACTTGGGCATAACCGGATCAGAGGGCGGTGCAGGTGAGGACTTCGTCCACCGAGGTGATGCCCTGACGAACCTTCATCCAGCCATCCTCGCGCAGCAGGCGCAGACCCGTGCGGCGGCCGGACTGGATGATTTTTGGGGCCGATTCGCGGTCGACGATCATCTGGGCGATTTCTTCGTCGATGCAGAGCAATTCGTAGAGACCGGAGCGTCCGCGATAACCGGTTTTGCGGCAGTTGTCGCAGCCTTCGCCCCGATAGAGCTGGGTTCCGGGTTCCAGGGAGAAATCCCGTGGGAACTTGGAGTGATCGGGCGTGTAGGGGACGCGGCACTTGGAGCAAATTTTGCGAACCAGACGCTGGGCCATGGCCCCGGCCAGACTGCTGGCGATGAGGAACGGTTCGACCCCCATGTCGATGAGACGGGTGGCGGCCGAGGCCGAGTCGTTGGTGTGCAGTGTGGAGAGCACCAGGTGACCCGTGAGCGATGCCTGGATGGCGGCCCGGGCCGTCTCGACGTCACGGATTTCACCGATCATCACCACATCCGGGTCGTGGCGCAGGATGGCGCGCAAGCCGGCCTCGAAGGTCATGCCGACCTTGTGATCGACGGGGATCTGGTTGACGCCCTGCAAGTGGTATTCGACCGGGTCCTCGACCGTCAGCACCTTGAGAGTCGGACCTACGATTTCGTTGAGCGACGCGTAGAGGGTCGTGGTTTTACCGGAACCGGTGGGGCCGGTGACCAAGACAATCCCGTGGGGCCGTTCGATCAGGCCTCGGAATCGGCCGTAGGTTTCCTGATCCATGCCCAACTGGGGCAAGGTGAAGAGCACGTTGGCCTTGTCGAGCAGACGCATGACCACGCCTTCGCCGAACAACATGGGGATGACCGAGACGCGGACATCGATTTGCCGCCCGCCGACGTTGAACTTGATACGACCGTCCTGCGGGATGCGGCGTTCGGCGATGTTCAGGTTCGCCAGGATTTTGATGCGCGAGATGATGGCCGCCTGAAATCGGTTCATCTGCGGCGGCACTGAGGCCTCGTGGAGGATACCGTCGATGCGGTAGCGAATGGCCATCTGGTGCTCATAGGGCTCGATGTGGATATCGCTCGCCCGCTCGTGCACCGCCTCGACGATGATTTCGTTGACCAGGCGGATGACCGATGCCTCCTGGGCCATTTCCAGCAAATCTTCTCCGCCGCCGGAGACCGGGCCACTGGGTTCATCGTCGTTGGCGGCCAGTTCGTCGAGCGTGTCGCCACCCAGACCATAGTGGGTCTTGATGAGCTTCTCGATGTCATCCTTGATGGCCAGGACGGTGTCGATTTGAAGCCCGGTGGTCATCCGCACATCGTCCATCGCGTAGAGGTCGAAGGGATCGCACGTGGCCACCCGAAGGATGTTGCCTTCGCGTGCGATGGGGACGATGCGCTTGCGGAACACCACCTTCGTGGTGAGTGACTGGAGAATGTCGGGAGGGATTTCCGTGGCCGACAAATCGAGCAGGGGCAGCATCAGCAGCTCGGCCATGATCTTGAGCACCTCGCGTTCGGTCATCAGCCCGAGCTGCACCACGGCCCGGTCCAGGCGCAGCCCTTCCGCGGCCTCCAAGTGTTTGGCCTCGGCAATCTTGTCTTCGGGAAGAAGGGCGTTCTTCCGCAGCAGGTGTTCAAACGTCACGGCAACCAGATCCTATCGAAATGCTATTGCACCCGTATTCCTGCCATGGAGCAGTGTTCCGGACAATCCCGGATGCCCGGATCGGACGACTGAAGAGCGGCGGGTGTTCATCGATTGGGCTGACATTTCGGGAAAAGGCGGAGGATTCCCGCAAAACTCCTCGCTCCGAAGGCCGGGAGTCCCACACTTGGGGCGCATGGCCGAGCGCGCGCTGAATTCACTCAACAAGGCGGATGCCACCCTGGAGGTGGCTCTGCGGCCGGCTGCCTTCACCGATTTCACCGGCCAGGCCAAGGTCAAGGAGCGCCTGGAGATCGCCGTCGAGGCAGCCCTGAGGCGCAAAGAGCCCTTGGATCACATCCTCTTGAGCGGGCCTCCTGGCTTGGGAAAGACCACCATCGCCAACATTCTGGCGGGCGCCATGGGTGGGACCATGCGGGCCACGAGTGGTCCCACTATTGAAAAAGCGGCCGACCTGGCGGGTTTGCTGACGAATCTTTCGGAGGGCGACGTGCTCTTCATCGACGAGATCCACCGGCTCCAGAAAACCATCGAAGAGTATCTCTACCCGGCGATGGAGGACTTCAAACTCGATATCATTATTGATCAGGGCCCCAATGCCCGGAGCGTCCGGCTGAGCCTCCCGCGCTTCACGCTCATCGGCGCCACGACGCGCAGTGGTCTCCTCAGTGCGCCGCTCTTGACCCGGTTTGGTATTCGGGAGCGGCTCGATTACTACACGGCGTCCCAATTGCAGGGGATCGTTCAGCGCGGGGCAGGATTGATGGGCGTGGACACCGAACCCCAGGGCGCCATGGAAATCGCCCGTCGCAGTCGCGGCACGCCGCGCATTGCGGGCAATCTCCTGCGACGGGTGCGCGATTACGCCCAGGTGCGGGCTGATGGCCGAATCACCGAAGAAATCGCCAACAAGGCGCTCGAGATCCTGGAAATCGACAAGGACGGTCTCGACGAAATGGACACGCGTATCCTGGAGTCCGTGATCGTGAAGTTTGCAGGCGGCCCGGTGGGAGTGAGCTCTCTGGCCGTGGCCGTGGGTGAAGAGCCCGACACCATCGAAGAAGTATACGAGCCTTACCTCATTCTCGAAGGCTACATCCAGCGGACCCCCCAAGGCCGTATTTGCACCGAAAAAGCCTACCGCAAGCTGGGTCTATCCATGGGTCGCACGGGTCAGGGACGGTTGCTCTAGTGCGAGGGTTGGCTCCCGCCCAACGGCTGCGCTGGCGGGCTGATCTGGGGCATCTGCCCCCGGGGACGGCGGCGGGCTTGGGTTGGGGCGTCTTCGTCCGCAGGGTTGGCACTTGATTCTGGACGAGTGGTTTTCAAGCGCCGATGTGATTCAAAGAAGGGTGTTATTACCGGCGGTTTGGGAGGGATTTTGGTGATAAGCTTTCAAAATTGGATGGCATGGATGTTTTTGGGTCCTCAACTTCCAATCCAGGAAGCTGCACGCTGAAGGCGCTCAAATTTGGAGCGGGATTTATCGATTTGTACGGCGAACGGTTTTGCCGGCGGGCTTTCTGTTCTTGTGCCTGACTCGATTGCTGGTGGGTCAGTCGATTCCCGTCGATATCCAGCGGGCTGGCGACTCGGTCCGGGTTTCTTGGGCTGAGGGATTGGGGCTGGTGCAACCTCAAAGGCTCAACAATCTCGACGTGCTCAATTGGCTGGATTTCGGAATTCCGACAACCGCCAGTTCAGTGGTGGATAACTCCATTTCACCGGTGGGGTTCTTCCGTCTGAAGTTTTTGCCTCCGAGCATCTCTCTCCATCCTCGCGGACAAACCAACCCAGCAGGGAGCAGCGTCACATTGGAAGTCTCCGCCTCTGGCACTTCTCCGCTGACCTACCAGTGGTACAAGGACAAACTCCCGTTGGCCGGCAAGACGAGCTCTCAACTCCCGTTGAGCGGTTTGACCGCATCAAATACCGGCAATTATTACGTTTTGATCACCAATCGAGCCGGGCGAGCGGTCAGTCAGGAAGCAGTGGTCACCGTTACCGGTGCTCAGAAAACCCAGGCGGGGATCTACATGGGGAAATTCGCAGGTCAGTCCGACAGCGGAGGTTTTGCGATCATGGTCCGACCGGACGGATTGGCCTCTGCGGTCGGATACAACACGCCCCAAGAGGAGGGGGTGTTCATTCAATCGTTCAACGTTGCTCCCGATGGTGGTTTCAACGCAGTCACCGTCCAAAATGGCAAAGCGCTCGGAACCGTTACCGAAGCGGGAATCTCGGGGACCTTCGTGAATTCGACCGGTGGATCGGGCTCCTTCCGTGGGGACCGGAAGTCCGAGTCCGGCCTCCACTCGAAGAGCGCCGGGTATTATGTCGGCACCTATGAAGGAGCGTTTGCAGGATCGGCTTATGCGGTCCTCGCTGCTGACGGCAGTCTCTTTTTCTACAGCATCGATGACCCCACATCACCCACCGCAGACGGTGATGGCGGTGGGTTCGGCACCGTCGATGCCGCGAATGTGCTCTCCGGCGCGACAGTTCCCAACGGGTTGAAGCTGACGGGAACCCTGAATGCCGCCACCTCTGTCCTCACGGGTTCCTACGGAATGGGCGATATCACTTTGGGGACTTTCCGTGTCGCTCGCACTGCAACCCCTCAGTGATCGGTCGGTCCGTGGCAGTGGATTGAAGGGGCTTTTTGAATCCCTGGTGAAGGGGACTCACTCTTTCATTGAGAATCCTAGCGCTTCGGAGCGCCTTCCGCAGACACAGGTGTGGGCGCGGGCGGCAGGTTGATCCAGTAACTGCGGAACGAAGGGACCTCGTCCGATTTTCGGTTGCTGTCATCGCTGCACAGGAGAAAGCGGCGGACGGGGCGTTCTGGAGGAATGGCGACCGCTTCGATATGGATGTTCTTGAGGCCGGGCACGTCGAGGGCGTTCGGTGAACTGCCCTCGCCGTTCCAACGAAACAGACGAGTGCCTTTTTGTTCACCCCCACTGGCTCCCGCCACCAGGATCCACTCGGAACCCGTCCAGGCCATGTCCCGGAGTCCGCGGCCTCCCAAATCCAGCCGGGTGGGAGATCCAAATCGGGGCGCTTGCCCTTCGAGGACCGCATCGGGATTCAACAGCGGTACGAGGATGGATTTCCCCTGAGTGAGGGGTCCGCGGAATCCGATCCACAGGGAGCCATCGGGCCGGGCAGCCAAAGCTTCAATGCTCAGCCCTCCTTTGGAATCCGGGGGCAATGTCGCTGCGGCGTCCAGATGGAGCGAGTCCAGCGACGGGGTTGTCAGCATCGTGTGAACCAAAGTGGAGGACGGTGTTCCGACATTGCGGAAGCGAGGTCCTTGCGGAGTTTCTTCCACCTCGGTGGCGAAGAAGCGGTGCCGGTTGGGTCGGTATTTGCCCTCCTTGTTGCGACCGTGGGAGCCGATCCAGTAAATCCGGTTTCCCACTCGGGCTGCCCCCTCGAGGTCGCACTCGGCATGGCGGCCACTGAGGTGCAGCCAAGGTGAGGCATCCCAAACCTGGATGGCTGGTTGGCTGGCGGCCGGGTCGTACACGCGCAACCGATTGTCCTCATCGCTGGCTACCACGACCCGACCTGCATCCAGGAAGATGGCGGCCGAAGCACCGCTCATGCCGGGATGACGGTTCCAAGGCATGACTTCCTCCTTGGCCAAACTGGTCCGGGCAAACATCCCCAGCAACAGGGCGCTGATGAGCAAGGAGGGCAAGGGCATCGGCATGAACGGTAGCGGAAGCCTACTCCGGGTAAAGCCGCCACCTAGAGGCTCGGGTCCCGGCAAGAAATTGGGTTTGCTTGTCCTCGGGCGCTTCGGGGGTAGGATTAAGCCATGGTGTTGGATGCTTCGCGGGATGCTTTGTTGCAGCGGGTCTGGGAGGGCGCACGCATTGATGCGGCCGAGGCGATGGCGCTGTATCCACTCCCGCTTTCCGAGTTGGGTGCCTTGGCGGACCGGCGTCGGCGTTTGGCCCGCGGCCGCGCGTTGGAGGGGCGGGGAGCGGAGACCGTCTCCTACATCGTCGACCGCAACGTCAATTACACCAACGTTTGCAACGTCTACTGCAAGTTCTGCGCTTTCTGGCGGACTGAGAAGGACGCCGATTCCTACGTCATCACGCTCGATGAACTCGACCGGAAGATCGAGGAAACCCTCGCGCTCGGCGGCACCCAAATGCTCATGCAGGGCGGTCACCATCCGAAGCTGACCAAGCAATGGTATCTGGATTTGCTACACCACGTCCGCTCCAAGTACCCCGGATTCAACGTCCACGGTTTCAGTCCCAGCGAGTTCGTGGCCTTTTCGGAATTCTTCAATGAACCGGTCGAAACAGTCTTGCGCGACTTCGTGTCGGCCGGTCTGGGCAGCCTGCCTGGAGGCGGCGGAGAAATCCTGGTGGATCGCGTGCGCCAGCGCATCGCCCCGCTCAAGGCCAATACCGCCCAGTGGATGGGGGTCATGGATGTGGCTCATGGTCTCGGTCTGGCCAGTTCGGCGACCATGATGTTTGGGCATGTGGAGACGGTGGAAGAACGCATCCAACACCTGGAAGTGGTCCGCGCTCAGCAGGATGTGTCCTTGCAGCGCTTGGTGGACTCAGGTCGCCTGACAGCCGGTGCGAACCCCGCAGAACGGTCGGTCGCCTATGCCGAGGCGCTGGAGCAGGGGCGGCTCAATGGCGGAGCGTTCACGGCGTTCATCGCTTGGACATTCCAGCCAGAGAACACCGTCCTCAAGGCCACCACGGTGGGCTCCCACGAATACTTGCGCATGCAAGCGCTGGCCCGGATCTACCTCGACAACATCCCGAGCGTGCAAAGCTCTTGGGTGACCCAGGGACCTGAGGTGGGGCAGGTGGCCCTTCTGCACGGTGCCAATGACTTGGGTTCCATCATGATCGAAGAAAATGTGGTCAGCTCGGCCGGGACCACCTTCCGCATGGGGGTTTCCGACATGAAGCGGTTGATCACCGAATTGGGTTTTGAGCCGGTCCAGCGTGATAACTGGTACCGACCGGTGGTTTCACAAACCTGATGCGGACCGGTGGGCTGGAGTCCGACTGAGGTGTCTCTGAGATTCCCCCCAGTCTCAAGGTTGTGTCGGAGCCCCGAGATGCCGGGATTGGCGGCGGGGTAGACGTACGGGCCTTCGAAGGGTGGCTTCGGCAGCGGCAAACGGGACGAGCCACGTGGGCAAGTCAGCACGGCCAGGTCGGCGGTAGTCCCGAGCCAGGGCCGGACCGAAGATCTCCGCCGGAATTCCGGAAGTTTCGACCGACCAACGCCACAGCAGTTCGTACTGACGGGGCAGGGCGATGCCGTGGCCCTTGACGCCTTGAGCATGCAGCCAGTCGCTCCAAGCGAGGATGGCTCCGAAGGCCGAACCCACCGTCGATGATTGCTCGCAGGCCGAAGACTCTGTTTCGGGATCACCGATCTTGGTGTCGCTCACTGTGGACTCAGGATTCCGGACGGAAGCCCACAAGAGCGGTAGGCTCTCCACGAAATTGCCGCTGTTGCCGAAGAGGTCCCAGAACTTCGCAAACCGTCGCAGCCGGGCCAGCGTGGCGAAGTCCAGGGTGCGCGTGGAGAGCACCTCATAGGGCGGGTGGGGATTGTAGACCATTTGCCACTCCGTATCGTGGCGAATGATGGGGGTGCCGCGCAGGCGCTTGAGGATGCCGACCTGAATCTCCTGGGGCCCGAGTCCGATCAATCGATCAAAGCCTTGTCCGAAGGACTCCAGGGTTTCGCCTGGTAGACCCACGATCAAGTCGGCATGCAAGTGCACGCCGCTGTGCTGCCGGAGCCACTGGAAGTTGTCGGCGAGTCGATCGTGGTTCTGCCGTCGACTTATCCGGGCCTCGACCTGCCGATCGAAGGTTTGGATGCCGACCTCGAATTGCAGCGTGCCCGCCGGGAATCGGGCGATGAGTTCCCGCAACTCCGCGGGCAACCGGTCCGGAATCATTTCGAAATGGACGAAGAGTTCCGGGCTGAGACGGTCGAGGAAGAACTCAAGGATCCGTCGGCTGGTGGCGAGGTTGAGGTTGAAGGTCCGGTCGACGAACTTGAAACGACGCAGGCCCCGGTCGTGCAATCGTTGCATCGCAACCAAAAAGTCATCCAGCGGGAATTGCCGCACGGGTATTTCAAGGGAACT
>Ga0209770_10000508_pt1 | contig 21405 bp, 17 predicted proteins | sample LauGreSu1BDMLBDD_2_FD_187572 | JGI IMG/M metagenome (GOLD analysis project Ga0209770, IMG submission 187572) | Freshwater lake microbial communities from Lake Michigan, USA - Su13.BD.MLB.DD (SPAdes) (version 2) | ecosystem: Environmental > Aquatic > Freshwater > Lake | place: Lake Michigan, USA...
GAATTATTGAAGCACCTTCGCGCTGCACGAGTCGCGAATTGCGTGTGCTGTTAGAGAACACGTGGCTTGTATCCCAGACAAAATCTGCAGACATGGTGCACCACGGTGGAGGAACGCTTCCAAGTAGAGGTAAATCGACAACTCTGTTGACTGTCCACGATGTTCAGTATTTGACCTACCCGGAGTATTTCAGCGCTGTGAAATTGCGCTATTTGAAGAACAGAGTTCCTTCAGCTATTCGTCGCGCATCGGTAATTGCAGCGCCAAGCAATTACGTGCGAGAGGGAATTGAGCAATCTTTCGGTGTAGGCCGCAGTCGCACCGCAGTTGTTCGTCACGGCCTTGAGCCAGTAATTGGTGCACGTAAAACTCCTGAGCACGAGTTACGCGTGAGGTTCAATCTCGGGAGTTCGCGAGTGTTATTGATTCCGGCAATTACGCATCCGCACAAGAACCACGAATTTCTCTTGCGATTGCTTGCCACTGAGTGGAGTAAAGAAGATGTGAAGTTGGTGATGGTGGGCGGAGAAGGGTTTGCTGAATCGCGCATTCAATCTCTCATTGCTGAGTTGCAAATCGCGCACAAGGTTGTTCGATCTGGTCGCGTGAACGCCGCCGATCGAGACGGCCTGATTGCTATGGCCGAAGCTTTGGTTTTTCCAAGCGAGTACGAAGGCTTTGGTGCACCGGTACTTGAAGCAATGGCACTGGGTACTCCGGTCATTTCGAGTGATTGCGCATCGCTTCCTGAGGTCATTGGCGATGGGGGTCTTGTTCTTCCACTTAACCCTGCAGCATGGGCCGGGGCGTTGGAATTAGTTCGCTCGCAACGAGCCTCTCTTGTGCAACATGGTTTACGTCGTGCCGAAGAATTCACGTCAGCAAAGTCGGCACAAGACTTGGTAGCTGCATATGAAAAAACACTTGCGACGGTTCGACAATGAACAACAACAAACTTCGACTTGTTGTGCTGTGTCCGCACTTCGCTCCAGATTTAGCTCCAACAGGCGTGGTGATGACGCGCATTGTGACCGAACTTGCAGCACGTGGCCATGAATTGCACGTAGTCACTTCGTTGCCGTGGTATCGCAACCACGCAATTGAACAGGGGTGGGGTGGCAGGTTGTGGCGCACTGAAAAAACTGAGTGGGGTTCAATCATTCGGGTGCATCCGTTTCCTGGAAAATCGAAATCAAATTTGTTGCGCCGTGCACTGGGTTTCATTGCATTTAGCTACGCAGTGGGAATTCGCAGCGTGCACGCAGATGGTCTTCCGTTCAAAGTTGACGGAGTGTTAGCCATGTCGCCTCCACTCACGCTTGGGTTGACGGGATGGTGTACCAAAATTATTCGTCGGGCACCTTTGGTATTCAATATTCAAGACGTGTTTCCTGATGCCGCGATTCAGACTGGTGCAATTTCAAACAAGAAGATTATTGCAGCAGCAAAATGGCTAGAGCGAGTGAGCTATCAGCGATCAGATGCAGTGGTGCTGCTCTCACAAGACCTGCGCACCAATATCGCGAACAAGATAGATGCGAAACACCATCATCGATTGCACGTCATTCCCAACTTTGTGGACACAGTTGCGATAACCCCACAAGACAGGATGACGAACTATCGCAGTGAACTCGGAATTGGCGATCAGTTGGTAGTGATGTATGCAGGAAACGTTGGTTTCTCTCAGTCATTGAATTTGGTCGTCGAAGCTGCGGCCAAGTTCTCGGAAGTCGCTTTTGTCGTCAACGGTGATGGGGCGGCGCGTAAGAAACTGCAAGAAGATTGCGCTGAGTTGGCCAATGTGTATTTCGGTGACTATCAACCGATTGAGCGATTGAGCGAAGTGCTTGCAACGGGAGACATTCATCTTGTGCCATTGCGCACCGGACTCGCAGCGGTGAGCGTGCCGTCCAAGTCGTATTCGATACTTGCCGCCGGTCGGCCAATGCTTGCGGCCATAGACCTGAACACAGAAATTCCCAATATGTTGCAACAGTCTGGGGCGGGTATTGCCGTGGAGCCAGACAACGCCCCAGCATTTATTGAGGCCCTTGGTCGATTGGTGAACAATCGAGATCAACTTTCTGAGATGGGGGCAAACGGTCGAAAATGGGTGGAAACCCACGCATCGCCTGCCTCCGTGGCTGCTCGGTACGAGGAAATTTTCCTCGCTAACCGATAACCTCTAGTCCTCGTGGCACGCACATCATCAGCTAAAAAAATCGCCCGTCTTGCAGAAAAGGGCAAAGGCAAAAAGGTCCGCTTTCAGGGTGGGTCGGTTTTCCCAACCGTCGTACTCGCTGTGCTCATCCTTGGTGCAGTGCTTATTGCTTATGCGCGACAGGGCGGAACTGCAGTTGATGCAACCGTTACAGCAGAACAAAAGTATGCAACTGCGTTTGCATTTTTTAATTGCGATGCACTCGCAACAGATTTGAAGCAACCAGATGCGGCAACGCTGAATCCGGCCGACAAGTTCGCTGCAGTTACGACAGAAGCTCCCGCAGCAATCATCGGTGACGGAATCGTTGGTTGGATGCCACAAGCACTTGCAGGTCAGCGCAAAGCGAAACTCGAAACCATTTTCGGCTTATATGGAATGACCGTTACGGACGACTCAATCACTTTTGTGGACGGAACAAAAATCTCTGAAGTCGACACAAAGTGTGCAGACAAAGACGCAAAAATCACCGTCAACGTTTGGGAAAGCGGCTCCTCAACATCAAAGTTGTCGATTGCCAGCTTCGGCGGAGTGAAGATTGATGATCAGATGACGGTGGTGCTGTCATTTGCCCCAGATGGGGTGGAAGTACCTCGTCCAGCTGTTGCAGATTCCCTCGCGGACTATCAGGGATAGTTCACCCGCGATGCACGCAGTCGTGCTCGTTGGAGGTTTTGGAACTCGGCTTCGGCCGCTTACATACGCCATTCCAAAACCGTTGCTCCCGGTTGCGCACGTGCCGATGATTCGAAGACTGGTCAATCGACTTGCCGAGGGTGGAGTGACCGATGTTGTGTTGGCGCTGGGCTTTAAACCAGAACCGTTTTTTGCCGAGTTTCCAAACAACATGTGTGGTGACGTTCGAATGTCATACGCGGTCGAGTCAACTCCACTTGATACGGCTGGAGCAATCGGGTTTGCCGCACGTGCCGCTGGCATTACGGGCACGTTCATTGTTGCCAACGGTGATGTAATGACAGATCTCAACGTTGCGGATTTGGTTGCGTTTCATCGTCGTAGTGGCGCACGAGCAACGATTTCGCTTACCCCTGTAGAAGACCCTTCGCAGTTTGGCATCGTGGAAATAGATGCTGATGGGCGAGTACTTCGATTTGTTGAAAAACCGCAACCAGGCGAAACGGAAAGTCGATTTGCGAGTGCAGGAACCTATGTGATGGAAGAGTCAACTCTTGCACTCATGCCTGGCACCGAGAAACTCTCTATTGAACGCGTTACTTTTCCGCAGCTGGTAGCCGAAGGCGGGCTGTTTGCCATGGCGACAAATGATTATTGGATAGATGCAGGTAGGCCAGACACATACGTGCAAGCAAACTGTGACATTGCGACGCAATTGCGTGATCCGGCAGATGCGGCACTGCATGTAGATGCGGTTGTCGCCAGTAGCGCTGTAGTCCGTGACGCAGTTGTTTCGGCACAGGTGAGTATCGGTGAGAATGCGCAAGTCAGTAATTCTGTATTGCTTAATGGGGCGGTTATCGGTAACGGTGCAGTAGTCGAACAATCCATCGTGATGGGATCTGTTGGTAGTGATGCCCGCATTGTCGATTGCATAGTTGGTCCAACGGGCATTGTGCAGCCAGGTCAAGTTTCAACGGGTGGACGTTTCCCCGAGGGAGAGATTTCTTAGTCATGACTGCTTCCACCGCATCGGTGATGGTGTGTGGCGGAGCAGGTTTTATTGGGTCTCATTTGGTTGAGCGTTTGCTTGCCGATGGCCACGCTGTAGAAGTTGTTGATGACCTTTCCACTGGTTCGCTTGCCAATCTTGGTGATGCACGCGCTATGGGTGGGCAGTTGCGGTTTCATCATCTTGATGTCGCGAGTCTTGAATTTGCAGAACTCGTTGGGATCCGTAGTCCCGATGTGCTGTACCACTTTGCATTACTAGCGCCACAGGCTTCAGAGAATTCATCGGTCATGCGTGCGGTTCCCATGTTGTTGTCCGTGTTGGAGGCTGCACGAAATCACGGTGTGAAGAAAGTGGTGGTATGTATTGCCGCTGGACTGATTTACGGAGAAGTACAAGCAAAGCATCTTCCTGTTAAGGAAGGCAGAAAAAACGACGCCATTGGGGTGCCACACGTAATGGCGCAAACCTTGGTTGATCTTCTTGGCGTGTACCGGGAAAAACATGGCATTGAATACACGGTGCTCGCAACCACAAATGTGTATGGGCTTCGGCAACGTGAGGAAGATGGAGTTGTTGCTGCATTTGCATCGGCCATTCTGAGGGGCGACGACGCACAGATTTTTGGTAACGGCAAGCAAACGAGAGATTTTGTCTATATCGATGACGTAGTTGATGCTTTGGTTCGCGCGCAAAATCGCGGCGATGGTCTGCTCATCAACATAGGAACGGGTGTGCAAACTGCAGTAGAGGAGTTATTCAAACAACTTGCTGCAGGAACGACGGTGAAGGCTCGAAAAATCTCTGCACGTCCTGCCGATTTGCAGCGCACCGCCGTGTCCAATGTTCGGGCAAAAATCCAACTCGGATGGTCTCCATGGACCACGCTTCATGATGGCCTCGGCGTAATTCGCCAACACTTCAAACAGCAGTAGTTGTTAGCGGAATAAGTCTTCCTGCGGTGGGCGAACGATTTCGTCCATTGATGCATCTCGAAACCAAGAAGGGTCTGCGCCACGCACAATGGCGACAGGAATACCTGAAGATTTTCCCATTACGAGCTCTGCGGTACTTGCGAGTTCGTCTGCAATACATACCTCAGTGACTTGCATGGTGCGACCAAGGGCATCTGGAGTTCCACGTAAGTCGACTACAGCTGCAATACCTGCAACTCCAATAGCTACATCGGTTAACCCTTTGCGCCATGGGCGTCCAAAAGTGTCACTCACAATCACACCAACAGACACGCCTAGCTTTGCGTGAATGATGTCGCGAATGCGACGTGCAGATCGATCGCTGTCTAGTGGCAGAAGTGCGGCAAAGCCGCGTTCCACGTTGGACAAATCAATTCCACTGTTTGCACAAATAAAGCCGTGCTTTGTCTCGGTGATAATTAAGTCGCCTCGCCGACGCACAATCCGTACTGCTTCATCTTCAACTAATTGCTTGTGGCTGAGTGGGTCTTCAGGATCAATTTCAACGAGACGCCCCTCGGCCTTCGACACAATTTTTTGGGTGACAACAACAACATCATTGTCTTGTAGTGGTCCATTGGGTTCTGCGCGACAAGCGTTCACCACAATGTCGCCAACTTGGTCTCCTGGGACAATTTCGCCTATTCCTTCAACTCCCCAAGCTGTCAGTTTGTTCATCGGGTTGCCTCCAGAGCAGTTCGTGCAAGCGCAGCAGAAACTTCGGGTGATTTCATGATGGTATCGGTAACGATGCAGCGCATGCCCTGAGCTTCAACTGCAGAAACAAGATGAGCGTCGGCATTGTCGATGATAAGAGTGCCACATATTGGGGCGTATATTTTGGCGACTCCAACTACTGAAGGTTCGTGGCCCAGTTCAGTCATGAGGCGATCTGCTGGACCTTTCAGCGCTGCGCCATTAACAATTGGTGAAATCGCACATACCGAATCGCGACGTTTTGCAAGAATGTTGTCGACTCCAGCAAGTGAACGAATTGGCGCGATGGAAACCAGTGGGTTTGAAGGCGCAATAACAATGGAATCGGCGCTTGTGAGAATGTCTAACCCATTTGGCTTTGCTTCCGCTGAACCAACAAATTTCACGGCAGATGCCGCAACGCTGTGGTGATGCTTGACGAAATATTCCTGAAAACTGATTTCCGTTCCCGCTGTACCGGCTTCGCAGTCTTCGGCGAGCGTGATCACTGTTTGCACGCTGTCATTGGTCATGGGAACGAGATGAATGTCGAGCCCCCACGCTTGAGCGATTTCGGAAGTGACTTGAGCGAGTGTTGCGCCCTCAGTAAGTCGTGCGGTTCGGTAGAAGTGTGTTGCTAAATCTTTGTCACCAAGGTTGAACCACGTTGGTGCAGCATGCGAATGAGGTGGGCGATTTGTGGCATATCTCGACAAAGCTCCCATCGCGACCCATGTTTCGTGTTCCAGCCCCCATCCACGGTCGGGGTCTATTGCGCCAGCAAGGGTGTATGTCACCGTGTCGAGATCTGGCGAAATATGTAGTCCGTGAAGCACGGTGTCGTCGCCTGTATTAACAAGTGACGTGATGCGTTGAGGTTCGGCTACAAGCATGAGTCCACGAAGGAATCGTGCGGCGCCAACGCCACCTGCAAGAACGGCAATCACGCCAGTGATCGTACTGATAGATTTGAATGCATTATGCGTAAAGCCTTCATCACCGGAATCACTGGCCAAGACGGACGACACCTTGCAGAGTTCCTGCATGGAAAGGGTTACAAAGTGTTCGGCATGATGAAGGGCCAACACAACCCGCGGGCAGAGCTGTTGCGCGATGAGTTTCCGTACGTAGAGATTGTCCCTGGAGATTTAACTGATCTCACGAGCTTGGTGACCGCACTTGAACAAGTGCAGCCAGACGAGTTTTATAACCTCGGAGCTATTTCGTTTGTAGCCATGTCGTTTAATCAAGCAGAACTGACTGCAAACGTGACCGGACTTGGTGTGCTCCGAGCGCTTGAAGCCGTTCGAATTGTGGGTGGCGCGCAGAATAACCCGATTCGTTTTTATCAAGCTTCATCATCAGAGATGTTCGGCAAGGTTCGTGAAGTTCCACAAACCGAAATGACCCCGTTCCATCCGCGCTCGCCATACGGCGTTGCCAAGGTGTTTGGTCACAACATCACTATGAACTATCGCGAAAGCTATGGGCTCTATGCGTGTTCAGGAATTTTGTTTAATCATGAAGGCCCGCGACGTGGACTCGAATTCGTTACTCGCAAGATCACTAACACCGCCGCGCGTATCAAGCTAGGTGTCGACAAAGAACTCGTACTTGGCAACACCGATGCGAAACGAGACTGGGGTTATGCGGGCGACTATGTGAAGGCAATGTGGTTGATGTTGCAACAAGACGAACCAGACGACTACGTCATCGCAACTGGCGAAACACATTCAGTTGAAGAATTCCTCACACTGGCATTCGACAAAGTCGGGCTTGGCGACTGGAGACCGTATGTCCGCCACGATTCAAAGTTCTTGCGCCCTGCAGAAGTTGATCTGCTTATCGGCGACCCAGCGAAGGCGAAGGCCAAACTTGGATGGCAGCCTGAGGTGAACTTTGAACAACTTGTTGCCATGATGGTCGAGCACGATCTCGAGTACGAGTCGCGCCGACTCAACAAGTAGCTATTCGAGCGGGCGCTCAGCAAATGCATCAATGATTGATGCATCATCGAATACTGCATTGCCGGACATTTTTTGTCTGAGCGAAGCGATGAAGATTGCAAGTGAAACCAAAGAACTCGCAACAAGTGCAAGTTCTACTCTGAGGTACAGATCATTGCTTGACAGCCAAGCCACAAGGGCAAACGCAATGAATCCAGCACACCAGCCAATAGCAACTCGTGCGTGACCGTTCAAGGCGATCACCGCCTGTGCAATAGCTAGTGCAAGCATGTACAACGCGCTGGCGAATGCAAGCAGGGTCATCGTTCGTCGGTCAATCCCACCGTCGTAAACAAGGTTGAGCACCCAGGGGCCAAGTGCAAATGCTCCTACAGTGCCGAGCACTCCAACCGAACCTACGAGTACAAGCAACTGTTGCAGCCCACGTTTGAATTCGGAAAGCTTTCGTTGTGCTGCAAGTCGGGCTAGTCGTGGCAACAATGCAGCTTGGACCGCTTGAAAGAGAAACAATGGAATGCGCGCAAAAATGACGGCATTTCCGAATCGGGTGACGAGCTCTGGTGGCGCGTCGTGTCCAAGGATGTCAACAGTGATGGGGCCTGCATTCACGAGGGCAGCAGCAAACAGTGAACCGAGAAGCAACCAACCTAGGTTCGGGGTTACTTCTGCCCAACTTGCTTCTGGGCCGTCTTCTGTTTTCAGATTTCCTGTAAGAGCGACAATTACGACACCGACTACAGGCGAAAGCGCAATCGTCAGCGCGTATGCACCGACGTTCGTTACTCCGGCAATCCAAAGCGCTGCACAACTGAGCACTCGAATCGCACCGTCAAGTCCCATGATTAGCCCATATGAACCAAAACGTGCATTTCCTGAACAAATTCCACGTGCAAGGTGCATCGGTGCATAGGTCGCTAAAGACAGAAGCAGGCACCATGTCACTACGCCGTAGCCATCAAACAAGTTGCTATTGATTTGCGAAGATAGTGCGAAAACTACAACACACAGCGCCATAAAAATGATGACTGTAATTTGCAAAACGCGTTTGACGATTGGCAGTCCGCCTTCGCCAATTGCCCGACGGTGTGAAAGCGCTCTACTTACTTCTTGCTCAATAGGTAGAAAAAACCCAGGTATGAGCGCAAATGCAATAAACCACATAGCAACGATGGGTTTAAAGCCATCTTGGCCAAGTGCTTGTTGTCCAATTTTGAAAAATACATACGCCGAAACACCGGCGATGAATAGTCCAATTCCAACTGATGCAGTGCCCTCGGGAAGGGCAATTTTCGAACTAGCTGTGCTGTTCGGTGGTTGGTTTTCTGTTGGTGACAAGCCTTCGTAGGTTAGTGATTGCAGCGGAGGCTTGAGTAACTGCTTCTTCAACAGCGCCAGGAAGTTTCGCTTGAACTTCGGCCATCACTTCTTGGCGTCGAACTTGTGTTTTTTGAAAGGCAAGAACGCCAAAACCAACAGTGGTATAGGCAGCATCTTTTGCCATTTCAATTGCTCGGTCGGCAGGGATGTGAGGGATTCGGCTCAGAACTGCTTGAGCATCAATCTTGGTGAGATCAAGACTTGGAATAGTTGGGAACTTTACAGTTGGAATTTTCATGGGGTTCCTTTGGCTGTGGGGTGTAGACCGTGTGCTGGTAAGGGTAACTGATACTGCTAACTATTGCAAGCAGTATCAGCGGGAAGGTGAAATGGGGGCTTGGAAGCAGCCAACTAGCCTGAATGAGCCGTGATGAATACCGACATTTCAGCCGATATTGCTCGGTCCGCAAAGAGGGCAATGGATGCTCCGCCGGTGGTTGCCAGCATGGTGGTTTATCGACCTGGTGCGTGGTTCGAGGAGTCTTTGCAGGCGCTTGCCGCCCAGACATACCCGCAGTTGCAAACGTTGTTTCTTGTGGTTGGAGCCAATGGTGCAGATGAAGAGGGAATTGCCACCGACCCAACCGAGCTCATCCATTCGATTTTGCCGCAAGCCGTGGTTCGACATATTGAAGGAAATCCGGGCTTTGGACTGGTGTCCAATGAGGTTGCCCGTCTTGTTGACGGCGAAGGCGGGTTCTTTTGCTTGCTGCACGATGACGTGGCGTTAGAGCCAGTAGCCATTGAACGACTAATTGAAGAGACCTATCGATCTAATGCCGGACTTGTTGGTCCGAAACTTGTGGAGTGGGATGACCCAACCATTTTGCAAAGTGTTGGGCTGAACGTTGACCGAATTGGCGAAGTGGAGCCATTAATCGGTGAGAATGAAAAAGATCAAGAACAGCACGACAGCGTTCGTGACGTGTTTGCTCTTTCATCTGCGTGTTTGCTGATTCGATCAGATCTGTTTAGAGAACTTGGCGGGTTTAATCGCCAGATTGATTTTTTCGGTGAGGAATTAGATCTGTGCTGGCGTGCACATTTAAGTGGAGCACGCGTATTGATTGTTCCTTCGGCAAAAGCGCGTCACAGAAACGGTATTGATAGTAGGGCTGTCGACTTGGAGCGAGTATCGGCTCAAGCGCGGAATCGTGTTCGTACGGTGGTTTCACTTTCGGGACGCTCGCAGTTGCCGTTTGTCATGTTGCAGATGTTGGTTGCCTCCATTGTGCAAATTGTCGCGGGAATTTTTGGTGGAGGATTTACTGCAGCTCTCGCATCACTTCGAGCTTCACTCGCGGTGATTATTGACCTGCCGTACATCATTCGTCGCAGGTCTGAAGTGCGGCCGCTTCGCCTGGTGTCAGCTAGCGAGATTCATGACTTACAGGTTTCCGGCAGTGCGCGATTTTCTTCATTCATACGTCGGCGCAGCAGGCGAATTCAGCAGGCATCGCTAGCTCAGAAAGACCGCAAGGATGCAGTGAAGCACCAGCGATTTGTGACCAACGTTTTTATTGCGGTCATAGCGTTTGTGTTGCTGGGTAGTCGAAGCTTTGTGCTGCATGGAGTTTCGCGCATTGGTGAATTTCTGCCGATGCGTTCCGCTACAGAGTCGCCGCGTGCATTGATTGCTTCTTTCTTCAGCGGATGGACTCAGGGTGGATTTGGATCTGCGGGATCAAATGCAAGTGGGTACGTGCTGATGGCGATCGGGGGAGTGGTTTCCTTTGGTCGTGAGGGGGCACTCCAAACCGCATTGATCATTGGATCGGTATTTGTAGGTGCTTTTGGAATGTGGAAGGTTCCAGCAGGTTATTTTTCACTTCGCGCTCGAGCGATAGGAATGGCCATGTATGTGGCAGTTCCACTTCCGTATGTTGCGTTAAGTAAGGGTCGTCTCAGTGATTTGCTCGTGTATGCGGCGCTTCCTTGGGTGCTACGACTATTCGTGCGGGCAGATTCGGGTTTGCGCGGCGCAAAACAGACTCAGCTGCTTGCAACTTCGGTGCTGTTTGCTGCTGTGGTGTTTGCCTTTGTCCCAACTTTTCTTGCCATAGTGATATGGGTTGCAATCGCGTGGACTATTGGCGGACTGGTTGCTCGAGTAAACATTCGCCAAGCCGCGGCAATTGGGCGCGTTGTTTTTGCCATGGTTGTTGGCGCACTGGTACTCAATGCGCCTTGGGTGAGTCAATTCGCTAATTCGAAATGGATGGATCAATTCATTGGAAGCCAAGCAGCGTCAATTCAGCGAGTGGGTCTTGCTCAACTGGCGCAATTCGATGGTGGTTTGTTGCGTTTCGGGATCATTGCACTCGGCCTCTACATTCCTGTTTTCGTCAGCGTTGTTGTAACTCGGTCGACCACGTTCATCTGGGCAACGCGATCGCTTTCGCTCGTAGTTCTCACCGGAATGTTGATAGTTGCAATTGATGCCAATGTGCTGAATATCGCTGCGCCAAATTATGGTCAATTGTTGGCAATCGTTGCGTGTGGGCTTGCGCTAGGTGCTGGTGCGTTAGCAAGCTTTGTGTTCGATGATGAACTGACATTGGCGTATCGCTGGTGGAAACCGGTTGTGTCGTGTGCTGTCATTGCGTCATGTATTGGGGTATTACCTGCAGCCTCTATGGCAGTTGGTGGGTCGTGGAATCAATCACAAACCGCGATTGCAGATTTGTACACGCAATTACAGGCCAATCCGCCTGAAGGTGATTACAACGTTGTGTATGTAGGCAGAAGTGAAGTGCTTCCCATCTCGGGTATGCGCGTAACTGACACAGTTGCATTTGCGGTTGCCGATGACGGCGAATTGACCATGCGTGACCGGTGGGTAAAGCCAAGCAAGCTCAGCAGTAATGTGGAAAGTGCGCTCCATGCCATTATCTGGCGGGAGACCGTGCGCGGTGGGCGGTTATTAGCGCCGCTTGCGGTTCGGTATGTCGTAGTGCCGCAAATTGATGGTGGGGAATCGACAATAAGTAAACCGTTGCCACTTCCTGAAGGCTTGCTCGCGGCACTCTCGACACAGCTCGATTTCCGACGCGTGTACATAGCAAGCGATTTGGTGATTTATGAAAACATGGCTTGGGTCCCATCGCTATCTGTGCTTGATGAAAACTCGTCTGCATTAAGCAAACAAGCAGGAGACGAAGTGTTGCTGTCCTCTGAACTGCGCTCGACGATGCCGATTGCGCGTTTTGACGACGCTGCAAGCGTTGAAACGGAAGTTGGTGCTTCCACGGTGTATTTGGCTGTGCCGTTTAGTGATCGACTGCGCCTAGAGGTATCGGGTGCGGACGTGCGTCCTCGAGTTGCTTTCGGAGGTACCACTGCCTTTGATGTCGTTGATGGTGGTTTGGCGACACTGCGCTACAGCAAACCACTATCGCAATACTTTTTCGTTCTTGTTCAATCGCTGCTGTGGTTATTGGTAATCATCGCCGTGTTTGATATTGGAAGAATTAAGCGCCGTCTATTGCATGCAAGAAAACGTGAAGTGATCGTCGTAGGTAGCCATGATTCTCCTGCATTGTCATTCGCGGTGGATGGTGATCAATGAACGAGAACCAGCGACTAGTGAGCGTTCAGAATCGCACACATTTGAGTATTCGTCAGTTGGCTGTATTTGTGCTCTCCCTGTTAATGGTGGGTGCAATGGTGTTAACAAATCAGCGCGACACTGCAGTCGTTGAATCTGCTGTCGCACCAGTGCCAGCGATGCCATTTGTTTCATTAGATCAACGCATCTCAACAAGTTGGTTTTGCCCGGGTGTTCCTGGCAACGACGGAACCATTTCCGGAGCAATCATCATTTCGAATCCATCAGATGCAGATTTCAATGCCACGGTGACTCGACTTGGAGTGGGTGTATCTCCCGTTGTGACTGCTGTGACTGTGGCTGCAAGGTCGCAAGTTGCTGTAAACGTAAAGGAAGGAATTGAATCAGCGTTCATCAGCACCATCGTGGAGATACTTGGTGGCGTCGGAACTGCCGAGCAGTTCATCAATCATCCTGCAGGTAATTCTGTTGCTCAGTGCGCCAATGAACCGGCCACAGATTGGTATTTTGCAGATGGATTCACTGGTGCAGACAGTTTGAATCACATTGTTCTCACTAATCCGTATAGCGACTCAACGGTTGTCGACGTTGCCTTCGTTACGAAGGAGTCAACGCGTGAGCCGAGTCGTTTGCATGGCTTCGTGATTCCTCCGCGATCGGTTGTTGCGCTCAATATGGCCGATGAAGGTGCGCGTAATGAGCCAGTGGTTGCAGTCGAGGTACACGCCAGTGCAGGGAAGTTAGTGGTTGGCCGTTCGCAGCATTATTTGGGGGATGGGCGATTGGGTTACACCATGGCACTTGGCGCGAGTGGGGCTAGTTCTGAATGGTGGTTTGCAGCTGGTGAAAAGTTGGATGGAAACACTGAGCAATTGGTAATTCTGAATCCAGATCGCAACGATGCAACTTTGAGCGTGATCTTTGTCAATGGCGAAAATCCAGATGCGCAAATTGAGCCAGCCATACTCACTGCTCCTGCGGGAAGGGTCACGCTGTTCGATACGGGCGCATTGCCGAACTTGCCGAGCGGTCGATATGGAATCATCGTTTCAACCATTGGAGAACCTGGAGCAATGGCCCCAGGTGTAGTTATAGAACAAGTGGTGAATAGGCGAGTGGGTAATACCGTTGGGACTTCAGTCGTTCTGGGTGCACCAATGGGGGCAACGTCAACTGTGTGGGTTGCGCCAAGTGGTGTCTCGAGCGGAATTGATGATGCGATGTTGGTCTTGAATGCAACGCCAGTTGAAGGAACGGTTACCGTTTCGCAGATTGGCCCAGCGGGCGAAGTAGCAATTGCTGGTCTCGAATCAGTTCTTCTTCCAGCAAGCGGCCTTATTTCTATTCCGGTGCCAGCCGGAATCCCGAGTGGCGAAATCGTTGTTCGCTCCACTATCCCGGTAGTTGTTCAACGTATGTTGTTGCGCGGACATGACCTCACCGGTCGTAGTGCGGTTCTTGCGCTTCCAACTGTTCCTTCACCAGAAGTTGGCTCATGATTCGTCTTTTGATTGTTGCGATTGTGCTTGTAGTCGCTGTCGCGCTGAACAAAGTGTTGAGCAAGCGAACTCTTCAGGCGCCAACGCAGGCAGATCCATCAATGCCAACACAGATTGATCGAAATGATTTTCCTGAATCGAGCAAGGAGTGGTTGGTGTTGGCCTTCACCTCTGCAACGTGCAACACATGTGCAGATATTGAACGTAAAGCTGTCGTGCTTAAATCGTCTTCGGTGGCAGTTGAAATTTGCGAATACACATCTCATCGCGAACTACATAAAAAGTATGCGATTGATGCAGTTCCAACTCTGCTCATTGCTGATGGTCAGGGAGTAGTGCGCAAGGGTTTTCTTGGACCAGCAAGTGCAACCGATATTTGGGCGGCCTTGGCACGAGAGCGCGATGGACTACCTGACCCCCACGAAGGGGATTGCCACTAGTTGTTTGGCGTTGTTTGGCGACTTGGTTCGCCGAGCCCTTGTTGAATAAGCCGTGAGACCATTGCGCCGTCGATTGTCTCTTGTTCAAGCAATGCCTGAGCGACAAGGTCTAGTCCGCGACGATGCTTTTCAAGTGTGGTGCGAGCACGCGACTCTTGTTCGCGAAGAATGCGACCGATTTCTTCGTCAATTTTGCGCGCCATTTCGTCGCTGTATTCGCGACCGCTGGTCATGAGGTCTTCACCAAGAAATACTTGCTGTTGTCCGGCAAATGCCATTGGGCCAACTGCGTCGCTCATGCCCCATTCACGAACCATGCGTCGAGCAATGCTTGTCGCTTGCTCTAGGTCGTTTGCAGCTCCGCTATTCAGAGCGCCGAACACCATCATTTCTGCGACGCGTCCGCCCATTGCTTTACAAATGACGTCTTCGAAGTATTCACGCGAATAAGTGTGACGCTCTTCAGGAAGTGACCAGGTCACTCCAAGAGCCATACCTCGCGGCAAAATTGTGACCTTGTGCAATGGGTCGCTGTATGGAAGCACGGTTGCAAGTACGGCATGTCCGCCTTCGTGGTATGCCGTTGCGCGCTTTTCTTCAGCGTTCAAGATCAAACTTTCGCGACGTGCGCCAAGGACAACTCGGTCACGCGCGTTTTCAAAGTCGATTCGTTCAATATGTGTTGAACCACGTCGTACAGCAAACAGCGCTGCTTCGTTGACGAGGTTTGCCAAGTCTGCACCGCTCATGCCTGGTGTTGCTTTAGCCATGGTGTCGAGGTCGATGTCTGAACCCATGCGCTTGCCCTGGGAGTGAACCTTCAAAATGGCAAGACGTTCATCGGACTCTGGCAATGGAACAATGATTTGGCGATCGAAACGACCTGGACGGAGCAATGCAGCATCAAGAATGTCTGGGCGGTTCGTTGCAGCCATGACAACGATGCCTTCTGTTGCTTCGAAGCCATCCATTTCGGCGAGCAGCTGATTGAGCGTTTGCTCACGCTCATCGTGTCCACCGCCAAGTCCTGCTCCACGCTTTCGTCCGATGGAATCAATTTCGTCGATGAAAATAATGGCGCGTCCCATTTTTGCTGCTTGCTGAAACAGGTCGCGCACGCGGCTTGCGCCAACGCCCACGAACATTTCCATGAAGTCGGAACCAGTGACCGAAAGAAAACCAACTCCTGCTTCGCCGGCAACTGCTCGAGCGAACAGCGTTTTACCTGTTCCCGGAGGTCCAACTAACAAAATTCCCTTTGGTACGCGCGCGCCGATTTCTTTAAAGCGCTCTGGCATGCGAAGGAAGTCAACTACTTCTTTAATCTCTTGCTTCACACCTTCATAGCCAGCAACATCTGCAAACGTGGTGCTTGGTTTGTCGGCGTTGTAGTTCTTTGCGCGACTGCGGCCAATCGACATGATATTTCCGGCTTGGCCCATTGCGCGTCGTTGCATCCAAATGAAGAATCCCATGATGAGGAAAAACGGAAGCAAAATTGGAATCAAGTTTGTGAAGAAATTGCCCTGTGGCGTTGAGTAGTCGTAGTCAACACCTTTTTCTTTGAGCAACTGTTCGTCTGCGTCAGAAAGAGCAGCTGCTCCAGTAGTGGTGAACTCGCTGCCGTCAGCCATTTTTCCGCTGATGGTGTTGCTCAAGTTGTTGATCTCGACGCTGTCTACTTTGCCGCTCTGAACAAGATCGAGGAATTCCGTGTATGTCACCTTGGTTGCGGTGGATGCCGGCCACAGGCGTGGACCTGCAATGAGACCTGCTGCAACCGCAATCAATACCCACACTGCCCATCGCGGCATGGATTGGCGTTCTTTGCCCGACTTGTTTTGCCCAGATTTTGACGTGCCTGGCTTTCCCGATGAAAGCGGGGAGTTCTTGCGCTTGTTGGACTGTGGGGGTGGTGGTGGGAGTTTGCTCACGTGCTCATGTTACGGGCAGATGTCGCAAGGTGTCATGTCGTGCCCGTCCAGCGCTCAAATCCACCGTTTTGTATGCCGTAAGAATTAGGTTTTACAACGTGACTCGTAAGTGTTCCCGTCCTGTGTGCAAAGAAGATGCGTCGATGACGTTGACCTATCAATACAGTCGTGCATTGGTCTGGATTGATGATCTCACGCAGGATAGTGACCCGCATGCGTACGACTTGTGCGACCAGCACGGTAGGCGGCTTACGGTTCCTGGCGGATGGAGAATGGAAGATCGTCGCGATCGTTTCCGCTTGATCGTGCCAAATCGCCTTGCAGGCTGAGCAGCCACAACTGGGCTCTCCATTCCGCGTATTTGCGGTGTGGTCATTGACGTATCTTTTCGCCAATATTTGTGGTTCTGTGGTTATCGCGGTCCTTGGATATGGAAGCGCCGATGTGATGCCAACGTGGGTACTAGCTCTGTCCGCACTAACGCTATGGGGACCATTCATCGGGGTGCTTGTTTGGACGTCGAAGCAGCGTGGTTCTGGAAATCTTGTACACGATTTCTCACTGACATTCCGCGCAAAAGATCTTTGGGGAGTCCCGCTTGGGGTGGCGAGTCAATTGTTCTTGGTGATCGCAGTTACTCTTCCGTTCCAGTGGTTGTTTCCATCTCTTTTCAATAGCGAATTAGTCGAGAAGCGCGCGAACGATTTGTTTGATGCAGCGCACGGCGCATGGATATTCCTGCTCATTTTTGTTGTCGTCATTTGTGCGCCACTCGTTGAAGAGATCGTGTATCGCGGTTTCATCCAACATAATTTGGGCGTCGCCTATGGTGCACCCATTTCAGTTCTGCTCACTTCTTTTTGGTTCGCTGCAGTGCATTTGCAACTTGCAGAATTTCCAGGACTTTTTGCGTTTTCTATTGTGTTGGGCATCTGTTTCACGCGCACTAAACGTCTGGGGCTTTCCATCGTCACGCACATCGCATTTAATGCAACTGCATTAACAGTCATGGCACTGACTCGCTAGCGAGTCGTGGTGCACCTAGGCTTGGCATTGTGGAACCCGAAGATGTAATCAACATCAAGGAAAATCGGTTCGATCAGAACATGGCTTATTGGAAGAAGATGTCGGCAATCATCGCCGTTGTGGGTCCGACCATCTTTTTGTTACTTGCGCTGCATCCAGATCTCATTTTGCGAAACAACACGCCTACTGGTGGCGACATGGGGGCTCACGTTTGGGCGCCCGCGTATTTGCGAGACCACTTGCTGTCGAACTTTAAGTTGTCTGGCTGGAGCATGGACTGGTATTCGGGCCTTCCGATTTACCGGTTCTATATGGTGGTGCCAGCACTGATGATCGTGTTGCTAGATGTGATTTTGCCGTATGGCATTGCCATCAAGATCATCGCAGTAATCGGAATTTTGACTCTGCCGTATTTCTCGTGGCTGTTTGGTCGATTTGCAAAATTCGCGTATCCAATTCCTGAACTTTTTGCGATTGCAGCAACCATCTTTTTGTTTGACGAAAGCTTCACCATCTACGGAGGAAATATTGCCTCAACGATGGCAGGGGAGTTTTCATTCTCGATTGCATTGTCGCTTGCCATGTTGGGTTTTGCATTACTTGCTAAAGGCTTAGATACCGGAAAGCATCGAATTTCTGCTGCCATCATCATTTCGCTTTCCGCGTTGAGCCACGGAATTGTGTTGCTCTTTGTTTTCGGTGGTGCGGCATTGATGCTCGTGGTGTGGAATAAGCGCGAATCGTTCCAGTTTGGGGCAAAAGTTATTGCCTTGGCGGTGTTGCTCTCATCGTTTTGGGTCATTCCATTTGTGACGAGTCACGCCTATATGACCGATATGAAGTACGAGCCACGGCCGAGTGGAGCGACTGATTCATTTTGGAAAATGTTTTTCCCTCTGCACACGTTGCTTGATATTTCGCTTACAGCATTGGCTGTCGTTGGGGCAGTGACTCTTGTGCGCAACAGGCACAAAGCGGGTACATGGATGACCTTGCTTGCGTTACTGCTTGCGGCTGGAGTATTTATCGCTCGCAATAGTTTGCCGATTATTGGGTTGTTGTGGAATCCGCGAATTTTGCCGTTCTTGTATTTGCTCAGGTATTTCTTATTTGTTATCGGACTGTATGAACTCGTTGCCTTCGCGCTTCGAGTGAAGTCACTTGCGCGTATCGCTCAAGATGAATCAGGTGTGCCGGTTGTCCTCGATATTGCACAACCGCGCGACAGTTTTAGTTTTAATCTTGCATTGCTTTCTGGATTTGCGGTGTTCGTGCTCGTTGCGATTGGGTTCCGATTTCAGGAACTCCCATTTGGATCAACTCAGGTGAATTCTGCAGGTCAATATGAATACGTCTGGGGACCACTGCGCACGAAATCGTCAAACGATGGATTCGTGGATGGTTGGGCGCGTTGGAACTTTACGGGTTACGAAGGAAAGAACGCTTACGGCGAGTATTACGGCGTTGTGCAGACGATGAAACAGCTTGGAGCCGATTCGACGCAGGGATGTGGGCGTGCGTTGTGGGAAAACAATGGAGAGTTAAATAAATACGGAACAACCATGGGTCTCATGCTGCTTCCGTTTTGGACGGATGGCTGCATCAGCTCGATGGAAGGGTTGTTCTTCGAAGCCGCTGGAAGCACTCCGTACCACTTCATAACTGCAGCCGCCATGTCGAAACAAAGCAGTAATCCGGTGCGCGAACTTCGTTACGACAACAACGATGCTGCACTTGGTGTGAGGTATATGCAAGAACTGGGAGTGAAGTACTTCATGGGCTTCACTCCTGAAGCAATTGCGCAGGCATCGCAGCAAGAAGGTCTGACTGAAGTTGCGCGTTCGGGTCCGTGGGTGGTGTACCGAGTTGCCAATAGCGATGTCGTTACGCCTTTAGCGGTACAACCAGTGGTAGCGAATATTTCATCTAGCAATCCACGCGAACGATGGCTAGAAGTAGGAACAAGTTGGTTCCAGCGCCCAGAAGTGTGGACAACTCCTATTGCGGACAATGGTCCAAGCGATTGGCAACGCGTTGATGTTGTTGTCGACGAATCACTGCGCGAGGGCGAACCTAATTCCAATAATCGGCGTGTCGATGTGGTCAAGCCAGCAGTGGCGCTCACGCCAGTTCCTCTAGATCCGGTAGTTGTGAGCAATGTCAACATCGGCGAGGAAAGCGTTAAATTCTCAGTCGACAAAATTGGGGTTCCAGTTTTGGTACGAGTGAGTTATTTCCCTAACTGGAAAGTAGATGGCGCTAAAGGCCCATATCGAGTTGCACCAAACATGATGGTGGTCATTCCAACGAGCACGAATGTGACCATGCATTTTGGTTGGAATTTACGCGACTATGTGGCCTATCTGTTGTCGTTCGCGGGCATTGCATGGATCGTCGTTACCCGACGCCGCAGCAAACTGACCGCCGAGTAGTCTCTACAGCCGTGCCAGATCTCAATGCAATTGTTAAGGCTTATGACATTCGTGGCATAGTGCCCGATCAGCTTGATGCAGACGTTGCTTATGCCATCGGCGTTGCGTTCGCCAAGTTCGCAAATGCTCCCCACATCGTTATTGCGCACGACATGCGACCAAGTGGACCCGAGCTCGTCGATGCATTCCAGCGTGGAGTATTGGCCCATGGCGTAAGCGTTACCAATTTGGGCCTCGCGTCTAGCGATCTGCTGTATTACGCATCGGGCAAACTCGATTCACCTGGCGCAATGTTCACAGCTTCACACAACCCAGCGCAGTACAACGGAATTAAATGTTGCTTATCTGGTGCTCGCTCCATTGGAATTGATAATGGACTTCGTGAAATTCATGCGCTTGCCGCCGAGGTGCTTGCTGGTCGCGAACCTGCATTCGCCGCAACATCAGGAACTCTGAACCACGTCAACATGTTGTCTGAGTTTGCCGATCACGTTGTGAAGTTCATTGCTAGTGACAAGTTGCGAAAGCTTCGAATCGTTGCCGACACGGCCAATGGAATGGGTGGGTTGGTAGTTCCTGCAGTGTTTGAGCGACTCGCCGATTTCGAATTAGAAGTGATGTACGGCGAACTTGACGGAACATTCCCGAATCACCCTGCCGACCCATTGCAAACTGCGAATCAGCGCGACCTCATGGCGCGAGTGTTGTCGGGAGGCTTTGACGTCGGCCTTGCTTTTGACGGCGATGCGGACAGAGTGTTTCTTGTAGATGAACTGGGTCAAGGAATGTCGGGAAGCACTACAACTGCTTTACTCGCAACACGCTTTTTGCGCCTGAATCCTGGTGCAACAATTTTGTACAACCTCATTTGTTCGCGCGCAGTTCCCGAAATCATTGCTGAACATGGTGGCAAGGGCATTCGTACCAAAAATGGTCACAGTTACATGAAACAGATCATGGCTGAAACAGGTGCGGTGTTTGCCGGGGAGCATTCGGGTCACTACTACTTTGCCGACAACTACCGTGCAGACAGTGGCCTCATTGCCAGCATGGGAATTCTTGGCGAAATGTGCCGTACAGGAAACAAGTTGTCAGAAATTCGCAAACCGCTAGAGCGCTATGCCTCGAGCGGGGAAATTAACACCACTGTTGCCGACATTGGCAAAGTCATTGAGCAAATTGGTCGCGATTACGCTGATCACACTCAAGATCATCTCGATGGCCTGACGGTTGACTGTGGATCTTGGTGGTTCAATGTTCGCCCAAGCAATACAGAGCCTTTATTGAGGCTCAACCTTGAAGCCAGTACACGTGACGAATGCGATATTCACGTTGCTGAGTTGCTGTCTGTCATTACCGCCTAGTCTTGGCGTATGTCGCTCGACTCTTCATTACTGCAAATCCTGGCTTGCCCAGAGGACAAAGGTCCGTTGTTTTACTTTTCCTCAGATGCATTTTTGTACAACCCACGACTACACCGTAAATACGTGGTGCGTGAAGGTATTCCTGTAATGTTGGTCGAGGAATCCGTCGCGGTAGATGCCGCAGAGCACACAGAGCTCGAACGAAGAATCGTTGCGGAGAGTATTCATCCCACCTTCGTTTAAGGAGTTTCTATGTCTT